>ERZ724527.1158-NODE-1158-length-12461-cov-8.835886_pt1 | contig 12461 bp, 11 predicted proteins | sample MGYA00376060_ERZ724527 | MGnify/ENA primary metagenome ERZ724527 (study PRJEB28724, sample SAMN07190886) | activated sludge metagenome | isolation source: activated sludge of sewage treatment plant in Hong Hong | place: USA: Christiansburg, Virginia | collected...
TTTTTACTAAAATATTTCTCGAGCAGCCTATCCATCCTGATTATCAATATTTTATCGCAAAATATTATTTTGAAAAATTTTGCGAATCGGCGCTTTGCCCTATTTTATTCCGAAATAGTACAGTCAGATTTAGGAGTTTTGCTCGAATGTCACAGACGCAATGCAGTGCGCCTCACCACAAATATAAATAGACAACGGACTTGAACAATGCATTGCGCCTCGAAGGTAAGAAAAGATAGAAAACGGACTTCAACAATGAATTGCGCCTCGCCATAGCGAAGCAAAGAGTGAAAATGAAAGGTATAAACTTTACTGATTTGATTTTTTATAACCGTTATTTTTTTTTACTCAATGATTTTTTTAATATATCTTTCCCCGATAATTAATAACCTTAAAGCAAAAGAAGGTTATTATCTATAAATTTTAGCTTAATAATATGTTAACATCAAAATAAGCAAACATGATTGAATCAATAATTCCTTTAATCTCATTGATAGCCTTGGAAATAATTCTAGGGATAGATAATATTATTTTCATTTCAATTTTGGCCGACAAGTTGCCAGAAAAAGATAGAAATAAGTTGCGATACTGGGGTATTGGGCTTGCTATGCTCATGAGACTTTTACTATTAGCGGCTATTTCATGGATTTTAAAACTTGATCAAACACTCTTCACGATAAATGAAATTGATTTTTCTGGAAAAGGGCTAATCCTAATAGTCGGTGGACTATTTTTGATTTATAAAAGTACGAAAGAGATATACCACAAAACAGAGCATGATGAAAGTGATAATATAAGTAATACTAAAGTTAAAAAATTTGGCAAACTTCTATCTGAAGTCATAATTCTTGATCTCGTATTTTCAGTAGATTCAATCATAACTGCAGTGGGCATGGTTCAAGAACTATGGGTAATGTACACTGCCGTAATAGTAACTGTGATAATTATGCTTATAGCTTCTAAACCTATAAGTGATTTCATACATAAGCATCCATCCTTTAAAATACTGGCATTATGCTTTCTTATGATGATCGGCGTTTCTTTAATTGCTGAAGGATTTGAATTCGAGATTCCAAAAGGATATATCTACTTTTCTATGGCATTTGCTTTTATTGTTGATATCATTCAAATGAAAACCACTAAACCACATAAATCCTAAACGACTACTAGTCAAAGAATTTTTTTAAAGACAAAATATCACTAGATAACAAGAGAGAAAGTAACTTGTAAATCATCTCTTGCTTGCCTCGTATAAAGATGGTGATATCGATTATACTTTATTACAAGTGATTTGCAACAAAATAGAAGCTTGGTTATTTGTATTATTATAAAAATAATACACTAAATGGCAAACTATTTAATCATTGGAGCCTCTTCAGGCATTGGTAAAACACTTTCAAATCAACTAGCTGAAGCTGGTCATCTTGTATTTGGAACTTTCAACCAAAATAAAATGACTCCTGACCACCCGAATATTAAGTACTTCAATTACAATGCGTTAGAGGAAGATCTATCACTGGAGTCATTACCAGATGCATTGACTGGTATCATTTACTGCCCGGGCAGTATCAACTTAAGACCATTTGAAAGAATCAAACCTGCTGATTTTATTAATGACTTTAACCTACAAGTAGTCGGTGCAATTAAAACTATCCAGGCTGTAATACCTAAATTAAAAAACAGTGAAAACGCCGCTATCATCTTGTTTTCCACTGTTGCAGTTCAAACAGGATTGCCATTTCATTCTCAAGTTTCTGCCTCTAAAGGTGCAATCGAAGGCCTGACAAAAGCTTTAGCTGCTGAATATGCGCCAAAGATCAGGGTGAATTGTATCGCACCATCACTAACTGATACTCCATTGGCCGCTTCATTATTAAATAGTGATCAAAAAAGGGAAGCGAATGCCTTGCGACATCCTTTAAAAAGAATTGGTACAACACAAGATATTGCTAACATGGCAGAGTTTTTGTTATCTAATAAAGCAAGCTGGATCACAGGTCAGATCATGCATGTAGATGGTGGAATCTCTAGTTTAAAATGATAAATGGTAGATGATAAATGGAGAATGGTAAATTATAAATTATAAATGGTGAAGGATAAATGGCGAATTATGAATGAAAGGATTTATTGAGAATGAAAAAGGTATATTTCATTCGATTATTATGAAAAAATATATATGAAAATATTATTAACAGGGGTTACGGGATACATTGCACAAAGACTTTTGCCGGTGTTATTGGAAAATGGACACGAGGTAATATGCTGTGTCAGAGACAAGAACAGGTTCAATAACAAGTTTGATATTCTTTCAAATGTCAAAGTAATTGAAGCAGATTTTTTAAAAAAGGAGACTTTACTGAATATTCCTAATGATATTGATGTAGCTTTTTATCTCATACATTCTATGTCAACTCAAATCGGGGATTTTGAGAATATGGAAGAGATATGTGCTACAAATTTTAAGAATTGCATAGAAAAGACAAATGCAAAACAGGTTATTTACTTAAGTGGAATAAGCAATGCGGAGGATTTGTCAAAACATCTCTCCTCGCGAAAGAATGTTGAAAGTATATTATCCGGTTCAAATTTTGCACTTACCACCCTTAAAGCTGGCATAATAGTTGGCTCGGGCAGCGCATCATTTGAAATCATTCGGGATCTGGTAGAAAAGCTACCAATTATGATCACGCCTCGCTGGTTAAAGACAAAATGCCAGCCAATCGCTATACGCAATGTGGTAGAATTTCTTATCGGTGTGATAGGACGACAAGACACTTATAATCAAAGTTACGATATCGGTGGGCCTGACATCTTGACTTATAAAGAAATGCTGATGCGATTCGCAAAAGTTCGTAAATTGAAGAGGCGGATCTTTATCGTACCGATTATGACACCAAAATTATCCTCCTACTGGTTATACTTCGTTACCTCAACTTCCTATGCTCTCGCTCAGAATCTGGTCAACAGCATGAAGATAGAAGTAATTTGTAAGCCAAACAACTTGGCAGATTTGCTTGGCATCACTTATATAGATTACGATTCTTCGATAAGATTAGCATTTGATAAAATCTCCCAAAATCAAGTTTTGTCAAGTTGGAAAGATGCCCAAACAAGTGATATATTTAGTACAGGTTTTACTAAGTTCATCGAAGTGCCTGTAAATGGGTGCTATAAAGATATCCGAACTGTTCAAATTGAAAACATCGAATTGTCTACTGATAAAATTTGGTCAATAGGTGGAAAGACAGGATGGTATTATGGAAATTGGATGTGGAAAATCCGAGGCTTTATGGATCAGATTGCAGGCGGAGTAGGCATGAGAAGGGGGAGAAAAAGCGATACTGAAATAGTTTCTGGAGACACACTTGATTTTTGGCGCGTGCTTATTGCAGATAAAAAAGAAAAACGACTATTGTTGTATGCAGAAATGAAGCTGCCGGGGGAAGCCTGGTTGGAATTTAAAATCGACAATAACAATATACTTAAACAGACAGCCACGTTCAGGCCTCTTGGTTTACTTGGAAGATTATACTGGTATACAGTCCTACCATTTCATGGATTTATTTTTAAAGGGATGATCAATAAGATAGCAGAGAGTTAACCTGAGAAAAATAAATTCTTACTAGTTTTTAATCTAAAATTAAATTATAAATTTATTTCAAAAATGAAAAAAGCAATCTTGTTTGGAGCAACTGGCTTTATAGGATCACATTTACTTCTTGAACTTTTAAACAATGAATCTTATGAAAAGGTAACCATTGTCGTTCGGAAGGACATAAATATCAAACATACCAAATTAAATACGCTAATTGGTGACTTTAAAACCTTGCCATTGTTAAAAGAACATATAAAAGCAGATGACGTATTTATAGCGCTGGGTACAACTAAAAAACAAACTCCTGACTTGATCGAATACTATAAAATAGACCATGATTACCCTGTGCTCGCAGCCAAGATGGCAAAAGAAAATGGCGCAAAATCTGTATTCGTAGTGACTGCCATAGGCGCCAATCCTAATTCAAGTATCTTCTACACTAAGACAAAAGGTGAGACCGAAAGAGATATTATTGCTTTAGATTATGAACATACGAATATCTTCCAACCATCAATGATCTTAGGAAGCAGGAAAGCACACCGACCAATGGAAAAGATATTTATAAGCATATTCTCCATCATTAATCCTATCTTAATTGGCAACCTTAGCAAATATAAAGGTATGGATGGAAAAGATATCGCTAAAGCAATAAACAAGGCATCCAAAAATCAAAAGGAAAAAGTAAAAATATATCGTTGGAACCAAATGGCCAACTTGCTAGGCAACATTTAATAGAATATTCTTTTCCTGCTGTTATATACTTTCTTATTATTATTTTCCTTTTGGGACTGCATCATATCTAGCCGGTTGATTAGGTCCGGGGATGGCATCAAGTATAAATTTGCGAAGATGGTCATTTGAGGTTTTCAAATCCTCTTTGCGCAAATACATCATGTGCCCGCTGCGATAACCTTCCCAAGAGATGCGATCTTTCAACTTACCGTTTGGATCTAATTGCCACATATTATATTTTGCATTGAAATAATCACATGCCCCATCATAATAACCTGACTGGACCATCACATGGAGAAATGGATTCTGTGCCATTGCAGCCCGAAGATTTCTACCCGTATTATTTCCATCATTATTCCATGGATGTACTGGACCAAACATATTATAATCCAGACTTGTCTTATATCCCAATTCGTCTCTCAAATACAGATTTATCGCCGGTGTAAAAGAATGCAGCCAATTAGTGAGTTCTGCATTGTATTCAGGACTACTTCCGGCATCTCTACTATCAATTCCTAAGTACCGGGAATCGAGTCGGCCTATTGTGTAACCGCGACTGCGTAATAATTCTTTCCAGAAAAAATTAACATTGATGATACCATTGTTCTCAGCTATCTGCTTTTCTGCAATACCACTATATTTACTGACTTTACTGATGATATTTTTTAACCGTACAGGATCGATAGAACTCCCAAGTGTTAATGCAGGAATATATTCATCGATCGTAAATTTTTCAACTTCAGGAAGGACATCCAATAAATCTTTTTGTTGAAATTCCGGACTCAAAGCCTTATGGAACCATGCTGTAGCTGCATAATAAGGCAACATCATCGCATCGTCTACAGGGCCATCTCTTTTTATGCCAAGATCAGTTGGAGAAACCAAAATAACTCCATTCAAATACATCCAATGGTTACCTTGTAGCTCCAAAGCAAGTCCAGAGACTCTTGTGGTGCCATAGCTCTCACCTATTAAATATTTTGGAGAGGCCCATCTTTGATATTTATTGACAAAGGTATTGATCCAATTAGCAAGGTAACGCACATCAGCGTTTACCCCAAAAAACTTATCCTTTGGATAATCCTTAGCTAATGGTCTGGAAAAACCTGTATTGACAGGATCCACATAAACGATATCTGCTACATCAAGAATTGAATTAGGATTATCTTTTAATCCATATGGCTGAACAGGGTAACCTTCATCATCGACATTTAACAACCTGGGTCCGGTATAACCCAGCATCATCCAAACTGAAGGTGTTCCGGGACCACCATTAAAAGAAAAAACCAGCGGTCTCCCTGATTTGTCTGCAATATCATTGCGCTCAAAATATGTATAAAACACACCAGCTATGACCTTTCCATCATCATCCCACACCGGTAAGACTGAAGCTGTTGTGGTGTATGATATTTTCTTTCCATTGATCATGGCTTCTTGCCTTTTTTCTACTTTATAATCATAGTCAAGACTCCTATCGAGCTTATTTACCTTCTCCTCTTTTGGTTTTTTATCTTCTGCTTTGTCTTGTGCCTGTAATTGGAATGATAATAAAAAAGCTGACAATATGAATGCATATATACGTACCATAGTATTATTGAATATAAAGTTATACTTCAAATGTATAAAAATAAAATTCAAAATATGATTTTAATAGACGAAGACTATAAATCGTCTTTATAAAAGGAAACAAGAAGCACCACTTTTTAAATAAACCAATAAAATAAGTTGGAGTTGGGTATATAAAGAGAGCAATCTAAGAGGGCATTTTTCTCAAGGAATTTCTAAAATAAACTTTCAGGATTCATGAAATACTTTTCAATTATTGGAGCATAATATAAATGTTCTAAAGCCAAGACCTTTTTTTGGATAGAAACGGGGTCTTCATTCGCGTTTATTGAAACAGGATATTGAAAGAGAATCTTGCCTTTATCATATTCTGCATCAATCAAATGAATAGTCATCCCTGAACAAAGCTTTCCACTGGCACTAACTGCTTCATGGACGAAGTGACCATACATTCCATGTCCACCAAAATCAGGCAATAGCGCAGGATGGATATTTAGGATTTTCCCACTAAAACGTTGTACAAGATATTCGGGTATCAGCGCTAAGAATCCAGCGAGAAGAATACCATCGACATGATAATAATTGAGCATAGACAAAGTAGCTTTCGCATCATTCATCTTGGTTTTATTCCAATATATGGTGGGGACATTAAAAGCTAAACCGTGTTGGATGACTCCTGCAGACTTATTATTATAGAGGATCAAAGCAATCTCTATAGTACTATGTTGCTCGAAATATTCTAATATTTTTAACGCATTACTTCCACCTCCGGAAGCAAAAATGGCAAGTTTAATCTTAGGTGTCTCTGAGATCATCTCAAGTCAACGTAATTTTGAAGACCTGCAGGATCGATTTTAGTTAGGATCTTATAAATTTCTTGTTTTTCAGCTTTGTCAGCAGGCTTAAAAATTTCCACAAGTTCCTTTCCCTTAATGTTACCCATTAGATTCACTACAAGAGAATTGACGTATGAATCATATGAACTCTCTATCTGTTTCATAGCATTGATCATATTTTTTCTTGCATTAACAATATCAGTGGATGAAAGATCTAATCCTTGTCTGTGATATTCATAGAATCCTGTTCTAAAATCATTAAGTTTGGGGCTCAGAAGGTTTTCAATAAAAGAGGAACGTACCTTATTCAAACCTACTTTAGAAACTGACCAACCAAATTCATCACCGTTTGCAATATTGTTGGGAAGTGAGGTCATAATAGTCTGGGCAAGAGAGTACATTTCACTTCCACTATGATCAGCAAAAGAATCTTTATCTAACCCAAGTATTATATAAGAATAATAACCCATTACTGAAGATAATGCATCATTATAAGAGTTTGAATTGAATATAAATGCAAAACCTGGTTCATAAGTAAATGCCACTTTTTCGTCTACATATTGAAAAATTACAGATTCGTAAGAAGTGCCATATACTGGGCGGGTAGCAAGGATGGATATACTAAACAAGAAATCTCTTTCAGAAAACTCCTTTACCAAATTGAATTGTACATTGACATTAACTTTTTCTTCCTCTTTAACTTCAAGATCTGTCCATCTCTGGTTGTTTAAAAATTCATTAACTGATTTCTCAAATGATTTAAAAACAGCAGGATCGGCCATTTGAAGTGTAGGAGTATTGACAGAAACATTGTATTTTATTTCTTGTGCAGACGCAATGTGGAAGAAACAAGCACTGAAAACAAAAGTATAGAGTATGTATTTAATATTCATGTCTGATAAACGTAGTTTAAATGTGTTTGATTGTTTCATCAATAATGATCTTTGCAATTTTTGACTTTGGAAGTAATTGCGTTGCAAGTATAATGCCTTCAGACCCTATGATCGTTACTTTATTAGTCGAAGTCCCAATTCCTGCACCTTTATCATTCATTGAATTGAGTATTATAAGGTCAAAATTCTTCTTGATGCGCTTTTTTTCTGCATATTCTAGTTCATTCTCAGTCTCTAAAGCAAATCCGACCAACACTTGTCCGGGCTGCTTAATAGCACCAAGAGAAGCTGCAATATCAGTCGTTTTAACTAATTTAAGACTAATCTCGTCATCAGACTTTTTAATTTTTTGCGATTCTTCAGTTATAGGCCTATAATCCGCTACTGCAGCTGCCATGATGGCAATATCCGCATTTTGAAAATGAACTGCACACGCTTTCATCATATCGTCAGCACTAATTATGTTGGTCACAGATAAGTTAGGGTGCGTAAAAATCTTTTCAGTTACCGGTCCTAAAACCAATTCTACACATGCACCACGTTCTAAGCATTCTCGAACTAAAGCAAGTCCCATTTTCCCTGTAGAGGAATTACCTATGAATCTTACAGGATCCAATTTTTCATGAGTCGGACCAGCTGTAATTAAGATATTTTTACCGGAAAGATCCAAGTGTTTATTGAAATGAGCGATTACAAAATCTAAAATATGAGCAGGTTCTGCCATACGACCAAATCCAACCAATCCTGATGCTAGTTCACCATGTTCAACCGGGACCAGAACGTTACCGAATGAAATTAGTTTTTCAACATTTGATTTGGTAGAAGGGTGTATCCACATGTCAAGATCCATGGCAGGAGCAAATAGCACAGTGCATTTAGCCGACAAATAAACTGCATCCAACATGGTATCGCACAAACCATTAGCGAAATGTGCAATTGTATTGGCAGTGATGGGTGCAATGACTAAAACATCGGCCCACAAACCTAGTTCTACATGACCAGACCAATTACTACCGTCATGAACTGAAGTAACTACTTCATATCCAGATAATGTGGATAAGGTAAGTGGTGAAATAAAATCTCCTGCAGAAGTAGTCATGATGACTTTAACTTCAGCACCTGATTTGACAAATAATCTGCATAGTTCAGCAGATTTGTAAGCTGCTATACTGCCACAAATGCCAAGAATAATTTTCTTTCCCTGAAGATTCATATGATCAGTTAATAATATTATGCTAAAAATAGCATAATTCTTCTCACAGAAGACTAATCCAGATCAATTTCCTTATATCTGTAGGACAATTCATTATTAATGAACTCTTCAGTTGCAATGATTGCAGGATTGGGGAGTTTCTCATAAAACTTAGAGATTTCAATCTGCTCTTTGTTCTCTTGTATTTCTTCAATAGTATCTGAAGAAACTGTAAATTCTTCAAGCTTACTGTTTAATTCTCTCTTTATACCAAGTTGCAATTGCTTAGCACGTCCAGCTATAATGGCTATAGACTCATAAATATTACCAGTTACGCCAGCCATAGTTTTAATATCTCTAGCTCTGCTGTTAGGATCTATCCCTTGTACTTTTGTCTTTATATCCATCTTTTTCTAAATTTTTAATGATTTGTTTAGTGGACTTTAAAATACCGTCAACTTCACGGCGGTCCTTAGTTTTTGAAAATTTGTTCAAATAAAGCTCTGCAGCTATAAGGGTGGTTTCGTAACGTTCCAGTTTTTTCGAATACACACTATTTTCAGCCAGTGTATAATTTGATTTAACTATGAAATACCTAATCTTTTCAGCATTCTGAGAATCAGGAAAATCTTTCAACATATTATTCAATGTAATAGTTGCAGACTGATATTCTTTAAGGTTGAAATAAAGCATAGCCTCATCAAAGGCCTTAGTTTCCAACTTTAGTCTTAATTCATCGATCAACTTGTTGGCTTCAGGAATCCTGGTGCTTTTGGTGTATGCGTTGATGAAATTCTGCAATTCATCGATTGCTTTTATTGTATAGCCTTGTTCTAACTTATAATCCGGACTCTGCAGGTAATTGGAATAAGCAGACATATAAGCAGCTTCTTCCCTAAGAGGACTAGTGATGTAGGTATTAGCAAAATTTTGAAAATAACTAGCCGATAAAATATAATTATGCAGGTAATAGTGCGTATATGCGTACTTTACATAAAGATCTTCGGCTTCTTTCTTTCCTCTATATCTTCCTAGTATTTGCTCAAATAGTGTCTGAGCCTTCAGATAATCCTTCTTGTTATAATATTCTAGGGACTTTTTATAAACAAGTTCAGTATCTCCGCTGGCACGTAAGCGCTCATACTCTGATTTACAAGAACTTAGGCTAAAAACCGACATTAATAATAAGAAAATAAGATTCCTTTTTTTCATAAGTGCGCAAAGATAAGGTAAGTATTTGTCTTGAACACTATATTAACGAAAAATAAGAGAAAATGTGATAGTAGGATATTAGTATTAGAGTAGAATAGTATTAGAGTGGAGAGTATTAGAGTATGAGAGTGCAATAGGATGATTGCAGGGATAAGGCTTGTCCTTGTGATTGAAGGTTAAATATTCTTTTTCTTTTTTTGAATCTTTTCAAACTTCCTGACATTGACCCCAAAGTAGATCGAACCCGATTCAAGTTTATCGCGCTTAAAAAAGGATCTGATATCATCGGTGCCAAAAGTAAGAAAGTCAAGGTTGATGCCGGCTCCCAATTTAAAACCGGTGAATTGATTGTAAGAAAAAGGTACCATTATGTTGACCTTATCCAACTTTAATTCAGGCACAAATCCAAACTGGATGGCATCCGGACTAATTCTTGACAATGGTACTCCAAAAAAAACATGCAGACCTGCATAAGTACTGATATCAGCATTCAATAAAACATTCAATTCCGCGGGAATAAAAATGGTCTTACCCAGACTTTGAGAATATCTGTTCAAAGGTTTTGTATTCAAGATTACATGCACACTATCCACAAACTGATCCAGTGACTTTGTACTGTCGATCTGACTGAAATTAATTCCTGTATCCTCGTTGATCTCTAGCGCACCATAGCGAAGACTTGAATTGAATTTAATAAATCCAAGATTTTTGATAGATATTCCACCGCTGAAATGTGTGATCAGCTTACTTGAAGTTTTCTGCGCATAGTATATACCTAAGTCCGTCCCTACGCCATTTCCTTTGATGATGGAAGATCTGATATCAGCATCACTACCATGTGTATAGCTGTATTTTAATAATAAGTTGGAAACAATCACATCTTCATCCTTACCAAAAGTATATTTATCTATTGGCTCTGCATTCTCAAGGGCCATGTATGTTAATCCACCTAAATATTTAGTATTGATCCCGACACTTAATTTGGCGTTTCCATTGATATCGAATACCTTGGAACCATGCAAGCCTGCATAAAAATATCCATAGCCGAGCACATTCCATAAGGGTATTTCTATCGTATTTCCTTCCCTGTAATTTCTATAAGCAGCGTAGGTCGTTTGCTGCGGAAAGTCATTCACCCCTCCATGAAACTCCATACCTGAAATTAATCCGGCTGAAAAGCCATTTTTAAAAACTTTGATATATCCTGGACCACCATAAGATATCTGGGTTGAAAAGAATATTTTGTTTGAATTGGATGGATTCAATTTCAACTCATATCCTACTACATCTCTCTCAAGTCCAATAGACGGATTGCTCCCATCTTTTTTTAACTGCAATTCCGGAACTGTTATTGATGAAATATTAAAAGGAAGGCTGATAAATCTTTGATCCTTGAAATACCCAAAGTTGTTGGCATAATCCATCAAGATAGTTCCTACCTGAATGGAAGATTTCATTTTATCCTCAAACTGGAATGCCGGATTGATCAGAATGGTTTTTACAGCATCATGACCATTGAGTGCAAACCAAGGTATAGATTGCCCTAAAAGAACTGAATTGTAAATTACTGAAGCAAGAAGCACAATAAATAATCGAAAACCACACTGGATTTGCATCAAAAATATTTAAATTAATATAAAAACTTCGTAAGTGTGATGCATTTTATATTAGTCGTATTTACTACTCTGCCAAAGGTAACAATATTCTCAATTAATTTAATTACATAAGTGTATACATTAACATTATTTTCTATTTGACAATTCTCTTAAACAAAAAGAATGAAATGAAAAAATACAATTCACTGCTTGTGAAAGCTTTATCCATAAAAACTCTAATTTGTATAAAAAACAAAAAAGGCATATCTTTCCACTTAAATTATTTAAAAAATACAAAGGACCAAAAGCAAGTTGAATACCATTAGACTATTTCTCACTAAAGTTTTTTTTTATAGTCTTGTATAAATTATCAAAGTCTTATGAATATAGCTGTTTTCCCGGGATCTTTTGACCCCATAACCATTGGGCATTATGATCTTATCAAAAGAGCGTTGCCTCTTTTTGATAAGATTATTGTAGCAGTTGGAACGAATTCAACAAAGAGTTCTTTGTTTCCTCTCGAGGAAAGACTTGGCTGGTTAAAAATTGTGTTTAAGGATTATCCGAAAATAAGCATTGATCATTTTGAAGGATTAACAGCACATTATTGTATTAAGGTGCATGCCAATTTTCTGATCAGGGGATTGAGAAACTCTTCTGACTTTGATTATGAAAAAACCATTTCGCAGGTTAATCAAATAATAAGCGAAGGTATTGAAACCGTATTTCTGATCAGTAATCCTCAGTATAGCCACATTAGTTCTACCATCGTCAGGGAGGTAATTAAAGGCAATGGTAATGTTGAACCATTTTTACCTAAAGGAGTTGTGATATTAATGA
>ERZ724527.1162-NODE-1162-length-12439-cov-5.358769_pt1 | contig 12439 bp, 7 predicted proteins | sample MGYA00376060_ERZ724527 | MGnify/ENA primary metagenome ERZ724527 (study PRJEB28724, sample SAMN07190886) | activated sludge metagenome | isolation source: activated sludge of sewage treatment plant in Hong Hong | place: USA: Christiansburg, Virginia | collected...
CCTGGCCGAGGACTACAAGGGCATCGGCTCGGCCGCTCAGGCCATGCTCTATTTAGAGCAGGCCACACTCGCGCGGGACTCACTCGAAAAGAATGAGGGCCGGGAGGAGGTAGGTCGGCTCACGCTGAAACATGCCTTGGAGCAGCAGCACCTGAAGGATAGCCTTGAGCAAGTGGCGACAACCCGTGTCGTTGCGCTCCAACACGAAGCGGAGATCGCATCCCAGAAGGCCCAGAAGCGATCGTTCCTCTTGGCCGGTTTGGGGGTCCTGCTCCTTGCCGCCGGGCTCTGGAACCGGCTACGCTTCGTGCGGCGCTCCCGGGCCAGCCTTGCATTGGAGAAGGACCGCAGCGAAGAGCTGTTGCTCAACATCCTGCCACGCGATGTCGCTGAAGAACTGAAAACAAAAGGGCGTTCCGAAGCGCGGCAGATCGAACAGGTCACCGTGCTGTTCACCGACTTCAAGGGCTTCACCGAAGCGAGCGAGCGGCTATCGGCCAGTGCGCTGGTGGCAGAGGTGGATGCTTGCTTCCAAGCCTTTGACGGTATCATGGAGCGCTTCGGCGTGGAGAAGATCAAGACCATCGGTGATGCGTACATGGCCGCAGGCGGCCTTCGGCGATCGTCCGGGGGCAGCGCGCTCGATGTGGTACGGGCAGGTCTGGCGATGCAAGCGTTCCTTGTGGAACGCAAGAAACACCACGACCAGCTCGGCAGCACGTGTTTCGACATGCGGCTCGGCATTCACACCGGTCCTGTGGTGGCCGGCATCGTGGGTGTGAAGAAATTCCAATACGACATCTGGGGCGATACGGTGAACACGGCCAGCCGCATGGAGAGCAGTGGAGAGGTGGGCCAGGTCAACATCAGTGAAAGCACCTACGCCTTGGTGAAGGACGAACCGGATCTTGCATTCACGTCGCGTGGCAAAGTGATGGCGAAGGGCAAGGGGGAAATGGAGATGTACTTCGTTTCCCGTCCTCTCGGCGACGGCTGATCGTACTTGATGTGCGTGGCACGGATATCCGATCGTATCGAACACGGTCCGTTGCATGGTGCGAAGCTGAACTCATCCTCTGCGATGCGTAGCACATGAGCGAGCTGATCCTCACGTTCGACCGCTACGTTATCCTTGAGGTGCGGCCATAGCCCCCCTGAACGGACCGCCCAGCAAAGGGAAAGGTCACCGATGGTCCCGCAATGGCCCCTTGCCTTCCATGGCTTCCACACGCTGCACATCGCCCAAGCGAAAGAGCACGGGGATCCGCAGATGTCGCTCCAATTGTACATCCAACTTGCAGAACACACCGAGCCGTTCATAGCTCCATGGCGTCGGCATCCGCAGTAGATCAGGGGCGACCGTTCCAGCAGGAACGACCAGCGAAGAGGGTGCACGCATGTTACCACCCTTGGGCAGTAAGGAAAAGTTCACTTGCTGCGCCTTCGAAACCGGGATCAACGCGATGGTCATTGTCAACAAGACCGAACGCCAGCTGCACATGGCCCAAAGGTAGTTCCGCCCTCGACCGATCATGCCCGCTTCAAGGCCGCGAGCGTATCCGCGTAGGTGATCCCGAAGTGCGCACTGACATGGGCACAGCGTCCCCCGTGGATCACCAACACCTGTGGCGACTCGTGTTCAATGCCATACCGGTCGGCGATGACGTTCGATAGGGAACGGTACTTCAGCAGGTCCAGGTAGTGAACGGAGGCCGCTCCGGGGTCCGCAGAGGTCCAGGCGCTCTGCAAACGGTTCAACGCGGCGCTGCTGATGCTGCACCGGGTGCTGTGCTTGAAGATCAGCACAGGTCGTTGGTGTGAGGCCACATCAATGGCATCCAGCTGGTATGTATCGGTAAGCGCGGTCCAGTTCATGGGTATGGCGGCAAAGATCGCGCATTGCCCTCCGCTTAGCGATCGAGGGTTGCAACACCTTCCCCGCTTGCCAACCCTCGCCTACTTTCGGACCATGGACGGCTCCTTGCTAGATCTCGGCTACCTCGAACGCCTGTACAAGGGAGACCGCACGCGCATCGCGCACTGGATCCGAGTCTACCTGGAGGAAGCACCCGGTACGTTCCAACAGCTTTCGGACAGCTTGGAGAAGGGCGATGGTGAGCGGCTTGCTGCTGCGGCGCATGACCTGCGACCCTACGCGCACTACCTGGGAGCGGGCCGGATGCTGGAGCTGCTCATCGCCATCGGCCAAGGTGTACGGACCGATGGACCCACCTCCGCCGCGGGACCAGTGAAGCAGGTGCTGGCCTTGAGCAGAGCGGCGGAAGATGAATTGCGGGCGGTCCTCTCTGGTTACACGAACGACACAGAACCGGTATAAGTACGAGGCGCCGGACAAGTTCACCCCACAACATTTGTACGATGATCCGCCTCGCGCTCGCTGATGACCAGCATCTCTTCCGCAAAGGCATGGCCTTGTTGCTGCGGGACATGGCCGACGTGCATGTGGTGTTGGAATGCGCCAACGGCGAAGAACTGCTCACGGGCTTGAAGACCATGGCCGTGGACGTCGTTCTACTGGACCTGGAGATGCCCGTGCTCGATGGCACGGAAACGATGAAGCGTATCCGACGGGAGTTCCCGCGGGTGAAAGTGATCATCCTCAGCACGCACGATGAGGATGGGTTCATTGCGCGCTTGATGGCACTCGGCGCAAACGGCTATATGCTGAAAACAGCAGAGCCGGACGAGATCGATACGGCCATCCGTTCCGTGGCCCAGAACGGGTTCTACCTCAACGATGCGGTGAATAAAGCGATGCTGCACGGGCTGGTGAAGAAGAAGCAGGTGAAGCCCACTTTCAACGAGATCGATCCGTTGAGCGACCGTGAGCTGGAAGTGCTACGCGGCATCTGCCAGGAACTGACGACTGCGGAGATCGGGGAGAAGATCTTCGTGAGCCCGCGCACGGTGGAGTTCCACCGCAACAACCTGTTGCTGAAGACGGGTGCGCGCAATGCGGCAGGGCTGGTGGTGTACGCGATGACCAAGGGGATCTACACGCCATGATGGTGCGTGTACTGCGATCCGTGCTGCTGTTCGTTCTTCTGTCGGGGAGCGGGGCGCAGGCGCAGTGGGATACGCTCCATCTACCCTTCCGTGCGCTCACCATCGAGGACGGGCTCTCACAGGGCATGGTGAGCAGCATCATCCAGGACCGCGCCGGTTTCATGTGGTTCGCCACCAAGGATGGCCTGAACCGCTACGACGGCTATTCCTTCCGTGTGTTCCGCCACGATCCGGAGGACAGCACCACCGTGCGCGACAACTTCATCCAGGTGATCCACGAGGATCGCGCAGGGCTGCTGTGGGTGGGCACGAACAGCGGGCTGGACGTGTTCGATCCCGCGACGGAGGTCTTCCACCACATCCCGTGTGGTGATGTTGCACCTGGGCTGGTCGACAGAAAGAGTGACCCACGCTCACGCAATGACGGATTACAATGCGCGACGAACGTCATTACGGAAGACCCTGCCGGGCATCTCTGGGTTTCGTCCGGCCAGGGGCTGTACCGGATCGAGCCGGATCGAAGTGGATCATCCCCTGCGGGACCGGACGCGCACGTCGATCTTGTCGGGGTGTGCCCGGGAGTGAAGATGCAATGGATGGCCGTGGATCGGTCGGGCCTGATGCGCGGGGCGTGGACCTTGAACGGAGAGGACCTCAATGTGCGCACCTTCACCATGGATACCCGCGATGAAGCGCGCATCGCGGTCATGATCGCGGATCCACAACTGCTGCGGTGGAGCTCCATCATTGTCGGCCAGAAGGAAGTGGACTGGGCTGCCTATGCCGCTGATACCATCCGGCATTTCACCTACGGATTCGGCAATACAGCGTTGGAATCGCGCGATGACGCGAACGGGATGGTCTCCACCATCAGGCTCTCCACCGCAGGTTGGCTGAGTGCGTTCCACGCGACCGCGGATGCCCATGGAGCGCTGTGGGCAACGGACCACCGCTTGTGGCGCTGCGACCCGCGCACAGGCCGGGTCTCACGCCTGATCCCGGCATCCGCCGAACTGAGGACCGAAGCATTGAAGCCGATCTGCCTGTACCGCGATCGCAGCGGTGTGATGTGGATGGGAACGAACGGTTTCGGGGTGCTGCATTACGATCCACGGGGGGATCGCTTTCACAAGCAGCGATTGCACAGCATGCGGATGATGGCGCCCTCGAACGACGGGCGCATGTTCGCCTTCACCTGGTCACCATGGGTGTATCTGTTCAATGAGCAGGACCTCATGCAATTCCCCATCGAAACCTATGGCAAGGAGATCGATCCGGGGACCTATGAACCCTGCGTGGTGGAGGAAGGCCGCACAGTGCTCTGGACGAACCTGGGGGATGGGCTCACACGCTACGATGAACGGACCGGAGACCTGCAGCGCTTCGGCGACCCGGATATCCCAGTCCGCTTCCCGCTGCACATCGGGCATGACAGCCTGATCAGCTTCGGCAGTACCAAGGCACTCGGCCAGTTCAACACGCGCACAAAAAGGTTCAGCAGCATCACTTATCCCATTTCCGCGCAAGGTGGTACGTACGAGTTCGTGCAGGCCATTGGTCAGGACGCGCAGGGGATCTTCTGGCTCGGTACCATGAAGGGCCTGCTGCGCCTCGAACCGGCCACCGATCGCTGGACCCATTATGCGAACCAGCCGGACGATGCGCGTTCACTTTCCACCGATGTGATCTTCTGCCTGCTCAACGATCCGAAGGACGCGAACATCCTGTGGGTGGGCACCAACGGCGGCGGCTTGAACAGACTGGACAAGCGCACGGGACAGTTCACGCGGTTCAGCACCGTCGACGGCCTGCCGAACAACGTGATCTACGGTCTGCTCGCCGATGACGACGGCCAGCTGTGGATGAGCACCAACAAGGGCATCGCGCAGTTCGATCCGCTCAAGCATGCAGTGCGCAGCTTCGATGCGAGCGATGGCTTGCAAGGCGATGAGTTCAACCGCTATGCCTTCTGCAAGACAACGGATGGCACGCTCTACTTCGGCGGCGTCAACGGTTTCAACTACTTCCACCCGGAGGATCTGCGCCCTGATACGCTGCCTGTGATGGTACACATCACGGACATCAAACTGACGAACCGGTCCATCGCTTTCGGTGCGGAGGGATCACGACTAGCACAGCCCACGCACCTCACGCGCAAGCTCGTGCTCCCTTACGGCGAGGCGACCATGATCTCCTTCGAATTCGCCACCATGGAGTTCAGTGAACCCGAGGAGCACCGGTACCAATACAAGCTGGACGGCTTCGACACCGATTGGATCATGAGCGGCACCGATCGCAGTGCGGTGTATACGAACCTCGATCCCGGCACCTACACCTTCCACGTGCGTGGCGACAATCGCGACGGCGTCTGGGACACGAATGGAACCACCTTCCAGCTGATCGTGCTGCCGCCGTGGTGGCGCACGTGGTGGTTCTATGCGCTGTGCGTGCTCGCTATCGGTGGAGGCATCCTGCTGTACATCCGTGCGCTTACACAGCAGAAGAAGCATTTGGAGCGCACCGTTGTGGCGCGTACGGCGGAACTGAGCAAAGCCAAGGAACGGGCCGAGCACAGCGAGCAGGTGAAGCAGCAGTTCCTCGCGAACATGAGCCACGAGATCCGCACGCCGATGAACGCCATCGTGGGCATGAGCAATGCGCTGCGCCGCGATGCACCTACGGACGAGACCACGCGCTCGAGCTACGTGGATGCCATTGCGACCAGCAGTGAGAGCCTGCTCGGCATCGTGAACGAGATCCTGGACCTCAGCAAGATCGAATCGGGAAAGCTCGAACTTGAAAAGGTGCGGATGGAGCCGCGCGGCGTCATCAGGAGCGTGGTCGAGGTGTTGCGCTATCGGGCCGAGGAGAAAGGATTGAAGTTGGATGCGGTGATCGCGAGCGAGGTACCGGTCGCGGTGTTGGGTGACCCTGCGCGCTTGCAGCAAATACTGATGAACCTGGTGGGCAACGCGATCAAGTTCACCGAACAGGGATGGATCCAGATACACATGGAGCTTCAGGAACGGTTGTCCGATGCGATCATGCTCCGCTGTACCGTCACCGATACCGGCATCGGCATCGCACCCGATCGTTTGGCCCATGTCTTCGATGAATTCACGCAAGCCGAGAGCGATCACACGCGACGCTTCGGTGGCACCGGTCTCGGCCTCACCATCTGTAAACGCCTGGTGGACATGCAGGGCGGCAACATCGGCGTTGCGAGCGAGGTGGGCAAGGGCAGCAGCTTCATGTTCACCATTCCTTACGCGATCGCCAAGCAGCGGGAGGATGCGGAGTTCCCGAACGGGCGGGAAATTTCCCGCCCCCACCCATTGCATGACCTCCGCATCCTCCTCGCCGAGGACAACAAGCTGAACGTGATGGTGGCGCGGGTGGAACTGGAGAACATCATCCCCGGCCTGCACCTGGATGTGGCTGCGAACGGCCAGCTCGCGTTGGAGAAGCTGCAGGCCAGCGACTACGACCTCATCCTGATGGATGTGCAGATGCCCGTGATGGACGGCTACGAAACCGCCCGTTCGATCCGTGCGCTGCCCAACGGAAGGTCACGCATTCCCATCCTCGCCATGACGGCCAACGTGATGCAGGCCGAAGTGCAGCAGTGCCTGGATGCGGGCATGGACGGTTTCGTGCCCAAGCCGTTCAAGCAGGAGGAACTCCTGGCGGCGATCGGCAAGGTGATCGGACGATCAGACCATTAGACGATCAGAGGCTCGCACTAAGTGGGCAATAAGATCGTCGCTGGCTCTGAACTGGACGGGAGCAGGCATTCCGTCTTCTGGTCCGCACTAGAACTGGTAGTTCTACTAGGTGTGGGGCCGATCAGGCCCCGCACCTTCGTCCCACCCTACCAACCCCTTCCAAACGCCTTCGCCGGGCTACGGCGCATAACCCATGGAGCACGATACACATCCCTCACCCCGCCAAAGGCTGTTCGCCAAGGTGGCCTCTGCCGCTCTGGCGCTGCTGCTTTTCGCGGCATATCTGACACCGCTGTCCAGCGCTGCCCAGAATCCTTTCGCTCATAAAGGCCTGTGCGACACGGATCCCTTAACACAACCTTGCGGCGATCAGGGGTTTTATTCATGTGGGCAGATCTACTTCCATCCTTACCCGGGGGGCATCACCACAACCCTGTCGCTGACCGATACGATGTTGTACACGAATACGCCCGAATACACGGATACGTGCAGGGCGCCGTTCAAATTCTCGTGGTCCAGGCATGACGCACCCGTGGGCATCTCCTCGGGAACGGATGTGAGCAAGTACCCCACCATGCGCGGTGGTCCGGAATTGCATACGTTCTACATCACGTTCGGCCGCCAGGCGACCACTTGGGTGGAAGAAGATTGGCTCATCCTCTCCCGGTTCCCGAACGACGTCAACATCTACTATTCGGGAGCGCAACGGACCGTTAACTGGGATCTCTTCGTGGATGGCGTGCCGAGCGGGACGGTCGAGCCCGTGCCAGGAACACAGGAATATTCGTACCCGGGTTTTAATACGTACGATGGGTATCCATATTTGTTCGTCAAAGGTGTCTGGAAGGTCACGTACACCCCAGGCTCTGCATATGGCCTGCCCAACAACGTGCGTGAATTCGCGCTGAGGCCCAAGATCCAGTACATCCTCAACGGCAACCAGGCTGAGAGTATTGCGAGTGAAGAGTTCCGTTTCAAGGCCGTGATGGTGGGAACGAATTTCACGGACGTGCTCGGGACGTTCGATACGCCCGATGCCGCGGTCCAGATCCTTCGCGATCCCCCTGGCGATGCCAGCTCCACCAGCCTCACGTCATCCAACACGATGTGCAGAGGCGAAACCATCTCCGGGACGACCGAGCAAGGTGGCTCCGCCTTTGCCAAGGTGCGGATCGGGATAGCTGGTGAAGCTGGCCTCATCGTCAGTACGAACTTCGAGATCTACGGCGAAGTAGGTGTTAGCACATCGGCCACTCGCACCCGAACGGCCACCGGGGATTACCAGACCTGCCTGACCACGGGGCAAACGATCTCCACCCCGACGTCTGGTGCACCAGATGATCTGTTCTTCGGCAGTTCGGTGCGCTACGCCTACGGTATGGCCCTTACCACGCGGCGCATTGGTTGCAATATGCCGACCGATTCTGCTGAGTTCATGATCGTACCCATTCAGACCCTCAGCAACTTCCGTTGGACCGAGAGCTATATCAGGAGCACGGTTGTGCCCGAGCTGGAAGCCGATGTCGCCTCGCTCGTGGTAGGTACGGATGGTTGGAAGGTCGCCAACAATCAACTCAACGTGTGGCGTCAGACCCTTGCCATGAACGATTCCATCAAGGCGAACGCGAACTATACTGGTACCCTCGAGCAATTCAATAGCGGGGGATTTGTTGACGATGTTTTGGAAACCACGACCTCACAATCAAGGTCGATCGATTACAACGTATCCCTCTCACAAGGTTTGAGCGCTGAATTCGGCGTCAACTTCGGCGGCAGTGGTGTTACCGTCGGTGGCGAGGTCACCTTCCGGCAGGAGTACGGTAATAGCGTGAGCGCTTCGAACAGCGGTACCAACACGTTGGTGTACCATCTGGAGGACGTAGGCAATGGCGACAACTTCGACGTGGAGATCAGGCAGGACAAGGTGCTCGGCGGCAACGTGTATCGCCTGCGCTCGACTTCAAAGACCAGTTGCCCATATGAAGGCGGTTACCAATTGGACCAACCCCTGTTGCTCGTAGGCGGAGGTTCGCACATGCTGCTCAATGAAGTACTTACCCCGTCGGCGACCTTCCCGATCACCGTGACGAACAATAGCAATTACCAACGGACGTACTCCTTCTTCGTGAACGGCACTACGAACCCGGGCGTCACCCTTTCCGGTTATGGTGGGATCAACCCCGTTACTCCGGTATCTCTTACGATCGCCGCGAACACCACTTTCACTGGGAACATGGTCGTTGGTCCACCGATCGGTACGGACAGCATTGCCGACCTGGAGATCATCCTCTCCGATGCCTGTGGGGATCAGGAGATATCCTCCAGCATCACGCTTTCCGCCTACTTCGGCGTGGGGAACTTCGGCGGCTACTGCGTTCCCAGCAGCGCGAACGGCACCACGAACGGAGATTGGATCGATGGGGTGCGGATCGGCTCCATCAACAACACAGGCACTGGAGGCATCACGGGCCCCAGCTACACCAACTACTCGGCACAGTACAGCACACCGCTTTCGCGCAACGCGCAGAAGATCATCACCATCACTTCGGGAGTGAACGCGGGTGACCGGTTCGCCGCGTGGATCGACTACGACCACAACGGCACGTTCGACGCCAGCGAGAAGCTTGGGGAGTTCACGAACGCTTCCGCGGGCGAAGCGCAGAACCTCGCCTTCACCGTGCCCGCCACCGCCGTGCTGGGTTCCACCGTACTGCGTGTGCGTGGAGCCAACAGCCCGAACCCCGGATTGGACCCCTGCTATCCATACACCTCGGGCGAAACGGAGGACTACGCGGTGGTGATCAACAGCAACACCCCGCAGGATTGCGCGGGCGTGAACAATGGCCCGGCCCTGCCCGGCACCGCCTGCAACGATGGCAATGCGAACACCGGGAACGACACTTGGAACGCCAACTGCACATGCGTTGGCCAACCGCTGGATTGCGCGGGTGTGCCGAACGGCCAGACCCTACCGGGCATAGCCTGCAACGATGGCGATCCGAACACCGTGGGTGACGTGTTGAGCGCCAATTGCGTTTGCGCAGGGCAGTTGTTGGATTGTGTGGGCATCGCGGGCGGAACGGACCTGCCTGGTGCAGCGTGCGACGACAACAACGCCAACACCGGCAATGACCTGTGGAACGCCAACTGCACTTGCACGGGTCTGCTGATCGATTGCCTGGGCGTGATCGGTGGAACAACTACCGTGGGTACCCCATGCGATGATGGCAACCCGCTTAGCGGCGGCGATGGGTACAACATCAATTGCCAGTGCGTGGGTGCCTTCGCCACGGATTGCGCCGGAATGCCCGGCGGCACCGCACAACCCGGCACACCGTGCGACGATGGCGATGCGACCACCGGCAACGATGTCTACGGGCTCAACTGCGCTTGCGCCGGTCTACCATTCGACTGCGCCGGGACCCCGGGTGGGAACCAGTTGCCCGGTACGCCTTGCGATGACGGCAACCCCAATAGCACCAATGACACGTTCACCGCCAACTGCGGCTGCATCGGCGTGTTGCCGAACGATTGCGCTGGTGTGCCCGGCGGCACTGCGCAGGCCGGTACCGCTTGCGATGATGGCGATGCCAATACGGGCAACGATGTGTATAACGCCTTCTGCACCTGCGCCGGTCAATTGATCGATTGCGATGGTGTGGTCGGGGGCTTCGCATTGCCCGGCTTCCCCTGCGACGATGCCAATACGAATACGGGCAACGATGTGATCGACGCGAACTGCCAGTGCGCTGGTCTGTTGATCGATTGTGAAGGCGTGCCCGGTGGCACGAGCACCATCGGTACGGCCTGCGACGATGGCGACAACGACACCAGCAACGATATGTTCAACGCCAACTGCATCTGCGCGGGGACGCTCGCGAGCGATTGCGAAGGCACTGTGGGAGGTCCTGCCCAGCCAGGCACTGCATGCGATGATGGTATTGCAGGTACCGGCAACGATGTGTATACGGCCAACTGCACATGCACAGGACAAGTCATCGACTGCGAAGGCACCATCGGTGGCTCGGTATTGCCCGGCACCACCTGCGACGATGGTATCGCGTGCACGGTGAACGATGTGCGCGATGCCAACTGCTCATGCAGTGGGACCACGCTCACCATCGGGAACGTCTCCGGTGCCTCGGTGGTGATCGGCAATAGTACCAATGCCTATGTGGTAACACCCGTGCCCAATGCCACCAGCTACACGTGGACCCTGCCCAACGGCTGGAGCACCGCCGACAATTCGGCCTTCGTAGTGGTAGCCGACGCGAACAATGTGGCCGGCCCCGTGGACCTCTGCGTAACGGCCATGGTGGGTGCATGCGAACTCACCAGTTGCATCACGGTTACCGTGGACTTCAGTACGGGCATCGCCACGAACGACGTTGAGTGGTTCACCGTGCAGCCCAACCCAACGAACGGCGTGTTCCAACTGCAGGGCAACAACAGCGGCCCGATGAGCATTACAGTGTATGACGGCACGGGCAGGATCGTGAAAGCCCCCTTCCTGTTCAGCAGCACAGGCTCAACAACCCTCGACCTCACAGGTGTGGCACCAGGCGCTTATTACCTGATGGCCACCCGCAACGGTGCGCACCACGCACTGAAACTGATGATCGAACATTGAGGAAAAGCTGGCCGGTCACGCTCCCTGATCGGCCAGCACCTTCGAACTCTGTATGCAAGTTGATCAAGACCAGATCGGAAGCGTACAAGAACCACTGATGACCGGGGTTCGTTCAGGAACATTCCAACACCAACTGGGTCTCCGTCTCTCCCTCCGCCTTGGCAGCAACGCCGAGGCGGAGTCATTTGGTGACACACGAATGTTCGATCTGTGCGAAATGCCCGACTATCTTATTGCCGTGCCGGTTGACGTTTTTCACGTCAGCAGACCGGAGCCGTACTGTTCACACTTAACACATGTCCATTGCTTTAGCGACACACGACCACATCGATCGCTCCACCCGAGCGCGGCCACCTCAGGCAAGCACGAGGAACATCCAACCGACGAAGGCGATCTTGCACCCAGCAAGAAGTCCCATGGAGATCGAAGTGACCGAAATGGCCACGACCGCCGCCGCGTTCGTTAACAGCACCGACCGGCATGTATTCCTGACGGGAAAGGCAGGAACAGGCAAGACGACCTTTCTGCGGCAGCTTGCCGAGCGCACACACAAGCGCTATGTGATCCTCGCCCCTACCGGCATTGCCGCGCTCAACGCGAAGGGCGTAACGCTGCACTCCCAATTCCTGTTCCCTTTGGGCGCCTTCATTCCGGAACGCAATGCACCTGAGGAGGTCAACGCCTTGGGCAACTTCTGGGACCGCGACAACCTCACGCGCAAGCACCCCCTCAATGGCATGCGGCGCAACGTGTTGCGCGAAGTGGACCTGCTGATCATTGATGAGGTGAGCATGCTGCGCGCTGACCTGCTTGATGCGGTGGACCATCGCATGCGCTGGGTGAAGGGGCGGTATGATCGCAGTTTCGGTGGTGCGCAGGTGCTGCTGATCGGCGACCTGTACCAGCTTCCACCCGTGGTGAAGGACCACGAATGGAGCGTGCTGAAGCGCTATTACAAGAGCCCGCATTTCTTCGAGGCGCATGTGCTTCGCCCTTATTCCGACGGAAGCGGTGGCTTCGTACACATCGAGCTGGACAAGATCTTCCGCCAGCAGGA
>ERZ724527.1165-NODE-1165-length-12430-cov-8.876525_pt1 | contig 12430 bp, 11 predicted proteins | sample MGYA00376060_ERZ724527 | MGnify/ENA primary metagenome ERZ724527 (study PRJEB28724, sample SAMN07190886) | activated sludge metagenome | isolation source: activated sludge of sewage treatment plant in Hong Hong | place: USA: Christiansburg, Virginia | collected...
GTTGGCAACCGCATCCCGGAGGTCCAGACGCGTGAAATGGAGTCGGTCTTGCGGGTGCAGTCGGGTGGAATTGCCATTCTGGGTGGACTGATGCAAGACTCGCGTAACAACAATTCCGACGAGGTGCCCATTCTCAATCGCCTGCCGGGCCTGGGCAATCTGTTCAAGTACCGTGACGAGTCCAGCAAGAAAACCGAACTGGTGATTTTCCTGCGGCCAACGGTGCTCCAGGATGCCAGTTTGAATGGTGACTTCAAAGCCTACCGTGATGTGATGCAGGAAGCCCGTGACGCCATGGACCGACCGACCCAGCCCACACGACCCGAGTTTTACCTTCCGCAGACCCAGCCATGAGTCTCCTGCTTGATGCCCTTCAACGCGCCAGCAAGGACAAGGAAAAAGCGACATTGGCTGCCGCCAATGCGGCGGCGGGGCCACAAACTGACGGCAAAATCCGGCTGACGCCGGCACCGGGCCAAGCAACGGCTGACTTCCCTCCGTTGGCCTCAGTCACAGAGGTGCCGTCCCAGCCTTCGATCAAACCACCAGAATCATCACCACCGCCCACCACGTCGGTTGCAGAACCGATGGCGTTGGAACTTGAATTGGAGCCTAACCCTTTTGTTGCAGCGGGAGCAGCACACACGCCGGTGGTTGAAAGTGGGCAGACCCATGTCCATCCGCGTCTGCCCGAAGCGCCAGCCCCGGTGGCAGCCCCAACACCACCCGCAACTTCAGCCCCCCCTTCATGGACTTCGCCAACGGTAGAGACCTCGACGCGGACCAATGCAAACACCAGTGAGGCGCAGATTGCCAGGCCTGCGGCGCCAGTGAATCCCAAAGCGACCGCCAACGCGATTCGAAATGCGTACGCGACGACCGCTTCGGCTCAATCACCACGGAGTCGACGAGTTTTGATTCTGGGTGGTGTTGCGACAGCTTTGGCTTTGGGCCTGGGCAGTTTTTTGTTTGGGATGTGGGGGGACCCGGAGCGTCTGCTGGGCCTTACCGGCACGTCATCAGTGGCCGTCGTTCCCCCGGCTTTGCCAGTGCAAGTGCCTGCACCTGCACCGGAGGTATCGGCGTCCGCGCCCAACCCGTCCGTCGACCCCGCAATCGCAGCCAAATTGCCTTCCGACATACCGGCATCGGTACCGACCCCGCCTGTTACCCCGGTCGCCGGAACGAATCCTCCATCGGGTCGTGTGGTGGTGGACGCTGGTGCCACTTCTGCGCCTTTGCCCACGTCCCCGAGCGCCAAGCCAGCGGCGACCCAGCCCAAAGAGCTTGCGTTGCGGCCCACTTCACCGCCCCCCGTGTTTTCGCCGAAAGTCAGCAGCCAGGGCAGTCTGGAGAAAGGTTATTCGGCATTGCTGGACGGTCGACTCGATGATGCAGCACTGGCCTACGGCGCAGCATTGGCGGCCAACCCGATGGAGCGTGATGCACTCCTGGGTCTGGCTTACGTGGCACACAGCAAAGGGCGGCGTGAAGAAGCACAAGCGCTGTATCGCAAAGTCCTTCGCCTGGACCCCAACAACAGTGTTGCCAACGCGGGCCTGATCGCCCTGGAGTCGGTCAGCAATGGCGCCACCAACAGTGACCGCGCCAAAGCACTTGCCGCGCGCCAACCTGACTCCGCCGCCGCACAGGCCCTGGCGGCCGGCGCGCTGGTGCAAGACGGTTTGCTGGCAGAAGCGGCGTTGGCGTTTTCCCGCGCGCAAGGGCTGGAGCCGAACAATCCGTGGCACAGCTACAACCTGGCAGTGGCCTTGGACCGATTGGGCAACTATGCGCAGGCGCTGGAACAATACGACAGGGCCTTGTTGAACAAATCCCGCTCGCCAACGCCTTTGGGCGCGCAACAAATTGAATCCGCGCGCGCGCGGGCGACGCAGTTACAGCAGTCCCTGGAACCACGCTCAGAGGCAACAGAATGACGGACGCGAAGGTCGTTGCGCGCCCGTTGCGCCTGGGTGACCGGCTGATCCAACTGGGCATGATTACCCAGGATCAATTGCACATTGCGCTGATGGAGCAAAAAAGCTCCGCTAAACCCCTTGGCGAAGCGTTGGTGGCTCTGGGATTCCTGACAGAAGACGCCATGCGCAGTGCGCTGGCCGACAACCTGGGCGAGACCGCCATCAGCCTCAAAGGCATGGTGGCCAACGCCGCGGCCCTGGCGCTGATTCCCAAGGCGATGGCCAAGCGCCATACACTGTTTCCGGTCAGCTTGGATACCACCAACAATGTGCTGGTGATCGCGGGTGCCAACCCGAATCACATCGTTGCGGTGGATCAGATTACCGCGCTGCTGGCCGGTGGCCCCCGAATCCAGTGGCGCCTGGCCAGCAGTGCCGAGATACTGACAGCGATCGAACAGTTTTACGGGCATGAGCTGTCTATCGACGGCATCTTGCACGAGCTGGAAACCGGCACCGTAGACATGGTCGGTCTGATGCAGGAGACCGAAGGCTACAGCCATCCGGTGGTGCGACTGGTGGATTCCCTGTTGGCTGATGCGACGCTGCGCAGTGCGTCTGACATCCACTTTGAACCGGAGCCCCAGTTTCTGCGTATCCGTTACCGCATTGACGGCGTGCTGCGCCAGGTGCGGGCGTTGCACATGCGCTACTGGTCGGCCATGGTGGTTCGCCTCAAGGTCATGGCGGGCATGAACATTGCCGAAACCCGCGCCCCGCAAGACGGACGGATCTCCTTGACCATTTCCGGTCGCCAGGTGGACTTTCGCTCCGCCGTGCAACCCACTATCCATGGCGAAAATTTTGTGTTGCGTATCCTGGACCGCAAGCGCGGCATTGTGCCGCTGGACGGCCTTGGGCTGTCTGACGACCAGTACAACACCATGCAATTGATGCTGTCGCGACCAGAGGGCATCATGCTGGTGACAGGCCCCACCGGGTCCGGCAAAACAACTACTTTGTATTCCATCCTGGGTCACCTCAACACAGAGGGCGTCAATATCATGACGCTGGAAGACCCGGTGGAATACCCCATGCCGGTCATTCGCCAGACCTCCCTGTCGGACGCGGTCAAGATGGACTTTGCCGAGGGCATTCGCTCCATGATGCGCCAGGACCCCGACATTATTTTGGTCGGTGAGGTGCGTGACCACGATACGGCTGAAATGGCGTTTCGCGCGGCCATGACCGGCCACCAGGTTTTTTCCACCCTGCATACCAATTCCGCCATTCGTTCCATTCCACGTTTGGTGGATTTGGGAATCAAGCCCGAGGTTCTGGCCGGAAACGTGATTGGCATCGTGGCCCAGCGTTTGCTGCGCAGCCTGTGCAAGGCTTGCAAAGTGCCCCATGAGCCTAGCGCTATCGAACTTCAGCTCTTGGGTTTGGCGCCAGGTGAGCCACACTCGGTCTTCCGCCCGGTGGGCTGCCCTGCGTGTGAAAATTTGGGTTACAAGGGACGCATTTCCATTCTGGAGTTGCTGAAATTTGACGCCGCCCTGGATGAGCTGATTACCCAACGGGCCAGCCTTAAATTGATGTTGGACTACGTACGCCAGCAAGGTTTTGTCAGCATGGCAGAAGACGGACTTCGCCGCGTCAAAGAGGGGGTCACAACCGTGGAAGAGGTGGGACGTGTGGTGGACCTGACCGAGCTCATTCACTGATGCCGCTCTACGAGTACCGCGCTGCCCACGACGATGGCCGCATTGCCAAAGGCCGCATTGATGCGCTGCATGAGACCGACCTGGAGGCCCAGCTCAAGCGCCTGGACCTGGCCTTGTTGTCGGCCAAAACCATTGCCAAACACGCCAACGCGGTCAAAAGCATGCCGCGGCGCGATGTGTTGGGTTTCTTGTTCCAGTTGGAGATGCTGGTTCGTGCGGGTGTGCCCATTTTGGATTCTCTGGCCGACATGCGTGATGCCTCCGATACCCCGGCGGGTCGGCAACTCTCGGGCGGGCTCTTTGAAAAAATCGAGGCTGGTGCAACACTGGGTGAGGCGGTTGGTGCGTTCCCCGGTGTTTTTACCGAAACGGTCATTAACCTGATCCGCTCGGGTGAGGTCACCGGCCAGTTGCCCGACGTGCTCAAGGAAATTGTTCGGTCTTTGAAGTGGCAGGACGAAATGGAGTCGCAGACCAAGAAGCTGCTGGCCTACCCGGCCTTTGTCATGGTTGTCATTGGCGGGGTGGTGTTCTTCCTGATGATTTACCTGGTGCCACAGTTGATCGGATTTTTGAGCAACCTGGGGCAGGAAATACCCCTGCAAACACGGTTGCTGATAGGGCTGTCTGGCCTTTTTGTAAACTACTGGTGGGCCATTTTGACGGTGCCGCCGCTGCTGGTGTTTGGCGTGTTGTCCTTGTCCGCCGCCTACCCGGCCTTGCGTTACAAGCTGCATGAAATGCAGCTTGCCATCCCGGTGATTGGTCCCGTGCTCAAGAAGCTCACGCTGGCGCGGTTTGCCGATACCTTGGGTTTGATGTACCGCACCGGCATTCCGCTGACGGACGGTTTGGTCTACTGCGAAAAAATATCGTCGAATGTGGTGATTCAAAGCTCCATTCGCCGCGCACGCGACCGCGTGTTGACCGGCACCGCAATCTCGGCCAGTTTTGCAGCTGAACAACTGTTCCCGCCGTTTGTCATTCGCATGATCAAGGTGGGTGAGTCCACCGGAGCGCTGGACCAGTCACTGGCCAACATCAGTTACTTTTATTCCCGCGACATCGACGAGTCCATAGCCCGAGTCCAGGCCATGATCGAGCCCGCGCTGACGGTCGTAATGGGGCTTATTCTGGGATGGATCATGTTGGCCGTCCTGGGCCCAATCTACGACACGATCGCCAAGATGAAAACCTGAAGCCATGGCGACCGTACTGTTTCTTAACGCGCAAGGACCCAGCTGGTGGGAAAAGCAAGGCGGAGTGTGGCGCCTATTGCCGGGCCCGGTGTCGGACCCGGTGTGGGTGGTAACTGACCTGACCGAAGAGACGTTGGTCGAAATTACGGTCCCTCGCATTTTTGGTAACGACCGCAATCTTTTTGTCCAGCGGCAGTTGGCCACTCGGTTTCCCGAGAGTCCATTTCGCACCGCATTGAAATTTGCCCCATCAGGCAGTCTGATGAACCGCTTGGCTCCGCCCAAACAGATTCTGATGGCCATTGAACCTGCCAACCGGCTGACCGCTGCGATGGAATCGGTGCAGACGCCGGTGGTTGGGGTGTGGAGTGTTTCGGTATTGCTGGCGCAAATGGGCCAGGCCAAGTCCCTGCCTGGGACCTTGCTGATCGTGTTGGGGCAAGCCGCCAGCACGCGGATCGTCTTTTTGAAAGACCACATCCCCGTTTTGACCCGTTTGGTGGCCGGTTCCAACTCGGCAAGCGAGCAGGCGCTCGAAGTGGTTCGAACTGTCAGGCATCTGGAAAACACCCGTGTCATCGAGCGCGGCAGCGACCGTTTGGCGGTGCTCTTGCTGGGAACACGCCAGGGCTTGGCGGCGGTGCTGTCGCGCGACCGCATTGATGCCGTTGAGCCTCCAAGTCCGCGCTGGGCCGATTCCGAAGGGGGCTGGCGGGACGCCCTGTTTGACCGCGTTTGCAAGTCGCCCGCCGGCCAGTTGGCGCCGCTGGCGCTACGCTCGTCTTATCTGACGCAACAGGTGCGAAAAGCGGCAGGCCTGGCCATGGGCGTGAGTGTGCTGGCTGCGGTTGTGGTTGCCAGTGGGAGTGTAGTTTCCATTGTGGGTGACCGGGGGCTGCGAGCTGGCTTGAACACCACATCCACCCAGTTGGCTGTCCAGATTGAGCAGTTGGATGGTTCGCTCGCCTCGTTTGGCGCGTCGCCCGAGCTTTTGCGCAAGGTGCTTGCACTGGACACCGACGAAATAGAAAGTGCCCCGGAATTGAATAGCCATTTGGTCGCACTGTCGCGCGCCGTCGCCAGCGTACCCAACGCACGGGTCCGTTCCCTGGAATGGCAATTGATAGGACCCCAGGCGATACCGTGTCCACGCGATCCAGGGACTGTCGCTGCCGCTGCGCCACCAGCGGAAACGGCGGCCGAGCCCGCGCGCAAGGTGGAACTCAAGCTGTCTATGACCTTTGGCGCCGAGCTGGGTCCGCGTTTGTTACTGCAGCAAAGTACGCAGCTGTCCGATCAAATCAAGGCCATTCCCGGCGCCAGTATCCTGCTTGATCCGTCTCGTACCTTGCGAGACGGCGACATTGGTTCCGCCAGTGTTGGACAAGCAGACACCTTGCGCCAGTTCGCTTGGTGTCTGGTGTTGCCCGGCACACTGAAAAGTGAAACCAAACCGTTGGTATCCCAATGACTGGCTGGCAACCCATACTCTTTGCGGCGCGGCGCAGCCTGATCGCCCTGGCCTTGGTGGCCCTGTTGTGTGTTGGCGCAGTGGTCGGCTTAAGTATCCAGGCCAACGCGGTGGGTACCGAGGTCATGCAGTTGGGAGGTGCCGTCCAGCAGCAACGTGACCAGATCAGTCTCAAGCGGGAAGACCTGCGCAATGTCCGTAGCCATATTGCGCGGTTTGAGCGCTTGCGCGCCCAGGGCCTGCTGGGCTCGCCGGATCGTCCATTGTGGGTGGAGGAGTTGTTGGCCAGCCACAGCCGTCTGGGCCTGCCTGGACCCTTGGTATACCAGTTGCAGGTGCCCAAAACCGTTGCGGACGCGAATGCGCAAACCCCCGCGAATGCATCTCTGGCAACGCCACAGGGAGCGGGGGAGGAGCCCTTGGTCCACGACCTGCAGTTTGAATTGCGCGACGTCCATGAGGGCGACGTGTTGCGTTTGATCCAGGACTTTCGTTCCCATGTCAAAGGCCGGTTTCGGGTCAATGCCTGCACCTTTTCCGAGCCCGGGGAGAATGGCATGCTGGCGCAGTGTGTATTGCGCTTTGTCACGGTGCCTTCTGCCCCTGAGCCCAAACCTGCGAGTTGAGGAAACTGGCGTAACCCGTGGGCCCTTGTGTATCGACGCTTTTTGCCTAAACTCAGCACCATGAACCGTTTGATCCCTGTGTTTCAAGCCACGGTCCGCAGTTGGCCCGGGCTGCTACGCGGACGGGCCTTGGTCGGTGCTCTTTGGTTGGTTGTGGGAACGGGTGCTCTGCCGCCGCTGGCGGCGGCCCAGGAAGGTGTTCTGGGCACTCTGTTGTATACGCCGGCGCAGCGCCTGGCAATGGTGCAGGCGCGGCAGGGACCGCGCGGTACTGCGCAATCCCCTGGCACCCAAAGCCGTCCCAGCAGTACGCAACTGAACGGCGTGGTGGCACGTGCCCGTGGCAGGGGAACCGCATGGGTCAATGGTGAGGCGGTGGCTCAGGGCGCGAGTGCTACGACGGTCTTAAGGGGCACCGAAGCGGTCGTCGAGGGGCATCGCTTGCGGGTGGGTGAGTCGTTTGACAATGGCACGGGGGCCAAGACGGATGTCGTCGCCCCTGGCGCCGTCCGCCGAAGGGTGTCACCATGAACACGGAGTTTGGTGAGCTGGCACAGGCCCAGCACCGGGCGCGCGACGTGCGCAGACGGCTGTCCATCGCGCTGGGTTTGGTGCTGATTGTTGTGGGCTATTTTTTGATGGCGGTGAGCCCTGGCACCAGCTCGGACTGGGTGCTGTTTCGCACCATGGGCGGTCTGGCTTGTATCGTCATCGGGTTTGGCATGGCCATCCTGCCCTTGTTGACCCAGTGGACAACTGGTGAATAACCTCGATGCCCGGATCGGCGCGTAACCAGCACCCCAATCCAGTCGCGGAGTCCGAAAAATTCGCTGTATTGCTGGTAGAGGACGATTCAGCACTGAGGGGCTATTTGGGTGGTGCCCTTGCCGATGCGGGTTTTGCGATTCAGTTGGCCCACGACCGCGCCAGCGCCTCGGCGTGCCTTGCCCTGCCCACTGCGCCGGCAATCGTGGTGTTGGACCTCGGCCTGCCCCCGCACCCAAGTACCATGCGCGAGGGCTTGCTGACGCTACAAGACATCCTGCGCTTGCAACCCGGCACCAAAGTCATTGTTTTGACCGGTCAGGACGAAGCCGCTGCGGCGCAAGAGGCCGTGCGCCAGGGCGCTTTTGATTTCTTGTCCAAACCAGCCCCGATGGCGGTGGTGCTGCAAGCGGTGCAGCGCGCCAGCTTGTTTGCCCGTGAAGAAGCGCGAATGGTGCTGCGTGGCGAGGCCCGTATTGCAGTGACCGCGCGCTTGGGCGATGGCCCCAAAGAGGCCGGGGCACAAGCGGAAGAGCAATTGTTGCGGCGCAGTCTTGCCGCCGCAGGCTACAACGTCACGCTGGCCGCCCGCAACCTGGGAATTGCGCGCGAACATGTCTATTACTACATGAATAAATATGGCATTCAGCGTCCTCAATAGCCTGGCACTGGCCTTCATGGTGGCCGGCCTGACGCTGCTGATCACGGCTGTTGCCCTGTCGCATCGCGCCCGGCGTTACCAGCGTGGCATGCAGGCCCTGTTGCAGCTCTCCAGCAGTCATCTGGATCTGCTGGATCTTCCTGATGCCGCCTGGCCGGTCTTGCAGGCAGCCGGTTGGCGCACGCTGGATTGGGAAGGCGACTGGTTTGGTCAGCCCGTGCACGGCAGTCTGGGTGAGCCCCTAGACCTGGCTGGTGCTGGGGCCGACATATTGCAATGGTTTGACGTGACGGGCAGTGCCGATGCGCATTTGCGCGTGGGCTTGCGTCACGGCGTGCCGCGCGGGGAGCGGCGTTTGTTTGCCAATCACCTGGCCCAGGTTTTTGTGCTGTTGCTGGAAACCCGGCTGCGCGAGCGTACAGCAGCCCTGTCGGCGGCTTTGGCGGAGCGGGCACGTTTGTCGCTTTATTTACAGCACGACATGCGCAATTTGGCCCAGTGGGTGTCCTGGGTAGGCACAGACTTTGTCCACGCCGACAAACCCGAGGCGCTGATGGTCCTGGCACGGCGCCTGCAGGCCAATGCACCACTGGTGCTGGAGCGTGCCCAGCGCTTGATGGCTGCCTTGCGCAGTGACAGCCGGGCGTCCACACCCCGCGGCGTGCCACTGCGCAACGCCATGGAACAGGCCGCTCGATTGGCCGGGATTGAAGTTTCCATCACCGGGGATGCGACGGTCTGGGTGGTACCCGAACTGTTGGAGCGCGCACTCGACAATTTGCTGAGCAACCTGGCGACAGACTGGCGTGAGGGCGTTACACAACCACCCCTTGCGCTTATCAACGCGGCTGATTCAAAGGAAAGCGGCGCTATCGCCTGCGTGGAACTGTTATGCCAGTTGCCAGCCCGGGGGCTGGATTTACCGCCCGAAAGATTGTTCGAACCCTTTGCCAGCGGGCGCCCGGGTGGTTTGGGTTTGGGTTTGTACCAGGCCCGGCATAGCCTGCGCGAGGCGGGGGGTGACTTGCGCGCCGCAGTGGTCGAGCGGCAACTGCGCTTCACGCTGTTGCTGCCCCAGGAATGCGATAAACCTGACCAACTCGCGGTGGCCGTGGCACCCGTGTAAAAAAGTCTGACACTCAAATTGCAGTCCGCTGGCTATAGTTAATGCGTCAGCGCAGCCATGGGGGCGCGCCTCGGCATCACGTCAACACGACATCAATAGGAGAACTTCATGAACTATCGCAACAGGTCCCGCCAAGCGGGCTTTACCTTGGTCGAAATCGCCATCGTTTTGGTCATTATTGGTTTGCTGTTGGGCGGTGTGCTCAAGGGGCAGGAACTGATTGAGAACTCAAAAACCAAGAGCATCGTCAATGACATGAAAGCGGTGCAAGCCGCTTACAACGGCTACATTGATCGCTACAAATCCCTTCCCGGAGATGAAGCGGCTGCCACCATGAATGCGCGGGGCTGGACTGGTACGGCGGGTGCACCTGCAACGGCCGGCAACGGTGTTCTGAATATTACCGCTGCGGAAACTTTTACAGGCGGCATTGCGGCGACAGAGGCTGCGGCCTTTTGGCGTGCCTTGCGGGGATCAGGCCTGCTGGCGGGTGATACAACGGCTGTTGCGGTTGCGGCACTGCCACGCCACGCGGCTGGTGGCTTACTCGGCGTTACTGCTGACCCCGCTGGCATCTATGGTCAGGCTGGTACCTTTGTTTGTGCCTCGGGTCTGAGCACCAAACAAGCCGCTTCCATTGACGCCTTGGTTGACGGCGCCTTGCCAGCAACCAATATTGGCAATAATGCCGGGGGTTTGCGTGCCGCTACCAACGCGACCAATCCGCTCGCGCCAACAACTGCCGTTGCGGCTGGTCTTGCCTACAATGAAACCACTACAACCACCCCGTGGACTGTGTGCATGAAGATCTAATGCATTCGCAGGGTGTCAAACCCCTTGTACTCGCCAAAAAAACCCGCCAAGGCGGGTTTTTTTGGCTGGTGTTGCCGTCCTGAATAGTTTCAAGCAAAATTCGCCTCTAGCCCTCGTGAAATAAGCGTAGGCAGCTATTGTTTTTATAGTAATTTGATCTTTTACCATGTACATTGGCACCCCACCCCGATGCTTGACCCGCCGTCCGGCAGCCGGCTTTACGCTGGTGGAGATGGCTGTCGTGGTGGTGTTGATGGGGATCATGATGACTCTGGGCCTGCGCATGTTGCAGGCCACCCAAAATAACGCTGCGTGGAGCGAAACCAAACTCAAGCAGGAACGCATCAAGGTGGCGTTGATTTCGTTCTTGCGAACGAATGGACGTCTGCCATGCCCGGACTCGGCCTTGCCGCCCACAGGAGTAGAACCGGCAGCGTGTCTGGTCAATGCCGGGCGCGGAGTGCTGCCGTGGCGGGTGCTGGGCATGTCGATTGGTGATGCGCAGGACGGCTGGTCCAATTTTTTCACCTACCGGGTTGCCAATGACACGCCCGTGAGCGGCAGCAACTGGACCATAAAGGTCGGCGCTACCGCGTTCACTCTGGGTGAGTTGACCGTGCCCTTAGCCACTTTTGCACTATCGGAGCGCAGTGATGCCGGGGTGCTGGGCGCTTCACTGACTCCGAACCCGGTGGTCATGATCATCTCCCACGGCAAGAATGGGCTGGGCGGGCGCACCGTGCGCGGCAGCGTGCTGTTGCCCATGCCCACTGGGGCCGATGAACTGCTCAATGCCACGACGGCGCTGCCTGGAGCACCACCGCATTTCGTGACACGCGTCCCCACTGATGTGGCCGCTGCGACAGGTGGAGCGTTTGATGACCTGGTGGCCTATATGACACCCAACCACCTTTTGCAACCCTTGTTGGACGACAAGACACTCAAAGGTGTCTGCCAAGCCTATTGTGCCGTGCCGGGCCCGGGTTGCGTGGCAGCGGCGGTTCCGGTCGGCAACCCGGCGCCAACCTGTCCCTGATAGAGAACAATTTCTGAGAAAGAGGCCACGATCATGCATACCAAATCAAAACTTCAACGCGGTTTTACCCTTGCCGAAATGGCCATCGTGATTGTCCTGGGTGGCATTCTGCTGGCTGCTGGTCTGATGGCGGGTCGCGGCCAGATCAGTCGAACCCAGGCGCAGGATGTGATTCAAATCGCCAATGATCTGCAAACTGGCGCGCTTGCCTTCAAACAGCGCTACGGCTATTTGCCAGGCGACTGGATATTCGTGGCCAACCAAATTCAGGGTGTTGCCGCTGGCGGCACCGGGGGCACAACCGGAAACGGCTTGATCGAAGGTACGCTGGATGCTGTCACTGGCGTGGCAACAGCGCTTAACGAAATTGGGCAGGCGCCGGTTCAGCTGTACCAGGCCAGTCTTATTGGCAAGATGGGCACTGCGACCACTGCACGCCTGCAATCACAATTTGGCCCGGTGCACATGGCGGGCGCAGCGGCTAACGCGACGGCGGCCTATATTGCGGCGAACCCCAGCGTGCTCAATGTCATCGTCTTCTACAACCTGCCGTGTGAGGTGGTGCTGGATGTGGATAGGGCGTTGGACAATGGTGTCGCTACCAACGGAAAAGTCATGGTGGACGCCGCGACCTGCAATGGTGGCGCCACAGCGGTACGAACCTTCATTCCCCTGTAGTACTCGTTTTTCAATGACGCTCAAGGACCCGAGTCGTTCACCATGACAAAGTCCCGCCACCGCGCCCGGGGCTTTACCCTGGTGGAAATTGCCATCGTGCTGGTCATCATCGGGTTATTGCTGGCCGGTATCCTGAACGCCCAGTCGGTGATCCGCAACGCCCGCACCAAGGACACCATCAAGGCGATGACCGATATGGCCAATGCCGCACAGCAGTTCCATGATCGTTATGGTGCGTGGCCCGGTACCTTGCAGACTGCAGTCACGGCTATCCCCGACATGACTGCTACCTGTGTGGGCAATGCCACCGGCCTGATTGCGACTGCCGCCGAGTCGGCGTGTGCCAGCGAATCGCTGATTCGCTCCAGCATGCTGCGCGGCGATGCGACACAACCCATCCGCACCA
>ERZ724527.1166-NODE-1166-length-12424-cov-4.148921_pt1 | contig 12424 bp, 14 predicted proteins | sample MGYA00376060_ERZ724527 | MGnify/ENA primary metagenome ERZ724527 (study PRJEB28724, sample SAMN07190886) | activated sludge metagenome | isolation source: activated sludge of sewage treatment plant in Hong Hong | place: USA: Christiansburg, Virginia | collected...
AAAATATTTTTAAATATACTTTAGAAGATTTTTTTAAATAGAAATTTTTTTACATACATGATTTACTCCTCAACGATGAAGAAATTGAAGCATTGAATTATATTTTTGAAAAAGTTTGCAATCACTACCCATTACAATATATTTTTAATAATGCTGATTTTTATGGATTGTCATTTTATGTAGATGAAAATGTATTGATTCCACGACCAGAAACAGAAGAATTGGTACATCTAATTTTATCAGAAAATAAACAAGATAATTTGAAATTATTAGATATTGGAACCGGCAGTGGTTGCATTGCAATTGCATTAAAAAAAAATAGACCAACATGGAATGTGCTTGCCATGGATATTAGCGAAGACGCATTGGAAGTGGCAAATAAAAATGCGACTCAAAATAATGTAGAGATTAATTTTATTAAACAAGATATTCTCATATCTCATATCCCATCTCTCTTGCCTACATTTGACATTATCGTCAGCAATCCGCCGTATATTCCATTTAATGAACAAGAAAAGATGTCTTTATCAACGATACAACATGAACCATCCAAAGCCTTGTTTGTACCCAATGAAAATCCACTTTTATTTTATGATAAAATTGCAGATTTTGCTTTGCAATATTTGAATCCAAAAGGTAAATTATATGTTGAATTAAATGAATATAATGCGGAAGAAGTGAAAAAATTATTAGAACAAAAAGGATTTATTGATGTTGTAATTTATAATGATTTAGCAGATAAAAAACGAATGTTATCTGCTAAAATATTTTAAATGGACATAAACTCAACATCATTTAAAAAACTATCATTTTTAGTAATTAAAATGGGAATACATGGTTAAGTTTTCTGTTATTATAACTACGTACAATCGAGCAGAATTTTTAAAAAATGCTTTAGATTCATTAATTGCTCAAACAGAAAATGATTGGGAGGCTATTGTTATTGATGACGGAAGTATTGATAATACGACAGCGATTGTTCAGCAATATATCCATCAAGAATATCCTATAAAATATTATAAACAAATAAATAGTGGAGATGCTTTAGCAAAAAATAAAGGAATCTCTTTGTCTTCAGGTGAGTTTATTACTTTTTTAGACTCTGATGATGCTTATGAAATGCATCACTTAGAAAACAGAAAAAATATTTTAGACCAACATAAAAACATTCAATTATTACACGGTGGTGTAAAAATAATTGGCGATGAATTTGTACCAGATATACACAACCTGAATCAACAAATCCATTTATCGGATTGTGTTATTGGTGCAACTTTTTTTATTAGAAGAGATATAATTTCGTTGGTAACTGGTTTTAAACCAATGGCTCTTGGAAGTGATGCAGATTTATTTGAAAGAGCTACTATGCTTGGATTAAATATAATGAAAACGGATATTCCAACCTATATTTATAATAGAGTGAATGAAAATTCCATTACACATCAATTTGCAAAATCTGCTAAACAATGATACAAAAAGATGAATAGGCATCTATAATATTGATACGAAATAAAAAATCCGGATGCTTTCACATCCGGATTTTATTATTTACAAAAAGTTGAATTATTTATCGTAAAACTTTTTGTTGCTTTTAGCATAATCAATAAGAATTTGTGCAGGTTCAAATCGCTCACCGTGTTTAGCAGTTAAATCGTTTAAAATATCTACTACTTGTTGTGCGCCAACGGTGTCAATATATCGGAATGGACCACCACGGAAAGGAGGAAAGCCCAAGCCAAATACTGCGCCGATGTCACCATCCAAAGGATGGGTAATAACGTTTTCTTGCAAACACAATGCAGCTTCATTTACCATTGCCATGGCACAACGCATGTGAATTTCATTGGCATCAAATTTCGTGCGAGTATTACCACCGTAGAATGAGTAAATATCAGCATCTATTTGTCCAGAAACTTTTTTACCCTTTTCATCGTATTTGTAAAATCCTTTGTTGTTTTTTCTGCCTTTATATCCAGCTTTAGAAATTTCCAATAAGGTTTTACTTACTTTGAATTTCGGGCGTGCAGCCAACATTTCTTGCATTAATTCGCCACTCATAATATGTGCACCAACATCAATACCCACTTCATCTGCTAAAGTAATTGGGCCAACAGGGAAACCAAATAGATTCATTTCTTTGTCTATTTGTAAAATGTCGCCACCTTCATCTAACAATAATTGTGCTTCATTCATTAATGGAGCTAAAATACGTGTGGTATAAAAACCGGGACCATCGTTTACTACGATTACCGTTTTCCCTTGACGCACCCCTACATCATAGCAAGTTGCCGTTACCCAATCTGCTGTTTTATCGGTTTTAATAATTTCCAATAAAGGCATTTTGGGAACAGGAGAGAAGTAATGCATTCCAATCACCAATTCAGGATTTTTTGCTTTTGCCGCAATGTGTTTGATGGGTAATGCAGAGGTATTCGTAGCAAAAATAGTATTGGGTTTTGCATTGGCTTCTACATCAGCAAGGATGTTTTGCTTTAATTTCAAATCTTCAAATACTGCTTCAATAATGATTTCTTGATTATCAAGATCTTCATAATTCAAACTGCCAGACAATAGAGCCATTTTTTCTTCCAACTCTATTTTTGTCATAGATTTTTTAGAAACTCGCTTCGCATTATCATTATAAATTGTTTTAAAAGCAGAGTTAATCATATCCTGATTGATATCCTTTAATAATACATGGATGCCATCATTCATGGATACTTCTGCAATACCAGCACCCATAAAACCAGCGCCAATCATTCCTAAACGGTGAACGTGTTTTACTTTATCTTCTCCATAAGGATTTTTCTTCTTGTCTGTCATGGCAAAGAAGATATTAATAAGCTGACGAGAAACAGGAGAAAGAATTAATTCTTCAAATTTTTCTACTTCTGCTTCGTAACCTTTTTCCAATCCTTGATTCCAGCCTATTTCCACACACTCCATAATTTTGTAAGGAGCAGGATAGTTTCCATGTGCTTGTTTGTCCACCATTTTTTTAGCCTGGTCAAAAACAATTTTATTTACCAATGGTGCTTCTAAAATAATATTGGTTAATGTTTTTTGCAATGCAGGGAATCCAGATTTTACCGTATCCATACCTAAGTGGTTGCGCTCGCGTTGGATGGGTTTTTCAACTAATTCCAAAGCCAATTTTTGTGCTGCTTTTTGTAACGCCGAAACGTGCACCACTTTGTCCACTAAACCTAATTTTAATGCAGGATAAGCAAATACATTTTTTCCGGTAAGCATCATATCTAAGGCAGCTTGCAGACCAATCAAACGGGGTAAACGTTGAGTTCCACCACCGCCGGGTAATAAGCCTAATTTTACTTCCGGTAATGCTACTTTTGTCGATTTATCATTACTGCAAATACGTGCATGGCAAGCCAAAGCAATTTCCAAGCCTGCACCTAAAGCATTGCCATGAATGGCTGCAACTATAGGTTTTTTAGACTCCTCAATCTGCTTTAGAATAGCATGTCCCTTACGAGAAATTGGTTTCCAATCGCCGGGTTTTTGTACTTTTGAAAAAGCATCAATATCGGCACCTGCTATGAAATCTTTTTTCTTACTTGTTAATATAATTGCCTTGATAGAATTGTCTTTATTCAATTCTGAAAAAATATCTTCAAATAAATCAATTAAATCAGGACCTATTTTATTGATTTTTTCATTTTTTTGATCCATCCAAATAGTGCAAACGCCGTTTGCACTATTTTCGATGGTTATGTATTCTTCGCGTTTTAGCGTTGCCATATAATCTTATTTATATGATTATTTAATTTTTTGTTTTAAATCTTCCAATTTTTCTTCTGCTTTTTCAATTACGTTTTTAGCAACAGTTTTTACTTTTTGTTCTGTTGTCTCGTAACGTTTTATAAGCATAGCATGACCGTGAGCACCTGCAGCACAAGCTGCTAAAATTGCATATTTACCACCACCATGTTGTAAGCGGTTAGCAGCCATCGTAACTAAACGACCACCTGTTGCACCAAATGGATGACCAATTGCTAAAGAGCCACCCCATTGATTTACTTTGTCCATAGGGATTTGCCCAATTGGTTGATCTATACCTAATTGTTTTTTACACCATTCAGCAGATTTCAATGCTTTGATTACAGATAACACTTGACCTGCAAATGCTTCGTGAATTTCAAATACATCTATATCATCCAATGTCATATTGTTTTTTATTAGAACTTCAGCAATGGAATAAGCTGGACCTAATAATAATTCTTCATATAAATCCCCACCAGTAAAAGCATAATCAATGATTTCTGCTTTTGGTGTTAAACCTAATTCTTTGGCTTTATCTTCTGATGTTAATAATACCGCACTTGCACCATCTGTTAAGAAAGAGGCATTGGCCGCTGTGATAGTACCAACATATTTATCAAATGCTGGTTTCAATTTTGAAATTTTATCAACGGTAGTATCTCCACGAACACCGTTGTCTTTTATAATTGGATTAAAGTTAGGTGGTAATTGTACTGAAATAATATCAGATAATAAACCAGCTTCTTGTGCTTTTCCTGCATTTTGATGAGAAGCTGCCGCTAATTCATCTTGTTCTTCTCTGGTAACACCAAATTTTTGTGCAAGAATTTCACAATCTTGCCCCATGGTTCTGCCTGTAATAAATTCGGTAACAGATGGACGATCGGGTAAAAAATCTGCAGGACGTAAAGTCATAGCAAATTTTGCATAATCCATTGGTTTGCTAATTTTTTGAGCGGCAAATAATTTTTTACGCATTTCTTTTGTGTATCCAATTGGAGTATCAGAGGTGTTTTCAGTACCACCCGAAACAATTACATCTGCTCTTCCTAATTGTATAGAATCTACTGCATTACAGATTGCTTGATTTGCAGAAATACAAGCTTGTTTTACTGTATTAGCTGGAGCTTTAACAGGAATGCCTGCGGTAATGGCTGCTTCACGAGCAACGTTTTCTGTACGTACGTTTGAAATTACATTTCCTAAAATAACTCTGTCAATTTCATTTGGGTCAATTCCTGTTTTGTCTAATAGACCTTTTATTGCAAATTGACCTAATTGATAGGACATCAAGTCCATATAATCTGTACCAGATTTTAAAAAAGGGGTGCGAACACCATCGATAAAAACTACTTTTCTCATTGTTATTTAATTTATTGTATAAAGTTAAGAATTTACAATGCATGCATTGTAAATGCAAGGTTAAGTTATTGGTAATGTCTGTGAAATTAACATAAGAATAGAGAAAGTAGTTTTTGGGAAATTGTATATTTTTTGTTATTAAATGGTAATTTAAAACCATTTTAATATATACATTTGTGAACAGACTTGATTTATCTTAAATTTTAAAAAACTTACAAGATGTCATTTAAAAACAAAACCGTATTTATTTCAGGTGGGACAAGAGGAATTGGACATGCTATTGGTATGAAATTAGCATCAGAAGGAGCAAACATTGTTATTGCTGCAAAAAGTACCGAAGAAAACCCAAAACTTGGAGGTACTATTTATACTGCCGCAGAAGACATGACTCGGGCGGGAGGAAAAGGTTTGGCGGTAAAATGTGACATCCGCAATGAAGAGGAAGTAGCCGCTGCCGTAAAGCAAGCGGTAGATACTTTTGGAGGAATTGATATTTTGATTAATAATGCTTCTGCAATCAATTTATCTCCCATTGAACAGTTGGAAATGAAGCGTTATGATTTGATGCAAGATGTAAATACTCGTGGTACTTTTGTGTGTTCTAAAATGTGTATTCCGCATTTATTAAAAGCGGAAAATCCTCATATTTTAATGTTGTCGCCACCTCTAACTTCCATTACAGAAAGATGGTTTGCCGGACACACGGGATATTCTATCGCCAAATTTGGAATGAGTTTGGTTGTATTGGGTTTGGGCGGAGAATACAAAGGAAAAATTGGAGTAAATGCTTTGTGGCCAAGAACAACAATTGCTACTGCTGCCGTATTGAATTTATTGGGAGGAGAGTCTGTGGCGAATACTTCGAGAAAACCAGATATTTTAGCAGATGCCGCTTATTATATTTTAAAACGAGATGCTAAAACGACAACAGGGAATTTCTTTATGGATGATGAACTTTTACAGAGTGAAGGCATTGCCGATTTAGAGCAATATGCTGTAAAACCAGGAACTCAGCTAACGCCTGATTTTTTTGTGTAATTTTAAAATACATAAATGAAAAAAATCAACTCTTATTTTTCTATTGAATTATTCTTTTGGATAATTTCATTAATTTATTTAGGTTGTATAAATCCATCAGAATCGCATTTTTCCTTTTGTGTTTTTAAATATTTAGGAATAAATTGGTGCTTAGGATGTGGAATCGGACATTCAATATCTTATTTATTACACGGAGAATTATTTCAATCTATACATTCACACATATTAGGAATTTTTGCCTTAGCGATAATCGTTTATAGAATAATACAATTACTATTTTTTCAATTTAAAATCAATACAACAAATTATTATGGAGAATCAATTTATTAACATCAAATCTATTACTCCAACGGAGATGCTTTATTTGAAAAATATTACAGCAAATATTCCTCAGGATAAACTCAATACATTTGTAACGGTATATTCCAGCAAGCGCAGAGAATCAGACACGCTTTTATTAATTACTTGCGTGGGTCTGTTAGGATTTGCTGGTATTCAACGGTTTGTTGTTGGGCAAATTGGCATGGGTTTATTGTATTTTTTTACTGGCGGACTTTGTGTTGTCGGTACGATATTGGATATAATAAATCATAAAAAATTAGCAGATGAATACAATGCCAAGATGGCTGATGAAACGTTGCAATTAATGCAATAATTTTTTTAGGTGCATTTAAATAAATACAAAATCTTTTTTCATCTACTCAAATGGATGAAAATAGTTTTGTATTTAATATTTAGAGCTATTTAGTAAAAGCAAATTGAACAATATTCGCTCCCATTTTTAAAGCTTTTAAACGCATCTCTTCAGCGTCTTTATGAACGGAAGCATCTTCCCAGCCATCACCTAAATCACATTCATAATCATAAAAACAAACTAAGCGTCCTTGATAAAGAATACCAAAACCTTGTGCGGGCTTTTTGTTGTGCTCATGAATTTTTGGTAAGCCATTTGGAAAGTCAAATTTTTGATGATAGATAGGATGAGAAAAAGGCAATTCTACAAAATCTGTTTCGGGAAAAACCTTTTTCATTGCTTTGCGAATGTATGGGTCAATTCCGTAATTGTCAGATATATGCAAAAAACCACCACCCATTAAATAAGTACGCAAATTATCTGCTTCTTGATCCGTAAAAATTATGTTTCCATGTCCGGTAATATGCACCAAAGAGTAATTGAATAATTCTGCACTTCCCGGTTCTACTTCCGAAATTTCTGTATTCAAATTTACATTCAAATTTTGATTGCAAAACTTTGCTAAATTGGGCAAAGAAGTAGGATTTGCATACCAATCTCCTCCGCCTTTGTATTTTAATAAACCAATTTTTGCCGTTGTTTTCACTTGTGCTTGAATGGTTACTGAAAATAAAAACAGTAAAGAGAATAGGTAAATATTTTTTATAGAATTTGACATTTATAAAATTATTCAGCGTTTATTATACTTACTATTGAACAAGCAACTACGCCCGCAGTTTCCACTCGCAAAATAGAATTTCCCAACGATATTGGAGTATAATTTTTGTTAATAGCCTGTTGGATTTCTGTTGGAGTAAAATCTCCTTCGGGCCCAATTAATAATAATGCACTTTCTTTTTTTTGATATAGATTTTTTAGATGTTGTTTTTGATTTTCACAATGCGCAATAAAATATTGATTATATTGGTTATTGGTAGAATTTATTAATTCAGAAAATTTTTGAATAGAATGTAATATCGGAAAAAATAATTGCCCACTTTGCTTTGCCGCAGAGATAACAATTTGTTGCAACCGTTCTTGTTTTATTTTTTCTTTTTCAGTTCGCTCGCTCACCATTGGATAGATGTTGGATATTCCGATTTCGGTTGCTTTTTCAATAAACCATTCTAAACGTGCAGGATTTTTGGTGAGGCAAATCGCTATAGAAAGTTGATTCGTATTTTCTTTTTCTTCTTTTAAAATTTTACTGATTTCAATTTGCACTTCATGTTTTTGTATTATTGAAATTTTCCCTTCCAATAAACTTCCACTTCCATTTAAAACTTCAACGGTGTCGCCTATTTTACAACGCAATACTTTGGTGCAATGCTGTGCTTCTTCCTCTTCTAAGAGGATAAAATTGTTTTGAATATTGGTGCTGTAAAATCTTTTCACAAAAAAATAGTTTAATTAAAAACGGCAATATACACCCAATGGTAATTTTTGTTGGGTAGATGATGGAATATATAATTCACCATATTCTGGTTTTATGTTTTCTAACTTCGCTTTCTTTAAATTATCTTGCATTAAATTTTCGATGATTAAAGACGAAAAACCAAGCGAATAGGTATTTAAAATAAAGAAATGATGTTGCTTGTCCAATAAACTCAATACATCAAAAATCATTTCATTGATTTGCTCTTCCAGTTTCCATTTTTCACCGTCTGTTCCATGTCCGTAAGCCGGAGGGTCGAGTATAATTCCTTGATAAATTTTGCCTCGTTTTACTTCACGTTTTACAAATTTTACGGCATCTTCCACCACCCATCGTATATCTTTTAATTGAGAGGATTCCATGTTTCTATTGGCCCAGCTCACTACTTGCTTGATAGAATCCACATGATAGGTTTCGGCACCGGCAGCAGCTGCCGCTAAGCTTGCACCGCCCGTGTAAGCAAATAAATTCAATACTTTTGGCTGTTCAATATGTTTTTTTATTTCTTGTGTTTTAGAAAAAATAAAATCCCAATTTACGCTTTGTTCGGGAAAAACTCCAACGTGTTTAAATTTAGTAAGTGCTAAATTGAAGTTTAATTTTAGTGCTTGATGATGGTATTCAATATTCCAATTCTCTGGCATTTTTTTATAAAACTCCCAATTTCCAGACGAAGAGGAGGTGCTGACAAATTTTACGGTTGCTTTTTTCTTCCATTCATCTTCGCTTAGTTGCTTGCTCCATACGGCTTGCGGCTCCGGACGGATGGTGATGTAGGTACCAAATCGTTCAAGTTTTTCATAATTTCCCGAATCTAATAATTCATAATCTTTCCAGCCTTTCGGAGATATTGTTTGAATAGAATGCATAGAGAATTTTAATATTTTTTGTTTGTTTTTTGAAATTAAGCACCAGCGTATATTATTTCTCTTTTTTAAAAACTGCCGCACTAATACTGGATACGATAGCACCGATTATAAGTGAACTAATCGTAGAAATTATTGCCATTATTCCTGGACTTAAGAATTTTTTGCTGATTTCAATTGCTTTGTCTATCTGATCATCTCCCAAGCCATTTTGTGTCATTTTTTGTCTGGAAACATCTAAAATTCCATTTATAAAGTCAGTGTCAATAAAATGGACATATATAAAAAAGAATGTAATACTAATAAAAGTAAGTACAAGGGTAACCAACATACCACCTTTAAATAAAATACCAAATGGAATGAGCTTGCCTTTATTGGCATCGGCTATTAATTTTACTCCTAAAACAATAGATGCCACCATTACAACGGATTGAATCCATTTGGACCAACTTTCAAATTGCAGGTTGGTGTAAAATAAAATTAAGGACACTAATATTCCGATAAGTCCGCCGATGACTCCGAATTTTATAGCAGTTTCTTTTATTTCTATTTCATGGTCATTAGGTTGAAAATTGCTGTCTGACATAATTTTTTTTCAAAAGTAATAAATATTTCAATGGCAGTGTTTCATTTCTTTTTGGTAAATAATCCCAAAAGTGTTTTCCCTTTTTGCAAGTACAACATTTTTGAATTTACTTTTATTTCAACAGGGTTTGCCAATAATTTCAAAAATTCTGGTTCTATAGAGTGTTTTCCGCATGCCATTTGTGTGCTGATGATATTGTCAAAATGAATGATATTATTTTCAAGAGTAAAATCTCCCGAGATGGTATTACAACCTGTATTTCCATTAAATGTATTGTTGTTTACGTCAAATTGTAAATAAGATTTTTGTATAGAAAAAGTGCGGTTGCTTCCATCTTTCATGCGAAGTTTATAAAGCAACCAAATACTACTATCTAATAGATTTGATTTTCTTTCAACAATTACATTCGTTTTTATTTTTGATTTTATTTCGTTTAATGTATAAGAGAAATTTAAACTATCCGTTTGTTTTAATGTTACTAATAAACAATATTCAAATCCTTCTTTGTAATGAAATCCTTCAATGTTATGTTCTAATATTTTATAAGATTGTTCTGGAGCATCTCGTGCCAGTAAGCATTTTTGTTCTCCACAAGTTGCCGTATAATTTGCAATATAAATTATTTTTAAATACTCTGTGCTGTATGAAAATACATTTGTTAATAATAAATAAACCAATATAATTTTTGCTTTCATTTGAATAAAGTTACTTAAATTTGAAAAAAAAACAGTTAAATATGAAACGTAATATTTTATTATTGGTGGTTGTTTTTCTAATTGCCATTCAATTTGTTCATTTTGAAAAAAATCAAAGTACAGAAATTTTACCAACAGATATTACGCAAGTAACCACAATTCCCGAAGATGTTTTAACTATTTTAAAAACTTCCTGTTATGATTGCCATAGCAATAATACGGTATATCCTTGGTATGATAAAATACAGCCGATTAGTTTTTGGTTAAAACGTCATGTTGATAATGGAAAAAAACATTTGAATTTTTCTGATTTTGGGAGTTATGATGCTGCTAGAAAATCTAAAAAAATGCGGGAAATAGCTGAAGAAATAGAGAAAGGAGATATGCCACTAAGCAGTTATACATTGATTCATAAAGAGGCAGTTTTAACAGAAGCACAAAAAACATTGGTTATAAATTGGACTAAAAGTGCAACGTTTGAACAAAAAAATAACTAAGCACTTCTGTCCACTAAATAATCCACTAATTCTCGAAGAATTTTCTTTTTATCTTCTTTCAAATTTAAAAGAGACAATGCATTCATTGCCTTTTGAACATAAATATTGCGTTGCTCCCTGCCAAATTCTTCCATATTGTATTTTTTAAAAATGGCAGTAACAGCATTTACTTTTTCTACAGCATCGAATTTTTGTAAATCTAACCAATTTGCCAATCGTAAATCATTAGCTTGTGTGCTTCTTTTTAAAGCTTCTATTAATAAAAGTGTTTTTTTATTTTGGATGATATCTCCACCGATTTGTTTCCCGACAAGTTGATGGTTTCCAAAACAATCTAAAATATCATCTTGAATTTGAAAAGCAATGCCTAAATTTTCAGCATATTGATAGATGAAATCAGCATCTTCATCAGAAGCTCCACCAATTATTGCACCAATTTTCATGCTTGCAGCAACTAACACAGAAGTTTTTAATCGAATCATTGAAATGTAATCTTCTTGTGTTACATTCTCATCTGTTTCAAAGTCAATATCCAATTGTTGTCCTTCGCAAACCTCAATGGCTGTTTTTGTATAAATGTCAAATATTTTTTTGAAATAAACCTCCTCTATTTCACTTAGACATTGATATGCTTTTACCAATAATACATCGCCACTCAAAATTGCCGTATTAAGGCTGTATTTAGTATGTATAGTTTGGAAACCTCGACGAAGTGGAGCATCGTCCATTACATCATCATGTATTAAAGTAAAATTGTGAAAATATTCGATAGACAAAGCTGCCGGAAACGATTTTTTTATATCTCCACCAAATAAATCGGTGGCCAATAGTAGCAAGACAGGACGAAGTCTTTTGCCTCCAATTTGTAAAAAATAATTATTCGGTTCATATAATTTTTTTGGCACTTCTTGAAAAGATTTACTATTCAGATACGTTGTGAAAATAGTGCGCAATTCCTCGATAGAATACATGGTTAACAATTTCTAACAAAAGTAATGTTTAATTGGAAGTATTTTTGTATATTAATAAATTCATTTAAACGAATTACCTAAAACAATGTTTAATTAAAACCAATTCATCTCTTTAAAAATTTATTTATGCGACCCGATTTTTCAACCATTTTTAATAAAACTATTTCTACTTGTCAATCAGATGAAAGTTACCTTCAATATTCTGTTCGGGAAAAAATGCTGGCATGGGTATTTACTTTTTTACAAAATTTACAAGAAGATGAAGCCACTTGTTTAGTTATCACCAATCAAAGCAATATCCAATGGCTTCGGAGTTCTTCGTTACTAATTTTAAAAAATAATTTTTATCAATATGCTGATGAATTAATTTTTGAAGGAACTAATTCCGGCGAGATTCAGGCACGACCATTTATTGCTAATTATTACAAACAAACCTTATGGAATGCAGTAGTTTCTATACT
>ERZ724527.1167-NODE-1167-length-12412-cov-4.736182_pt1 | contig 12412 bp, 9 predicted proteins | sample MGYA00376060_ERZ724527 | MGnify/ENA primary metagenome ERZ724527 (study PRJEB28724, sample SAMN07190886) | activated sludge metagenome | isolation source: activated sludge of sewage treatment plant in Hong Hong | place: USA: Christiansburg, Virginia | collected...
ACCCTCTGCACCGCAGGAGCCACTGTGGCCTTGAACGCTACGGTGACCGCTGGCAACGTGACGGGCTGGTCCTGGACACCGGCCAACGGAAGCCTCAGCAATGCCGCCATCGGGAACCCGACCGCGACACCCACGGCCACGACCACTTACACCGTCACTGCCACCACGGACATCGGCTGCACGGATAGCGACGCCATGACCATCACCGTCGGCAACCTCTCCGGCCTTACCGTCAGCAGTACTGACACGCAGCTGTGTCCTGGCGAAGATGCCACGCTGAGCGCTGTTGCAACGGGTGCTGGTCTGTTCACTTACGCCTGGAGCCCTGCCAGCGGACTGAACAATGCAGCCATCGCCAACCCCACCGCACAACCTGGCGCCACCACCAACTACACCTGTTTGGTCACCGAGCCGGCCAGCGGTTGCCAGCGCAGCGCGAGCATCACCCTGCATGTGAACGGCCCGTACAGTGTGAACGCGACAACGAATGACACCCTCTGTTCCACCCTCGGCTTCCAGTTGAACGTGGTGCACAACGTACCTGCGCCCTTCACGATCCTTTGGAGCAATGGCCAGTTCCTCAACAGCTCTTCCATCGCGTCTCCGACCATCATTGCCGATACCACGGCGACCTACTTGGTGACCGTGACCGATGTGAACGGCTGTTCCTTCACGGACAGCAGCACCATCATCTCCGCATGGGACAATCTGGTCACTCCGATCAACCTTTCCGCTTGCGTGGGAATCGCCATTCCGCTGGACGCTGGATATCCTGGCTCGGCCTACCTCTGGAACACGGGCGCCACCACACAGACCATCAGCGCCACCACCAACGGCCAATACACGGCGGAGATCACCGACCCCATGGGCTGCGTGACCGTGAAGAACTACTTCCTCACGTTCAACCCGCTACCCTCCGTGAACCTCGGTCCGGACCTCAACCTCTGCGGCGCAACGAACCAGGTGCTCAACGCAAACAGTCCCGGTAACGCCGTGCTTTGGAGCGGAGGACAGACCACCCAACAGATCAGTGTGACCCAAAGCGCCATCTACTCGGTGCTGGTCACCAGCCCACAGGGTTGCCAGAACGGCGATGCGATCAACGTCACCTTCAACCCGATGCCGGTGGATGTTCTTCAGGACATCACAACATGCGTGAACACGCCCGTGACCTTGAACGCAGGCAATGCAGGCAGCACGTACATGTGGAACGCTGGAACGACCACGCAATCCATCAGCCCGACTCAGAGCGGCACCTACAGTGTGGTGGTCACCAACGCCCAAGGCTGCAGCGGCACCTTCAATGCAGTGGTCACCTTCATGCCGTTGATCAGCGTGGACCTTGGCAACGACACCATCCTCTGTTCCGGCCAAGCGATCACGCTTGATGCCGGGAACAGCGGCGCCACCTTCCTCTGGAGCAATGGAGCCACAACACAGACCATCAGCCCTTCACAGAGCGGAACGTACAGCGTGACGGCTAGCAACGGGTTCTGTCTCGGCACCGATGCCATCACGGTGACGTTCGATCCGATCCCTTTGGACGTGCTTCAGAACGTGACCACGTGTGTGGACCAGACCGTGACCTTGAACGCCGGGAACGCGGGTTGCACGTACCTGTGGAGCACAGGTGCCACAACATCCATCATCAACCCCACAACATCCGGCAACTATTCCGTGGTCGTCACCAACAGCACCAATTGCAGCATCACGGCGGATGCGACCGTAACACTTGTGGGCTTCCCGGTCGTGGACCTGGGACCTGACAGCGTGCTGTGCGAAGGGGACGTGCTTACGCTCGATGCCGGGAACCCAGGGGCGAGCTACGCTTGGAGCAGCGGACAGAACTCGCGTACGCTCGACGTCACCAGCAGCGGCACGTATACGGTGACCGTGAACAACGGCTACTGCACCAGTAGCGACGCCCTTACCGCCACCTTCAATCCATCTCCCACGCGCTTCATCGACCGCAAGTTCTACACCTGCCTGGACGAGGATCCGGGTTACGTGGTGATCAACGCTGGGAACGAAGGCAGCGAATACGACTGGAGCACGGGAGAGACCTCACAAGTGATCCTTGCCGGGGCCTACGGTTGGTACTACGTACAAGTGACCAATGTGCACGACTGCGCGACCCGTGACTCCGCGGAAGTGATCGAGTTCTGCCCGGCCACGCTCTACGTACCGAACACCTTCACGCCCAACGGCGATGGCACCAACGACATCTGGCTGCCGGTCGGCAAGAACATCGGTGAATACTCCGTGCAGGTCTTCGATCGCTGGGGTGGCATCATCTTCCAGTCCAACGATCCGCAGGTTGGTTGGGACGGCACCATGAGCGGCGAATACGTGAAGAACGATGTCTACGTGTGGCGAATGGAATACACCTTCCTGGAGGATGAGACCGGCCAGCAGGGCAGGTTCCACAAGGAGCTTGGGCACGTTACGGTGATGCGCTAGAGCATCAGACCGAAATCATCCGCATCCATGGCCACCGGGAACTTCGCCCGGAAGTCATCCAAGGCCTCACGATGGAGCACCGTATGCAGCACATCCTCCTTTGATGCTTTCATCACGTCCGCATCACCTCGCGGATCTACGGAGGCTGAATCGCCGGTGTAGTGGTGACCCTTGCCGTCCATGCCCACGCGGTTCACGCCGATCACATAGCTCTGGTTCTCGATGGCGCGGGCAATGAGCAACTGGCTCCACGGGTAACGCCGCGGTTCCGGCCAGTTCGCCACGTACAACAGTGCATCGTAGTCGCCTCGGTTGCGAGCAAAGACCGGAAAGCGGAGGTCGTAGCAGATCTGCAACAGGAGCTTCCATCCGTGCCATTCCACCACCACACGTTCACTGCCTGCGGTATAATGTTGGAACTCCTCCGCCATGCGAAAGAGGTGGCGCTTGTCGTAGGAGATCACGCTGCTGTCGGGCTTCACGAAGAGGCCTCGGTTGAAGTACTTCCCACCTTCAACTATGATCGTGCTGCCATAGATCGCCGCATCCAGTTCCCGCGCCTGTTCCTTCATCCAGTTCACGGTCGCACCGTCCATGGGCTCGGCCAGCTCTGCACTGCGCATGCTAAAGCCGGTGGTGAACATCTCCGGCAGTACGATGAGGTCAGTGGTCCCCCTCAGAGCGCTGAACTTCTCCGTGAACATCGCACGGTTCGCGGCTGCATCCTCCCAATGGAGCATGCTCTGCACCAAGGCCACCCTCAGATCGCGCATAGCTTCTCGATGGCGTTGTCCAGGGTCTCGTCCTCCTTGGCGAAGCAGAAGCGGATGATGCGCTCGCCCGGTGGCGGTTCCTTGTAGAAGGGGCTCAACGGAATGGAGGCGACGCCGAACTCCCGTGCCAGGCGCTTCGCGAACTCGGTATCCGGCTCGTCACTGATGGTGCTGTAGTCGGCCAGTTGGAAATAGCTGCCTTCGCAAACGAGCGGCTCGAAGCGGGAAGCATGCAGACCAATGAGGAAGCGATCGCGCTTGGCCTCATAGAAACTGGAAACGCCTTCGTAGTTCACCGGATCCTTCAGGTAGGCGGCCAGCGCATGCTGCATCGGGGTGTTCGCGCTGAACACATTGAACTGGTGCACTTTGCGGTACTCGGTCATCAGCTCCTTCGGCGCAAGCACATAGCCCATCTTCCAGCCGGTAACGTGGAACACCTTGCCGAAACTGAACACCACGAAGGCCCGTTCGCGCAATTCCGGATAGCGCACCACCGAGGCATGCTGCTCGGTATCAAAAACCAGGTGCTCGTACACCTCGTCGCTCAGCAATAGGACGTTGGTGCCGCGCAGCATGGCCGCGATCCGCTGCATGTCCGCATCGCGCAGGATCGTGCCCGCCGGGTTGTGCGGCGTGTTGATCATCAGCAGGCGCGTCCTCGGTGTGATGGCGCGTTGCACTGCATCCGCATCGAACTTCATGTCGCTACCCAGGCGCACGTGCACTGGCCTTCCTCCGAACAGCTCAACAGTGGGCGCGTAGCAGTCATAGGCCGGATCCACGATGATGACCTCATCGCCGGGATGCACCACGGCGCCCAGGGCGGTGAAGATGGCCTGTGTGCCTCCGGCCGTCACCGTGACCTCCGCGTCCGGATCGTAACCGAAGCCGTAGAGCCGTTGCACTTTCGCCGCGATCGTCTCCCGCAACGTAGGCAGGCCGGGCATGGGTGCGTACTGGTTGTGGCCATCGCGCATGGCCTTCTCCACGAGCTCGATCAACCCCTCATCGATCGGAAAGTCCGGAAAGCCCTGGCTGAGGTTGATGGCGCCGCACTCCTGTGCCAGCTTGCTCATCACCGTGAAGATGGTGGTGCCCACATGGGGCAATTTGCTCTGGATCGCCATGCGCGACGAAACTAAGCTGCGTCCATGTTGTCTCCTATCCGACAACGCTTCTCTAAATGCACCGCCTAGCTTTGGTAAATGACCGATATGCCACAGGTCCGCTACCTCCTCCTCTGCTTCGCGCTGGGCAGTTTCAGCCCACATTCTTCCGCGCAGAACGTCGAAGAGTTGCGCTGTGACACGGCCACGCTCCATGCCCTCTTCATTGCATCGGTGAAGGAGACACGCGAACAGCTCCATGGCGATATGCGACCGAACCTGGTCAGGGTCACCGCCCTGCCGGCCAGGTCGGGATTGAAACAGGACAGCTGCACCAAGGAATGTGTGACGTTCCTGGAATGGCCGCAAGCATGGACCGATGCGCTGGGGCTCACCACCGTCCCGATCGACAGCGCTGTGGACCAACGTGTCTTCATCAAGCGCCCCGTCTTCCGTTCAGCCAAGACGTGTATCGTGCCCTACCACATCACCCCTAGCGAATGGGGTGGCTGGAGCGGCTTTCTGGAATTCCGCAAACGTGGGACTCATTGGCGCTTTAAGCGCGAAAGGACCACGGGGGTGAGCTGTGGGTCTTGGTGAGGGGGTTGGTTACCGTGAAGATGGTGATGCCGACGTAGGGGAGTTAGTTCGCAAGTAGACCTATGGCATCGGGCATCACGGCGAAACTAGCTGGTAGATTTGAGCAGCAGCGAAGTCCCAATAGAATCAGATGATCGGTAGGCTCACCCTCTTTGCGCTCTGCTCCGCTGTGGCATCATGCAGCAGCAATGAAGATGAGGAGAAGTCCTTTTACACGGACGTCATGGAGGCGCATGACGTCTGGCGTCTTCCTCTCATAGAGCCGTACCAGTTGATCACGGCCTATTGTTGTGAAGGTTGGAACTGTGGACCTGGCTCCGCACTGGACAAGGATTTTGGATTCGCACATTCATCAGACTCCATCAACGTCGAGAACAGTCTGATACTGATCCACACAAGGGATAGCGGACCGGCTTGGTTCGCCTTGGACTTACGGACGAAGCAGAGGATCGAATTCGAGGACCGACGGGAATTGAATGCGTTCACAACAGAGCGAGGCTTTCCACTGAACCTTCATTCCACTCGAACCGTGTTCGAGATTTGGCGAAGTACGGGGCAGCTCCCATGGGCTAAATCGGTCCTCAGCAGACCGTAAGTCTCACTCCTTCGTCACCGTCGCCGCCATGTACTCGCGGTTCAGACGGGCGATGTGCTCGAGACTGATCTGCTTGGGGCATTCGATCTCGCAGGCGCCGGTGTTGCTGCAGTTGCCAAAGCCTTCCTTGTCCATCTGCTCCACCATCGCGAGCGCGCGGCGCTTGGCTTCGGGGCGACCCTGGGGCAACAGGCTGAGCTGGCTCACCTTGGCGGCCACGAAGAGCATGGCGGAACCGTTAGGGCAGGTGGCTACACAAGCCCCGCAACCGATGCAGGTCGCCGCGTCGAAGGCCTTGTCGGCATCGTCCTTCGGGATGGGAAGGGCGTTGCCGTCGACCAGGTTGCCGCTGGTGTTGATGCTCACGAAGCCACCGGCCGCCTGGATACGATCAAAGGCACCACGGTTCGTGGCCAGGTCCTTGATCACAGGGAAAGCCGCGCTCTTCCAAGGCTCTACGTAGATCGTGTCGCCGTCCTTGAACTTGCGCATGTGCAACTGGCACGTGGTGATCCCGCGACCCGGACCATGCGCCTCACCGTTGATGAAGAGACTGCACATGCCACAGATGCCCTCCCGGCAATCGTGATCGAACGCGATCGGGTCCTCGCCTTTGCGAACGAGGTTGTCGTTAAGCACGTCTAGCATCTCCAGGAAGGACATGTCCTCGGAGACATCACTGACAGGGTAGTCCACGATCTTCCCCGTGTCGTTGGGGCCGTTCTGCCTCCAAACCTTCAGCGTGAGCTTCATGTTACCCATCACTTGTAGCTGCGTTGCGTCAGTTTCACTTCATTGAACTCCAGCGCCTCCTTGTGAAGGTTCGCTTTGCCGGCCTCGCCGAGCCATTCCCAGGCCGCCACGTACGCATAGTTCTCGTCGTCGCGCTTGGCCTCGCCCTTCTGCGGACCCTCCATCTCCTGGTACTCCTCCCGGAAGTGGCCGCCGCAGCTCTCGTTGCGGTTCAGGGCGTCCATGCACATCAGCTCGCCCAGCTCGAGGAAGTCCGCCACGCGGCCGGCCTTCTCCAGTTCCTGGTTGAACTCGTTGGCCTTGCCGGTCACGCGCACCTCCTTCCAGAACTCCTCGCGGATCTGGCGGATCTCCGCGATCGCTTCCTTCAACCCCTGCTCGTTTCGGGCCATGCCGCACTTGTCCCACATCACCTTGCCCAGGCGACGGTGGAAGTCGTCCACCGGCTTGGTGCCCTTGTTGTTCAGGAAGTGGTTGATGCGGTCCTTCACCTCTTTCTCCGCGGCCTCGAACTCGGGACGCTTGGTGTCGATGGGCCCGGTGCGGATGTCATCCGCGAGGTAATCGCCCACGGTGTAGGGGATCACGAAGTAGCCATCGGCCAGGCCCTGCATCAGCGCTGACGCACCGAGGCGGTTGGCGCCGTGATCGCTGAAGTTCGCTTCGCCCAAGGCGAAAAGGCCCGGCACGGTGGTCTGCAGGTTGTAGTCCACCCACAGGCCGCCCATGGTGTAGTGCACGGCGGGGTAGATCTTCATCGCGTGGTCGTACGGGTTCTCACCGACAATGTTCTCGTACATGTCGAAGAGGTTGCCGTACTTCTCGCTCACCACCGCACGACCCAGCTCGGTGATGGTCTCCTTGCTCGGGTTCGCGATCTTCTTCACGTTCGCCTCGAGCTTGCCGTAGCGTTCGATGGCCGCTCCGAAGTCGAGGTATACGGCCTCGCCGGTCTTGTTCACCCCGTAGCCCGCATCGCAGCGCTCCTTCGCGGCGCGGCTGGCCACATCGCGTGGTACGAGGTTGCCGAAGGCCGGGTAACGACGCTCCAGGTAATAGTCACGGTCCGCCTCGGGGATGTCGCTGCCTTTCTTCTTGCCGTCGCGGATCGCCTTCGCGTCCTCGAGCTTGGCGGGCACCCAGATGCGACCGTCGTTACGCAACGATTCCGACATCAACGTGAGCTTGCTCTGGTGCGTCCCGCTCACGGGGATGCACGTTGGGTGGATCTGCGTGTAACAGGGGTTGCCGAAGTAGGCCCCGCGTTTGTGCGCTTTCCAGGCGGCGGTGACGTTGCTGCCCATGGCGTTCGTGCTCAGGAAGAACACGTTGCCATAGCCGCCCGTGCACAACAGGACAGCGTGCGCACCATGGCGCTCGATCTCGCCAGTGATCAGGTTGCGGGCGATGATGCCTCGGGCCTTGCCGTCCACAACGACCACATCAAGCATCTCGTGGCGGTCGAACATCTGTACGGCACCCTTGCCCACCTGACGCATCAGGGCGCTGTATGCACCGAGCAACAACTGCTGGCCTGTCTGCCCGCGGGCATAGAAGGTGCGGCTCACTTGCACGCCACCGAAGCTGCGGTTGTCGAGCAGTCCACCGTAGTCGCGGGCGAAGGGCACGCCTTGCGCCACACACTCGTCGATGATGTTGGCGCTCACTTCCGCGAGGCGGTACACGTTCGCTTCGCGTGCACGGTAGTCGCCCCCTTTCACGGTGTCGTAGAACAGACGGTAGGTGCTGTCACCGTCGTTCATGTAGTTCTTCGCAGCGTTGATACCGCCTTGGGCGGCGATGCTGTGGGCGCGACGGGCGCTGTCCTGGAAGCAGAAGGCCTTCACGTTGTAGCCCATCTCCGCGAGCGACGCGGCGGCCGCACCGCCGGCGAGGCCCGTGCCCACCACGATGATGTCGATCCGGCGCTTGTTGGCCGGGGCCACGATGCGGATGTGCCCCTTGTGGTCCGTCCACTTCTTGTCGATGGGACCGGGCGGGATCTTGCTGTCGAGCTTGCTCATGAATGCGAACGTTCGTTGACGGTGGTCGGGGGATCTGGGAGCTCCGTGATCACTCGATGCACTTGAAGTAGAAGGCGAGCGGCATGGCGGCGAACACTGCCGGCACGATGATGCTGAAGGCGGTTCCGCAGGCGGCGATGAAGCCGTTGTAGCGCTTGTGGTTCAGGCCCAGGCTCTGGAAGGCGCTCTTGAAACCGTGCAGCAGGTGCCAGAACAGACTGAAGCAGCCCAGTACGTAGATCACCACGGCCACAGGGTTCTGGAACACCTCCACCATCACGGCATACAGGTTCTCCCGGCCCTCAACGTCCACACCGTAGTCGTGCAGACCGGTGATGCGGCTCTTCACCCAGAAATGCCACAGGTGCAGCACCAGGAAGAGCAGGATCAAGGTGCCCAGGATGCCCATGCTGGCGCTGTACCAGGGGCGGTTGGCGCTGCCCTTCTCCATGGCGTACTTCACCGGGCGGGCGGCGCGGTTCTCGCTCCAGAGCATCAGGCCGTCCACGATGTGGAGGATCAAGCCCAGGAAGAGCACGATCTCCATGGCCCGGATCAGCGGGTTCTTGGCCATGAACTCGGCCCCTTGGTTGAACGTGACGCCGCCATCGTTGAAGAAGGTGAAGGCGTTGAGCGTGCAGTGCACCACCAGGAAGCTGATAAGGAAAAGGCCCGTGAGGGCCATCCAGTACTTCTTGACGAGCGACGATCCGAAAAGTCCTTTACTGGCCATGCCGTTATAACAGCGAACAGCTGGTGTTCGTTCGGCGGCGAATTTAGAGGGCAGCGCTTTGGCAGGGAAACGATCCATGAACCATCCCTTGTTTGGAATCATTCTATCCGGACCTTCCTCCAAGGCGCGCGCCTCCTATCCGTTACCTGCAGGTAACCGGTTTCCTTCCCGTAACCCACGCCCCAAGCGGCATTGGGCGGTCGGAGCTTTGGGGCCATGAAACGCACGAACATCATCTACTGGGTCGCTACCGCCCTGCTCGCCCTCCAGACCGTGGCCGCCGGCATCATGTACTTCTTCAACCCGGAAGTGGCCACGGGCTTCGTCCACCTGGGCTTCCCGGACTATCTCCGGCAGGAACTGGGCATCGCGAAGCTCGCTGCCGCCCTGGTCATCATCCTTCCCATGGTGCCCTTGCGGTTGAAAGAGTGGGCCTATGCCGGCCTGGCCTTCACCTTCCTTTCGGCCTTCATCGCCCATGCGGCCGTGGACGGAGCCTCCACCGGGGTCGCACCGCTCGTCTCCTTGGTGCTGCTGGCCATCTCCTACATCTACCTGCACAAGCGCCAAGCCGCGCCACCCTTGGCCACCGCTTGAGCAACGTACTTTCGGCTCACCATGCGCCCCAAAGCCGCCGCCCCTTCCTTGCCGCCCGGCCATAACGCGGCCGCCTGCGCCGGGGTCCTCATGTCCTTCCGCGACGCCATGGACACCATCGGCGGCAAGTGGAAAAGCCCCATCCTGCTCAGCCTCGGCTTCAAGGGCACCATGCGGTTCGGTGAGCTGCAGCGCATGCACAACGGCATACCGGCCAAAACGCTGAGCAAGGAGTTGAAGGACCTGGAACAGAACGGACTGGTGAAACGCACCGTGCTGGACACCATGCCGGTAACAGTGCACTACGAGATCACACCCTACGGACGGACCTTGGAAAAGCTGCTGCTCGACCTCCGCGCCTGGGGCATGGAGCACCGCGCCTACATCCGCACCGGCAATGTGCCGAAGAAAACGGCCAAGCGCGTAGCGAAGTCCGGGAAGTTGGAGGTGGTGGACTGACCTACTTCTGCGGATAGGCCTTCCGCGTGGCTGCGATCGACTTCTTGATCATCGCCTTCAGCACCTTCAGGTCGATGTCGGCCAGCTTCTTCACGTACAAGCAGCCCTTGGTGGCCTTGTGCTTGCCCAGCTTGGCCAGAACCTCCGGTTCCAGCACCGCCTGACCCACGTAAAGCACCAGCTCCGGCTTCCGCGGACTGAAGGCCACCAACGGCGCACTCCCCGAATGACCGCTGGCGTATGTGTAGTGGTAGGTGCCGAAGCCGATGATGCTCGGCCCGTACATGTGCGGCTCCTCGCCGGTGAGCTCCTGCATCAAGGCCATCAGCACACGACTGTCATCGCGCATCTCCTCCTTGGGGTGCTTGTCGATGAAGGCTTGGACGCTGGCCGTGGTGGCGGTGGTTTTGTTGGGTTTTGGCATGGGGTGTACTTCAGCGTTAACGGCAAGGGTGGGCAGAACAAAGTAACTGCTGCTGAAGCATGCACATGAGCACGAGTGTCAGTCTCTGGTGCGATATTGCAGCTCCAAGATCTATCCCCATTCTGTATGCTGACAGTAAAGAAGGTCGTTCTCAAGAACGTGAGGTCATTCTTACAGGAGACACCGTTCGAATTCGAGAATGCCAAAGTCATCAACACGATTAGCGGCATCAATGGCTCGGGAAAGAGCACGGTGTTCAAGGCGCTCATGCTTGCCCAACGGGCGTTCTTCCATAATCAACTAGAGGATAGCGAGGAGCGGCGTAAGTCCATTGCGAATGACCTCCTTGCTATGCTCAATGAGGTCGGGGCATTCATAACTATCACCTTCGAGATTGTCACCGAGAGCACTATCTCTCATGCCACGTTTAGGGTTCGTTGTGTTGAGCGGACCAATGAACACATCGTCTGGCGGTTAGAGGCATCTGATTCGGACTTGGCAGCGATTCGACAATACTGGGACATTACCAAACCCCGTGACATCATCGTCTTTATCGACTCGAACCGTTTCATTAGCGAGCAAGACTTTTCGAGTGGCGAAATTTCGATTTCTCAGTCCAAGAATCTTGACGACTTGGTATTGGACTACATCTTCTATCCGGAGAGACTGTTTGGGTCCATCTATGAACGCATTATTCGGGACTACGCACGTGAACGTATTATACCCAGCAGACCAAGACGCGATCTTCCACATGTCGCATCGAAGATTCTGCTGCGTGAACTCCTCGACTATCTAGAAGTGAGCAAGTTCACATCGCAGGTTCGAGATGGGCAATTCGTTCTCCAAGTGCGGCAACGGAAGAACAAAAAATTGGCGGCATACGATGTTCGTCATCTGAGTTCAGGTGAGAAGACGCTGTTCTACACTCTTCACTTCATCTGCTATGTTCGCAGCATTAGCCTGCTTGTCATTGACGAACCGGAGAACAACTTGCATGAGAACATGCTCGCCGAGTTCGTCGAGCTTCTAAACCGAATTTGCATCACCGATGACTTTAGCGACCTACTAATACGACTTGCGAGCAAGAATGGTGTAGAACTAAAGCCCAATGTCAAGAAACAGCTGACTACGCTATATAAGTCTCACAGCCTATCCAATGTCTACCTGCTCACGCATTCGCGCAGTCTGATATACAACGTGTTCAACTTCGGTGCGAACTACTATGTCGAGGGAGGCCTGAAGCGGCTGGACTACGATGAGGCCGAACTCACAATGCGCTCGATCGGCCTCAGCAAGATTTACAACAGAGTACTCTTTGTCGAAGGTATTTCAGATGCAAGGCTCGTCGAGAGCATCGTTGGTCCTCTGAACGTGAAGGTCAGACAACTTGGCGGCTGCACCCAAGTAATTTCGGCATACACCAACTACCTACGCGTTAAATCTGAGGTGAGAGACACTCAGTTCTGCTTCATGATTGACCGAGACACGCGCAATGACACGTCAATTGAGGCGCTGCGTGCCGAAAACCCAGCGGTTTTCGATGAGAACTTTGTTGTCCTGGACAGGCATGAATTGGAGAACTACTTCCTTGACGCCAAACTCTTCCGCGAGGTATACCGGCGCGAGAAGCAGGCTACGTCACTTTTCCCCGATGAAGTGGAGGTGCCAACGGCGAATGAGATAGAACAGGCCCTTAAGACCATTGCAGACGGAACCAGGGAGCAAGTCATGTTAAAGACACTGCAACAGCTCAATTCAGAGAGTCTTGGTGGGCTGCAGGAAAAGCTGACCGCCAAGAACTTACCACTTGAGGCGGCCGCATACGAGACACTCATCAAGGATGCGTTTGATACTACTAAGCATGAGGAAACGCTGAAGGCGGTTC
>ERZ724527.1176-NODE-1176-length-12375-cov-5.969156_pt1 | contig 12375 bp, 10 predicted proteins | sample MGYA00376060_ERZ724527 | MGnify/ENA primary metagenome ERZ724527 (study PRJEB28724, sample SAMN07190886) | activated sludge metagenome | isolation source: activated sludge of sewage treatment plant in Hong Hong | place: USA: Christiansburg, Virginia | collected...
TTGGCGGCTGAGTCAACGGGATTCACCTGGCGCATCGTACCGATTTTTGACGCTTTTTCTCAGTCGACCGCAGCAAGTTTCATTTCGTCATTGGCGTGGCGTTGCTGCTCTTCCATGACCAGACGGCCGAGCTCGCGCTTGAGGTCGTTGAAGGCGGCCGACGACGGATCGCGCGGGCGCGGCATGTCGACAATCTGGTCGCGCTTGACGGTGCCGGGACGGTAGGTCATGACGACGATGCGGTCGGCGAGGTAGATCGACTCCTCAATCGAATGGGTGACGAAGAGGATGGTCTTGCCCAGTTTTTCCCAGATGCGCAGCAGTTCATCCTGCAGGTTGCGCCGGGTCAGCGCGTCGAGGGCGCCGAACGGCTCGTCCATCAGCATGATCGGCGAATCGAGGGCGAGCACGCGGGCGATGGCGACGCGCTGGCGCATGCCGCCGGACAGGTCTTTCGGGAAACGGTCGCGGAAGTCGTTGAGGTGGAGCAGGTCGAGCAGCTGATTGACCGTCAGATCGATTTCGGCCTTGGATTTTTTCTGCACTTCGAGGCCGAAAGCGATGTTCTGGGCGATGGTCATCCACGGGAACAGGGCGTACTCCTGAAAGACCATGCCACGATCCGGGCCGGGGCCGGTGATCTTCCTGCCCTCGACGCTAATTTCGCCGGCTGACGGCAGCGCGAAGCCGGCCACCGCATTGAGCAGCGTTGACTTGCCGCAACCCGAGGGGCCGAGCAGGCAGACGAACTCGCCCTGCTTGATTTCGAGATTGATGTCCTTCAGCGCAATGACATCCTTGCCCGGCGTCTTGAAGACCTTTTGTACGTTATTGACGATGATTTGCGCCATGTTAGTGCTCCAGGCCGCGGTGCCAGCGCAGCAAATGGTTGTTCAGGCGGCTGACAGCGGTATCGATGAAGAGGCCGAGCAGACCGATGGTGATCATGCCGGCGATGATTTTGTCCGACCACATGAACTCGCGTGCCTCAAGAATTCTGAAGCCCAAACCGTCGTTGACCGCAATCATTTCGGAAACGATGACGACAATGAAGGCGGTACCGATGCCGATGCGCACGCCGGCGAGGATGTAGGGCGTCGCGGCGGGCAGGATGACGCGGGTGAACATCGTCCATTGATTGACCCCAAGATTGCGTGCCGCCCGCAGGTAGATGCCATCGACCTGGCGCACGCCGGCGATGGTGTTCATCAGTACCGGGAAGAAGGCACCGATGGCGATCAGGAAGAAGGATGGCGGGTTGCCCAGCCCGAACCACAGAATCGCCAGCGGAATATAGGCGATCGGCGGAATCGGGCGCAGGATCTGCATCAGCGGGTTGAACAGCTCGTAGATACGGGTGTTGGCGCCCATCAGCAGGCCAAAGGGCAGGGCCAGCGCGGCACCGATGATGAAGCCGGCGATCACGCGGTAGAGGCTGGAGTAGGCGTCATGTAACAGTTCGCCGGAGAGCAGCCAGGTGAGCGTGCTCTGGCCGGCTTCCTGTGGCTGGCCGGGCATCAGGTAAGCCCACCATTTGATGGCGACGGCGGTCGGTGATGGCAGGAGAACCGCCGAGAACAGTTCGGCCCGTGAGCCGGCTTCCCAGAGGATGAGCAGCAGCACTGGGACCAGTGCGCCGTGGGCGAAATCTTTGAGTTTCTGCATCATCGCCTCACTTCACCTTGAGATCGGTCTTGGCTTTTTGCAGCAGGTCGAGCTTGACCCATTCGGCGGCTTTCGGCGGCTTCTGCATGCGGCCAACGCCATATTTCTGCATGAACTCGGTGGTGATGTCGATATGCTCCAGGCTGACGTCGTAGGTGTATTGGGCATTGTCCATCGCGTCCTTGAAGTCCTGCGGGGAAATCTGCCCCTTGAACATTTGTTCGCGGACATATTTCTCGGCCAGCACGCTATCGCTGTTGAACAAGGCGGTGGTTTCGACAAAGCACTTCATCAGGCGCTGGGCGACATCCTTCTTCTCGCTGTACATTTTCTCGGTCATCACCAGCAGGCGCACCGGCTCACCCATTTTCGTGGTGTAAGGCTTCATGACCTCGACGCCGAACTTCTTGTTGAGCGCTTGCGAGGATTGCGGCTCGGACTGGCACATCGCATCGATCTGCTTGGCGGCCAGCGCCTGGTTGAGATCGGCAAAGGCGAGGAAGACGATCTGTACATCTTTGCCCGGCTTGTCGGACCAGCTCAGGCCGGCTTTTTCCAGTTCGGCGTAGAGCAACAGTTCGTGGGCACCGCCCCGGGTGACGCCAACCTTCTTGCCCTTCATGTCGGCCAGCGTCTTGATACCGCTATCGACGCCGGCGACGATGCGCGCGCCACCCTTGGCGAAGCCGGCCACAGTGTAAATCTGCACGCCGTTGGCACGGCCGGAAATCGCCCCGTCGGAAGCCAGCGCGGCGATGTCGATTTCACCGGCGACGATCGCTGGCATGATGTCCGGCCCCTTCGGGAACATCCGTTCCTCGACCTTCAGGTTGTACTTGGCGCAGGCTTCCTTCATGTAAGAGACGGCGCCGTAGTGGGCGAACTTCAGGTTGCCGAGGCGAACAAGGTCCGGGGTTTGTGCCTGGGCAGCGAGTGGGGCGCTGATGCCGAAAGCTGCCAGCAGGGCAAGACGTAGGGTTGGGTACATGGATATCTCCTCCAGTTTTTGTGATGGCCGCAGGGCGGATTGCAGCTTTACATTTGCAGGAGATGTGCCAGCGCTTGAAGGGTTGGTAAGTCATTGAATTTTTGAAGATGTTTGTTTTGTCGTTGCTTGCGATCATGCGGGTTTCCGGAATGCGCGGCTGGTCGTGTGCGGATTTCCGCATTGCGCTGGGTAAGTGGATGAATGCAGGTGACTGAGGCATTGACGGGTAAAATCGGACTTTGCCCACCCAAGAGAAGCAATTCAGGAATGCAAACAGAAGTCAAAGAGAAGCCCGTTTACGCCATTGCGGCAGCCGTTCAACTACCACACGTCAGCGATATCGAATTCGATGCCTCGCTGGCCGAGCTGCGCGAGCTGGCAAAAACGCTGGGCTTCACGGTGGTTCGCACCTTCATCCAGAAACGGGCCGGCTTCGATTCGACAGGCTACCTCGGCGTTGGCAAGCGCCAGGAAATCGAGCATTACGTGAGCAATGAAGCGGAATGCGAGATTGAATCCATCCTCGTCGACCACGAAATTTCGCCGTCGCAGGCACGCAATCTTGAAAAGGAAACCGGCTGTGGGGTGATGGACCGCACCATGGTCATCCTCGAAATTTTCCATAACAACGCGCGTTCGCGTGCCGCCAAGGCGCAGGTCGAAATTGCCCGCCTTGGTTACATGGCACCGCGCTTGCGCGAGATGGCGAAGCTGGCCGGGCCGCAGGGGCGGCAACGCAGCGGCGTCGGTGGTCGGGGGGCTGGCGAGTCGCATACTGAACTGGACCGGCGCAAGATCCGCGACCGTATCGCCGAACTACATCTGGAAATCGTCGCCATGGAAGCCGAGCGCAAGACCCAGAGCGCCCGCCGCCATGAGCGTCAGGGGCTGGCCAGCGTCGCCCTGGTCGGCTACACCAACGCCGGCAAATCGACGCTGATGCGCGCCCTCACCGGCAGCGAAGTGCTGGTGGCCAACAAGCTCTTTGCGACGCTCGATACGACTGTTCGTGCGCTCCACCCGGAGAGTATGCCGCGCGTACTGGTCAGCGACACCGTCGGTTTTATCAAAAACCTGCCACACGGCCTCGTGGCCTCGTTCAAGTCAACGCTGGATGAAGCGCTCGATGCCGGGCTGCTGCTCCACGTTATCGACGCCAGCGATCCCGGCTTCGAGCGCCAGCTTGAAGTGACCGACAAGGTGCTGGCAGAAATCAGTGCAGACGTCGTGCCGCGCCTGCGCATCTTCAACAAGATCGATCATGTCGGCGATGAAGCGGCGCAAGACGAATGCACCACCAGGCTGCGGGCCCAGTACCCGGATTGCGTTGTGATGAGTGCGCGTCGCCCTGACGAGGTGGCCAAATTACGCCAGACCATCATCACCTTCTTTCAGCAGGATCTGGTCGAGGATGAGCTATTTCTGCCCTGGTCAGCCCAGCAATTGCGCAAGGAAATCTATGGCAATTGTGAGGTGCTGGAAGAGCGGGCCGACGAAGCGGGGGCCTTCTTCCGTGTGCGCGGTGAAGGAGACGTCCTGGCTGGCCTGCGCGAGCAGTTTGCCCAGGTTGCCGTTTAAGCAGCTTACACGCCGTTAGCTTGCCGGCCAGCGAATTGGCGGGCTGATTGCGGGTACTGGTTCAGGCTTCCGGTAAAATCGGGCGCCATGAGCCAGCAATCCGACCCCAGCATTCTTTCCCCCCTCGGCAAGCCCACCGAGTACCGCAGCACTTACGCGCCTGAGTTGCTTTACCCGATCCCGCGTCAGTTGAAGCGCGATGAGCTGGGTATTAGCGCTGCTGCCTTGCCCTTTGTCGGTGAGGATATCTGGAATGCCTATGAAGTCTCCTGGCTCAATCCCCGGGGCAAGCCAGTCGTCGCGCTGGCTACTTTTTGGGTGCCGGCGACCAGCCCCAATCTGGTCGAATCCAAGTCCCTCAAGCTCTACCTCAATTCTTTCAACCAGACCGCTTTTGCCGATGCCTCTGCCGTCGAGGCGACGCTGCGGCGTGATCTCTCGGCTGCTGCCGGCGCTCCGGTCAGCGGAAAAATCGAGGTTTTGAGCAGTCGACCGCAACCGACCCTCGGCTACCCGCAGGGCATCCTGCTGGACGACCTTGATATCGCCTGCGACACCTATCAGCCGGCTCCGCAGCAACTTGTTGCGGTCGACGGTGAAAAAGTCGAAGAAATTTTGTACTCGCACCTGCTCAAATCCAATTGTCTGGTGACCGGCCAGCCAGACTGGGCGATGGTCGTTATTCGCTATCGTGGTCGCCCCATCGATCACGCCGGCTTGCTGCGCTACATCGTGTCCTTCCGCGATCACAACGAGTTCCACGAACAATGCGTCGAGCGCATTTATTGCGACATTCAGCGCCAGTGCGCTCCGGAAGCGCTGGCCGTCCATGCCCGCTATACGCGGCGCGGCGGGCTCGACATCAACCCCTTTCGCAGCAGCGGCGAGTTCCCGGCACCGGGCAACGTGCGCGAAGTCAGGCAGTAGTCAGCATGACGGTAGCCGTGCGCCGGGTGTTCAATCCCGTCTTCGTTATTGTTCTTGCCCAGCTGTTTGGCACCTCGTTATGGTTTTCGGCGAACAGCGCGGCAGATAACCTGACAGCAAGCTGGGGCCTGCAGACAGCCGATCTCGGGACGCTGACCAACGCCGTCCAGCTCGGCTTCATCCTTGGCACCCTCGGCTTTGCGATCACCGGCTTGGCCGATCGCTTTGCAGCCAGCCGCATCTTTGCCTTTTGTGCTGTTCTGGGCGCCTTGGCCAACGGGCTTTTTGCCGCCTTTGCCAGCGACATGAGCAGCGGCGTACCCCTGCGTTTTGCCGTTGGCCTTTGTCTGGCCGGCGTTTACCCGCTGGGCATGAAACTCGTCGTGACCTGGGTGCCGGAGCGGGCCGGGGCTGCCCTTGCCTGGCTGGTCGGCATGCTGACGCTCGGCACTGCTTTGCCACACGGCGTACGCTGGCTGGGTGCTGGTTTGCCCTGGCAATTTGCCATTGGCGTTTCCTCCATGCTGGCGCTGATCGCTGCTGCACTGATCTATAGGCTCGGTGATGGCCCGCACCTCAAACGCCGCCATGATGCGCCGCGCCTGCGCCTGGGGCGCGTCATTCATACCTTCTCGATTCCGGCTTTTCGCGCCTCGGCACTTGGCTATTTTGGCCACCAGTGGGAGCTTTATGCGTTCTGGACGCTGGTCCCCGCCCTGGTGGTTCTGGCGGGCCTGGCTGAGCCGGGCAGCGCCAGTCTGTCCGGCCTGTCGTTTGCCATCGTCGGCATCGGCGCCCTCGGTTGTGTAGTTGGCGGGCGCTGGAGCCAGCGCATTGGCAGCGCCCGCGTCGCCGCGGTGGCCCTGGCCCTGTCAGCCGCGTGTTGCGCCATCTATCCGTTCAGCGACAGCCTCCCACTTTGGCTACGCGCGGTCTTGCTTGGTCTTTGGGGCTTTGGTGTGGTGGCTGATTCACCCCACTTTTCGGCTCTTTCGGCCCGTGCCTGTCCGCCAGAAATCGTTGGCAGCGCGCTGGCTTTCCAGAATGCACTGGGTTTTGCCATCACGATGATCTCAATCCAGTTGAGTACCCGCTGGGTCGGCAGCTGGGGCAACGAGATTGCCTGGTTGCTTCTGCCCGGGCCGCTACTCGGCTTGCTCGGTTTACTGCCGCTTTGGCGCCGCTCGCCAGACGGAAACGCCTGATCGTCTGGTCGACAGCAGGTCTTACTGAGCTGGATCCTGCCACTTGGCCATCAATTCAAAAACCGCGAGTTCATATTCGAAGTGCAACGCATGAATAATTGCCGACCCCGTGCAAGACGGGATTTTTTCCCTAGGCTAGTCGCCGCATCCTCGAGATACTTGATGCTGTCTCAATACTCGGTTGGTGCAAAAATTTGCCCCAATGTTGTCCCGGCCCCACACATTCCCAGGCATTGGGGTCGGCTTCGCGTCGGATTGCCACTAGCATGAGGTTCAATCGACAATGAGCGAATGGAAGCGCTTGGCGCCATTCGGTGAAGCATTTACTCGTGCTGAAATTTGCCACCGTCCCAAAGCATTGCATGACCTGATTTTGTTGACCGCGATGGTGTCCGGTTTTTTCATCTTTGCCGGATACGTCGAGTTATCCGAAAAGGTTGTTGGCTGGGGACGCTACTACGAAAACTGGCAACTTGACGAATTGCCGCTGACTTTGCTTGTGCTCTCGATCGGGCTTGCCTGGTTTGCCTTTCGCCGGGTGGCTGAAGCGCGCCGGGAGGTAGTTGAGCGGGGGCGTGCCGAAGCCCGGGTGGCAGAACTGCTGGCCCACAATCGTGAGCTCTCCCAGCGCCTCATCCTGACTCAGGAAAACGAACGGCGCGCGATGGCGCGTGAGTTGCATGATGAAATCGGCCAGGATTGCACAGCGCTCCGCGCCGAGGCCAGTTATCTGATCCACGCCGCAACGGGCGAGTGCCAGCCGGTCATCGCCAGTGCGCAGCGCATTGCCCAAATTTCGGAGAGTCTGTACGCCATCGTCAAGGACATGCTGCGCCGTCTGCGCCCAACGGCGCTGGATAGCCTGGGCCTTGCGCCCGCGCTGCAGGAGCTGTGCGAAACCTGGGAAAAGCAGTCAGCCATCGCCTGTGGATTTTTTCCGCGGGATATTCCTGCCGCTCTCGATGATGCCATCTGTGTCACTGTATTTCGCCTGGTCCAGGAAGGATTGACCAATGTCGCACGCCATTCCGGAGCCGATCAGGTTCGTATCGATTTCCGGCTGAATGCCGGTGGTCAAACCCTGTTCCTGAGCATCGCCGACAACGGCCGAGGGCTGACCAATGTTGAAGAGCCACGTCCTGGCTTTGGCCTGATTGGCATGCGCGAACGGGTCGTCGGTCTGCACGGGACAATTCGTTTGCTCAGCGAACCCGGGCAAGGCCTGCGCATCGAAGCCACTTTGCCGATCGCGGCGGGCACATCATGATTCGTGTCTTGCTGGTCGATGACCATCCGGTGGTGCGTTCCGGCTATCACCGCCTGCTTGAGCAAGCCGGGGATATCGCCGTGATTGCCGAAGCCGGCAGTGCCGAGGCCGCCTATACAGCCTTTGTGGCGGAGCCGCCGGATGTCTGCGTCAGCGATTTATCGCTGCCCGGTATCGGCGGCCTGGAGTTGCTGCACAAGATTCTGGCTCGCGACAAGCGGGCAAAAATTCTGATCTTCAGCATGTATGACTCAGCCCAACTGGTCCGGCGGGCCCTCGATGGTGGTGCCAGCGGCTTTGTCAGTAAAAATGCGTCGCCTGACAGTCTGGTCGCTGCGGTGCGCGCCGTTCATGCAGGGCAGCGCTATCTCAGCGCCGATCTCTCACCGACGCTGTTGAAACACAGCATCGACGACGAAGCGGCACGCCTGGCATCGCTCAGCCAGCGCGAATTCGAGATTTTCCGACTGCTGGCGGATGGCCGCTCGTTGGCCGAATGCGCCCAGGTGCTAAACCTCAGCCTGAAGACCATCGCTAACAATCAGACCCACATTAAGGAAAAGCTCGACGTCTCAACGTCTGCCGCGCTGGTGCACCTTGCGTTGCGCAATGGCTTGATTGGACGGCGCGAACCCTGATTCCATGAAAATGGCCGGTTGCCTCTAAATGCGCGGCCGTGTTGTATTCCCGATATGGCCCTCACAGAAGCCTGGGGCTTTGTATTCACTGACGTCGGGAACGGCCAAGACAAAAAAACGCCCTCCGAAGAGGGCGCTGGAGACAGGAAACCAGGGAATGTTTCCGGAGAGCAATTAACGCCCGGCTGGCTTGCCGAATTCGTAGCGTACGCCGATCCATGCCGCACGGGGAGCCCCTGGCGCCACCAGCGCAGAGAACGCGTCATCGCCGCCCATGAAGGTCCCGTTGGCCTCGAAGAAGGTCTCACCCAGCATGCCGCCGGTGTAGTACTTCTTGTCGAACAGGTTGTTGACCTTGGCAAACACCTGCCAGCCGGTTTTACCAAAGTTATAGCGGGTATCCAGGTTTACGACGGTATAGCCGCCCACCTTGCCGCCGACGCCCTGATGATTGTTGTTCTCGTTGCCGTGGGAATACTGGTCGGAGAAGGCCACTATGTTGGTTCCGATGGTCCACTGCGGCAATGCCTCCCATTCACCGCGCAACTTGAATTGATGACGCGGGATGCCGGGGAGGTTGTCGCCCTTGCTGACGAAAATCGTATCCGCGTTGCCGTCGCTATCGGTATCCACCGCACTTGAATTGACTTGATTGGCGATCGCGAAATTGGACTCGTAGGTGGCCTTGATGTAGCTGTAGCCGGCGAACCAGCGGAACTGGCCGATGTCGCCATTGACGCCAAGATCCAGCCCTTGACGACGCGTTTTGCCGACGTTGGAGAAGTAACCAGCCCCCGTGGAATTGGCGGCGATGAACTGGATGTCGTCGGTGTTTTCGGTGCGATACACGCTGGCGCTATAGCCGATCCCGTTGGTGATCTTGCCGCGCACGCCGCCTTCGAAGGTTTTGGATACCACCATATCAAGCGGCGGGTCGCCGGCCATGGCGTTGGGTAGCTTGCACGGCTGGGCCGGATTGGCGCAGCCCAGTTCGATGGCGGTCGGCGCGCGACTGCCTTCGTTATAGCTGGCGTAGAACGACAGACTCTTGCTCGGCGTGATCGCCAGACCGATCGCCGGATTGAAGCGCTGGAAACTGTGGTCGCCAGTCAGCGATGCAGGATCGCTGGCATCCGGGATCAGTTGGTCGCGGTTCTCCACTCGGGTCTGGTTGTAGCGGCCGGACAAGGTCAGGTGATAGACGTCGTTGAACGAGAAGGTATCGGTCGCGAACAGGCTCCAGGTGCGGTTGACGCCGCGCAGGTCCACTTTGCTCTCTTCTCCGAAGACGCCTATGCTGTCCACGCCGCGGCTGCCGTTGATGGTGCCGAATTCGGTTAACTGTTGGAAATCGGTCTGGCTATGGTCATAGCCCACTCCGGCGATGAACAGGTTCTTGTGGCCCAACCAGTCCTGGTTGAAATTGATCTGCCCGGTGACCCCGTAGCCGACGCGCTTGGATTTGCTGCGATTGAGCGCGCCGCTACAGGAGACTCCAGCATCATCCTCGTCGGCGCCGGCCACGCAATTGGCCAGGTTGAAACCGGGATCATCCGGATCGATATCGTCGTTGATATCGCCATTCAGGGTGCGCGTGCGCGCATTGCGGTAGTAGGCATTGCCGCTGAGCATGGTGGCGTCGTTCAACCAGTGGCTGGCGTTGAAATTGAAGAACGCGAGCTTGTTCTCGGTCTGGTCCGGCTTGGTATTGATCGCTTCCCAGCCCTGGGCGCTCAGGAATTCCTTCTGCACCAGGCCGTTGCCGATCAGGTTGTTATCGGCCAGCGACATGCTCAGGCTGAGATCGGTGGCGGCATTCCGCCAGCCCACCTGGCCGAAAATCTGGCGTACTTTGGAGGGCGACGCATCGCGCCAGCCATCCTCGTCGAAATAATTGCCAGCAATGAAGTAATCCACGCCGTTGGCCGCCACATCGCCGTATTCGGCCTGGACGTTGTAACGGCCCCAGGAGCCGCCGGACAATTCCACGGCACCGCCCCGGTGGGTATAGCCGCGCTTCGTCTGCAGCGAAATGGCGCCGCCCAGCGTATTGAGGCCGAAAAGAGGATTGGAGCCGGGCATCAGCGACATATTGGCCAGCGCGTTCATCGGGATCAGGTCCCAGCTCACCACGTCGCCAAACGGCTCGTTGATGCGCACGCCGTCCTGATACACCGACAGTCCCTGCGGCGTGCCGAGCAGCGGCGAGGCGGTGAAGCCGCGGAAATTCACGTTGGGTTGGAACGGATTGTTCTGGGATTCATTGACGTTCACGCCGGTCATGTTCTGCGCCATGTAATCCGCGATGGTCAGGCTGCGCTGCTCTTCCAGGGCTTTGCCCTTGACCGTCTGCACGTTGGCCGGCACCTTATCGATCGGCAAACCGATACCGGGCAGGGGCGTGGTGCCGACGATCTCGACCGTCGGCAGAACCTGCAAAGTGTTCTCGGCAGAAAGGCCAGTCGACGCCTGGCACAGGGCGGCGACGGCCGTCGCGATGACGGTCATTCGCAAGCGGTAGTTGCTGGCCGCTAGACGCGGCGCTAAAGTTTTTTTCAAGATGGTTGTCCCCGGGGTGGTTCTTGTCTTTGGTGTCGCTGTTGGGTGCTCTTGACGTACATCCCTTGCAGGAAGGCCCGCCCACAGCGTATCGAGTATGTAGGGTGTGTCAAAGTCGGGCTAGGGAAAAATTCCCGTCTTGGGGCGGCGGCGTATGTGGCCTGCGCCGTAGGCTGAACGAACCCTGCGCGCTGGATAATCCCGAAACGGATTTTTGTCGCATCTGCTACAAAATGGTGCGTTTTTTGCACCATCATGGTGCCTTAAAATATATACCTAACTACATGATAAAACACGGAAAATTACTCCTATAATTCGCGCGATTTTTCAACCAATGCAGGCTTAAAAAATGACAAATATTTCCCCGGAAAATAACGCAACTCGTCTTGGCGAAAACCACGGTTATCGTTTCGACGGCGATTTTGTATATCTCAATGCGGACGTAAATTTCTCTGACGCCGATCTCGCTGCCGATCAGGCTTGGGCGCTTCAGCTGTGGGCTTGTGAAGCCGGCTTTCCTGGTGCTGAACTATCCGGTGTCAAAGTGGCTGAGATGGCCGTAGTGCCGATGGCCGGCGGTCTGTTTGCTGAAGCCTGCTGTGCCGCACTGCCGCCTGCTGGTGCTGCCGATCAGGTGCTTGCTCTGGCATTGGTTGCCTATACGGACGATGGTTTGCCTGACGTTCGCGATCTGGCGGTCTATGCTGATCCGCAGGCATTTTTCCAGCCACGTTTTGGCGGAAATGTCAGTTGTACACTGGCAGATGGCGTCGCCGAGCTGAAAATCGATGCAATCTGTAATCCGCGGACTGAAGACAACCTGAGTGGCACCTTGGCGCTCGAAGTCTGGGCGCTCGATACGCCGTATGCAGGCGGTAGCTGGGCGGGCAGCCCGGTGGCGACGGTTATTGTTGGTGTTCTGGGCGGTGGCAACGAATGGTCGGATTGCCAGTTCAATGTACCGGCTGCATTGCCGGTTGCTGGTGCGGCGCTGACCGTCATGCTGCGCGAATGGACGCCGGCTGGTTATGTGACGCGCGACTACCGCAATTTTGCAGCAGCACCGGTCAAAGTCGAAGCAGAGGTCAAGGCGAAGCCAGCGGCCAAAGCCAAACCGGCAGCCAAGCCCAAGGCAGCCGTTGCTGCTAAACCGGTTGAAGCAGTCAAGGCACCAGTTGCCGAAGTGAAGAAGCCCGAATCAAAGGTGGCTGCAGAGCCGGTCAAAAAGGTAGCCGTCACCAAGGCAGTGATTAAAGCTGTTTCGGTCAACAAGGCGAGCGAAGATGAATTGGCCGCCCTCAAAGGCCTGCCGCGTGAAGTGGCACGCGCCATCATCGCCGGCCGCCCGTATACTGCCGTTGAGGATGTCTGCAAGGCTAAAGGCATGGGCCTCAAGAAGCTGGCCAAGCTGCGCGATTTGCTCATTCTGTAAGGAGGGCATAAAGGCGGGAGACTCTCTGGGGTGCCAACTTTGGCACCTTACTTCTCGCTGTCTTGCGACTTGTAGCTGACGATAAAACGCCTCCGTAAAGGAGGCGTTTTCATTGC
>ERZ724527.1180-NODE-1180-length-12357-cov-4.031052_pt1 | contig 12357 bp, 11 predicted proteins | sample MGYA00376060_ERZ724527 | MGnify/ENA primary metagenome ERZ724527 (study PRJEB28724, sample SAMN07190886) | activated sludge metagenome | isolation source: activated sludge of sewage treatment plant in Hong Hong | place: USA: Christiansburg, Virginia | collected...
AAGATCGGTGATCAGCGCAGCGCCAGCACCATGTGAACCTTCGCGTAGTATCGCCCGCCCACCCGGATGGCGCGCGGCAGCACGCCAAAGACCTTGAAGCCGCAGCGCGCATACAGGCGCTGCGCGGTGTCGTTGCCCTCGGTCACAGTCAGGACCAGCAGTTCCAGACCAGTGGCACGGGCGTCGGCCAGCAGGGTATTGATCAGGGCACGGCCCGCACCCTTGCCGGCGTACTCCGTAGCGACATACATGCCCACCACGGTGGCCTTGTGCCGGTTCTTGACACGGTGTTCGCGGTCCAGCCCGATCGTGCCCATCAGCGCATCCGCCGCGAAGGCACCCCATACTTTGCGCTCGGGATGCCCGAGGCGCTGGGCCATGACGTCCAGCGGCTGGCTGGCCTCTTCATCGGCATCCGACGTGAAGGCTTCGGGGTGTTCGCGCAAGGCGCGCAGGCGCACCGCCCGGTACGCGGATGCGTCGGCCTGGGTCAAGCGGCGGACAAGCACGTCAGGCGACATGTTCAGATGATCTCGAAATAGCGTTTCATTTCCCAGTCGGTCACCGCATCCAGCCATTGGCGCCATTCCCATTCGCGGGTGGCCGCGAAGTGGTCGACAAAGGTGTCGCCCAACCAGTCACGTGCAATATCAGATTGCTGGAAGATCCGGGTCGTTTCGATCAGCGTGCGCGGTGCGCGCGCAATGTGCTCGGCCCCGCCATTGGTGCCCGTGATGGGCGGCGCGGTGAGCTTGAGGCCTTTCTCGACGCCGTCAAGCCCAGCAGCAATCACGGCCGCCATGGCCAGGTAGGGGTTGACGTCAGCACCGGGGCAACGGGTTTCCAGCCGGGTGGCCTTGGGGCTGCCGGCAATCACGCGGAAACTGGCCGTGCGGTTGTCCACGCCCCAGGTCGGTTTGACGGGGGCCCAGAAGCCATCCACCAGGCGCTTGTAGCTGTTGATGGTGGGCCAGATCATGGGGCCAAACTCCATCATGCAGGCGACCTGGCCCGCCACATAGCTCTCGAAGAGCTTGCTCATCTTGCGCGGGTGCTTGGCGTCGAAGAACAGGTTTTTTTTGCCGTCGGACAGGCTTTGGTGAATGTGGCCGCTACAACCCGGCAACTGCTGGTTGGGCTTGGCCATGAAGCTGGGCATGATGCCAAAGCGCGCGCCAATTTCCTTGGCGCCGGTCTTGAACAGGATCGCGCGGTCGGCTTGCTCCAGCGCCTCGCTGAAGCCAATGGCCACTTCGTACACGCCCGGCCCGGTTTCGGTGTGCAGGCCTTCAATGGGCACCCCGAAGGCGAGCATCTCGTCCATCAGCGCCGCAAAAAAATCCTGGTTCTGGTTCATGCGCAGCAGCGAATAGCCGAACATGCCCGGCGTGAGCTGCTCTGCGCCCACGCCTTTTTTGGCGGCCCAGCTCTGCGGTGTTTCCAGGAAGTTGAACCACTCGAACTCCATCCCGGTCATCGGCATGAAGCCCATTTTTTCGGCGCGCTTGAGCACGCGCTTCAGGGTCTGGCGCGGGCACACAGGGTGCGGCGTGCCGTCGGCGTTGACAAAGTCACCCAGCACAAAGGGGACGTTGCCGTCCCAAGGCACATTGCGCGCCGTGCCGAGGTCGAGCCGGGCCAACGCATCGGGGAAGCCGTGCTGCCAACCCGTCACCGAAGTGTTGTCGTAGCAGGCGTCCATCATGTCCCAGCCCAGCACCACGTCACAAAACCCAAAGCCACCGGCAGGGTAGGGTTCGGCCGCGCCAAAGAACTTGTCTTTGTGAAGGTATTTGCCGCGCAAGACGCCGTCGATGTCGCTGACCGCCACCTTGACTTTATTGACGCCGGATTTGCGGATGGCGGCGAGGGCGGGATGAACTTTATCGGCCATCTGTTTGCTCCTTGGTGCTGCTTGTGTGTGGTGCTTCAGCGTACTGGCGCGCCCGAAGCGATGCCCATGTCGGCCAGCGCGGCCTGCACCGCATGCACGGCTTGCGCCATTTCGGTGGGGCCAATGGCACCAATGCAGCCCACGCGGAAGGTCTCGACCTGGGTGAGCTTGCCAGGGTAGATGAGGAAGCCGTGCGCCTTGGCTGCGTCGTAAAACGCCTTGAAGTCGTAGCGCGCGTCGCCCGGCGCATGGAAGGTGACGATGATGGGGGCTTGGATGGCGGGGTCCAGAAACGGCTTGAAACCCAGGCCTGCCATGCCGTCCAGCAAGGTGCGACAGTTGGCGCTGTAGCGTGCCAGACGCGCAGGTTGGCCGCCCTCTTCTTCAAACTGGGCAATGGCCTCTGCCAGCGCCACCACCACATGGGTAGGCGGCGTGAAGCGCCACTGGCCGGTTTTTTCCATGTAGACGTATTGATCGTGCAGGTCCATGGCAAGCGACGCACTGCGCCCGGCGCAGGCATCGAGCACTGCCTTGCGGATGAACACAAAGCCCATGCCGGGCACGCCTTCCAGGCATTTGCCACTGGCCGCAATGAGCGCGTCAAAGCGCACTTTTCGCGCGTCAATTTCGAGCGCCGCGAATGAGCTCATGGCGTCCACGATCAAGCCCTTGTCGTGAGCAGCGCACACATCGGCCACGGCCTGCAGCGGGTTGAGCACACCAGCGCCGGTTTCGCAATGAATGAGCACCACATGGGTGATGCTGGCGTCGGCCTGGAGCTGCGCATCGAGCACGGCGGGGTCCACCGCCTCGTGGTCACCACAGCCCACCACCGTACAGCGCCGCCCCATCAAGGTGGTGAGGCGCGCCGCGCGTTTGCAATAGGCGCCGTTGTCCAGCACCAGCACATGGCCGTCTTTGGGCACCAAGGTGGCCACAGCGGCCTCGACACTGAACGTGCCGCTACCTTGCAAAGGCACCACCACATGCGAGTCCTGCCCATGCACGATGGCCAACAGGCTTTGGCGCACGCGGGCCGTGACTGCGTTGAAGTCACCGTCCCACGAACCCCAGTCGCGCAGCATGGCCAGCTTGGTGCGCAGGGTAGTGGTGAGTGGGCCGGGTGTAAGGAGGATTTTGTCTCTGTCCATATTATTTTCTCCAAGCTTGTGTGCGCCTGTTGACCCACCACGCCAGGCTCATGAATACCAGTGTGGCCACCGTGGAAACCAAGCCAATCAACACGGCCATGGCAGCGGCAGCGCCAATCTCGCCCGCTTCATCGAGGTTGAGGATGGCGATGGACGCGACCTTGGTGTCGGGCGAATAGAGGAACACCACGGCCGAGATGGTGGTCATGGCATTGATGAAAAAGTAGCGGGCAATGTCCACCATGGCGGGCGTGCAGATGGGCAAGGTCACGCGCCAGAAGGTTTTGTAGAACGGCACCTTGAGCGAGGCACTGACGGCCTCGAATTCACCGTCCAGCGCTTTGAGCGCGGTCACTGCGGTCAGGTGGCCGGTGGTGTAGAAGTGGACGATGGTGCAAAGGGTGAGCAGCGCCATCGTGTGGTACAGCCCATTGAGCGGGTTGCTTGGCGCGTTGAAGAAGAATATGTAGCCCAATCCCAGCACCAGGCCTGGCACGGCCATGGGCAGCATGGCCAGCAAACGCACCATGCCGCGCAGGCCGTTGGCGCCCTTGGTTTTTTCCAGCAGGTAGGCCCCGCAGAACACCAGAATGGTGCCGAAGAAGGCCGTGCCCGCTGCCATCTTGAGGCTGTTGATAAAACCCACGCTCACCTCGGCGTCCACCAGGCCCATCGTGTAATGGCGCAAACTTGGCGTGAGGTTGTAAGGCCAGAAACTGGCGAACGACGCAAACACCGCCATGCCCAGCATCGCCAGCACCAGAAACGCAATCAAGCAACAAAACGCCGTCATGAGCGCGTCATAGCCCCGAGAAGGCTTGGGCACATAGGGAATCGCCCGGGCTGTCAGCATGGCGGTTTGGCGCCGGCTGATGTAGCCATCGACGGCGAAGGTGAGCACGGCCGGTGTGAGCAGCAAAATGGCCACCACCGCACCCCTGGAAAAATCTTGCTGACCAATGACCAGTTTGAAAATGTCGGTGGCCAGCATGTTGAAATTGCCGCCGATCACTTTGGGGATGCCGAAATCAGTGATGACCAAGGTGAAGCTGACCAATGCCGCCGAGATCAGGCCGTACTTGGCCCCGGGCACCGTGATGGTCATGAACTTGCGCCGGGCCGATGTGCCCATGGCGTCGGCCACTTCATAGAGACGCGCATCCGACAGGCTGAGTGCCGTTACCAGAATCATCAACACGTGCGGAAACACCGCAAAGCATTCCGCCACCACCACACCGGTCGCGCCATAGATCTGCGAGATACCCATGCTGGTCAGCCAGGCCTTGAGCACACCCTGGTTGCCAAACCAATAAATCAGCGAAATGGCGGCCAGCAGCGAGGGCGCCAACAAGGGGATGAGGGTGATGCCGCGAAAAAACGCCTTGAACGGCATGCATGAGCGCGCCAGTGCATAGGCAAATACAAAAGCCAGTGGCACGGTGATGAGCGTGACCGCCATCGACACCCAAACACTGTTCCACAGGCTTTCGAGCAGCGCTGGCGTCTGGGCATAACTGATGAAGTTGCGCAGGCCCACGAACTCGCCTTTGTCCCCCTCCAATGCTTGTTGCAGGATGGCCAACAGGGGGAAGGCCAGAAATGCCACCAACGCCAACGCCACCAGCGCCAAGGCGACGTGGGCGATGCGGTCGCTCCAGTGGGTGCGCTGGCGCACGGCCTGCAAAGCAGGGATGGGCAACACGGCGGCCATCAGAACACCCGCATGCGTTCAGGTGCCAGTCGCAGCGGCAATGAGGAGCCCACGACCAAGGACTTCTCTGACAAAAAGTTGAGCGATAGAAACACCATGAGCTTGTGCGCCGCCAGTGCGGGTGACACCACGTGCACATGGCAGAACGCGCCCAGAAATTCGATCTTCTCGATGGTGGCTTCAAACACGTGGGCGTCGGTCGCGGCATCGGCGCGCGCCAACACGTCTTCGGGCCGCAGGTAAATGCAGGCGTCACGGTCAGCGCCTTCGCAAGGCAGGCGCAAGTCACCGACACACAAATGTCCATTTCGCACCTGCGCGGGCAATATATTGACGTTGCCCACGAAGTCCGCCACGAAGGGTGAAGCGGGCTCACGGTAAATTTCGTGAGGCGTGCCCACTTGCTCAATCACGCCGTGGTTCATCACCACGATGCGGTCGGCCACGGCCATGGCTTCTTCCTGGTCGTGCGTGACCATGATGGTGGTGACGCCCAGATTTTGCTGCAGTGCCCGGATTTCCTGGCGCAAGCGCACACGCTCCAGCGCATCCAATGCCGACAAGGGTTCGTCCAGCAACAGCAAGCTGGGCGACGTGGCCAGGGCGCGCGCGAGGGCAATACGCTGTTGCTGTCCGCCGGAGAGTTGTGCGGGGTATTTGCCCTCGCTGCCAGGCAAACCTACCAGCTTGACCAGTTCGGTCACACGTTGTGCGGCTTCGGCCTTGGGCACCTTGCGGTTGACCAGGCCATAGGCCACGTTGTCGGCCACCGTCAGGTTGGGAAACAGCGCGTAGCTCTGAAAAACAATGCCGTAGTCACGCTGTGCCGGCGGCAATGTGGAGATGTCGCGGCCAGCCTGGTGGACCTCGCCTTGCGTTTGCACATCCAGCCCGGCAATGATGCGCAGCAAGGTGGTTTTGCCACAGCCCGAAGGGCCGAGAAAGCAGACGAACTCGCCCTTGCGTATGCCCAGGTGGATGTCGCGCAGGGCGGTGAAGCTGCCAAAGTCCTTGCGGATGTTCCGCAAATCGAGAAACAAATCTGAAGAGGTCATGCGTCGTGGGGGCCAAGGATCTGCTCAAGGAGCGCCCACCAGGGCGCCCCACGCGGGTTACCGTTTCTCGCTCTTGCTGTTGTAGCGCGTGTTCCATTCGGCAAGGATGCGTTCGCGGTTGGCGGCGGCCCAGGCAAAGTCCATCTTGACCAAACGCTGTTCGTAGTCTTTGGGCACATTGGCCAGCGGGGATGCCACGCCGGGCTGCGCCGTGATCGCGAAGTTTTTGCCATACAGAATCATGGCGTCTTTGCTGGAAGCCCAGTCGGCCAACTTTTGCGCTGCAGCCAGCTTCTTGGTGCCTTTGTGGATGGCAAAGGCCTCCAGATCCCAGCCCAGACCTTCTTTGGGGAAGACCAGGTCAATCGGAGCGCCTTTGGCCTTGTTGCTATTGCCACGGTATTCGAACGAGATGCCCACCACAAACTCACCCGAGGCCGCCATGTTGCAAGGCTTGGAGCCCGAATGCGTGTACTGGGCGATGTTGTCGTGCAGGCCATCCATGAATTTCCAGCCACCGCCCTTGCCACCGTCGTCACCAAACAGCGTGAGCCAAGCGGTCACATCAAAGAAGCCGGTGCCGCTGGAGGCGGGGTTGGGCATGACGATCTGGCCCTTGTAGGCGGGCTTGGTCAGGTCTTTCCAAGTCTCGGGCTTGGGGATGTTGCGCTTTTTCGCTTCCACGGTATTGAAGCAGACGGTGGCACCCCACACGTCCATGCCAAACCAGGCCGGCACCTTTTTCTTGTCACGGTACTGACTCATGATGGCGTCAAGGTTGAGTGGCGCGTAGGGCTCGAGCATGCCCTTGTTGTCGAGCAGGGCCAAGCTGGAAGCGGCCACACCCATCACGGCATCAGCCTGGGGGTTACCTTGTTCGGCAAGCAGTTTGGCGGTGATCACACCCGTGGAGTCGCGCACCCATTTGATTTCGATGTCGGGGTGGACCTTGTTAAAGCCTTCCTGGTAGGCCTTGAGCTGGTCGGTTTCCAGCGCGGTATAGACCAGCAACTGGGTCTTCTGGGCAGAAGCAGCGGCGGCGAAGGCGCAAAGGCCAGCCAACACAAGGGATTTGGTAACAGGGGTCAAGCGCATGAAAACTCCTTCAGGCAAAAGGTGGCAATGCTGTACGTGTTGAGTGACCGGGGTGTGACAGGCCGAACGAGCACGTCTTGCCACAACCACGCCAAAACGATTTAACGCCGACCCTGCTACCTTGTCAATTGCTTTTTGCATATTGTTGACAATTTGCCCAACACTGGTCTAATCTAGTGCATGAACGCCATGCTGCACCCTACGATTGCCCTGCTGCAAACCAGCTCACTCACCACGGTGGTGCAGCAAGAGATTGAGCGCGCCATTTTGGTGGGTGAATTCGCGCCGGGCAGCAAACTGATCGAAGCCGCGTTGGCCGACAAATTGGGCGTGTCGCGCGGCCCCGTGCGCGAAGCTTTTCGCATGCTCGAAGAGGCGGGGCTGGTGCGCAATGAAAAGAATCGCGGTGTGTTTGTGCGCGACATCCCCATTGAAGAGGCGGTGGAAATTTTTGATCTGCGCGCTGCCATGGACGACCTGGTGGGGCGGCGTCTGGCGGAGCACATCACACCGACGGAGCTCAAGGAGATCAAGCGGCTGGTGGAGGCGATGGAGAAAGCCGTCAAGGCTGAGGACACGCGCAATTACCACCTGCTCAACCTCAAGTTCCATGACCGGCTGGTGGAGATGGCGGGGAACAGCAAGCTCACCGCCATATATCGCAAGCTGATCAAAGAGCTGTCGCTGTTCCGGCGCCTCAACCTGGCCGATGGCTGGCTCATGCCGATCTCGGCCAACGAACACCGCCAGATTTACAAAGCCATCGCGTCAGGGGATGCGGTGCTTGCAGGCCGCGCCATGTTCGACCACGCGATGGAAAGCAAAGAGCGCACCATAGACAACGATTTACGGCGCCAGGCGCGCCAGGCCGAAACTGCCAAAGGAAGAACCTACCGTGCTGAACGTTAACCAAAGAACCTATAAACTCCCTGGCTCTCCCACCGTGGTGGTGTGCGTGGACGGCTGCGAACCCGACTACCTGGGCCAGGCTGTGGCCACCGGGCACATGCCCTGGCTGCAGCGCACACTGGCACAAGGCACCGGCCTGGTGGCTGAGTGCGTGGTGCCCACCTTCACCAACCCCAACAACCTGTCCATCGTGACGGGTGCGCCGCCCAGCGTGCACGGCATCTGTGGCAACTACCTCTACGACATGGCCAGCAACACCGAGGTCATGATGAATGACCCGAAATGGCTGCGCGCGCCCACACTGCTGGCCGCACTGGCCGATGCAGGCCAAAAAGTGGCCGTGATCACCGCCAAGGACAAGCTGCGCAAGTTACTGGGCCACAAGATGAAGGGCATTTGCTTTTCTTCGGAAAAGTCGGATGAGGTCAGCCTTGAAGAGAACGGCATTGCTGACGTATTGGGCCTGGTGGGCAAACCCGTGCCCAGCGTGTACAGCGCCGATCTGTCGGAGTTTGTGTTTGCGGCGGGGGTCAAACTGATGGCCACGCAGCGGCCCGACGTGATGTACCTCTCGACCACCGACTACGTCCAGCACAAGCACGCACCCGGCACCGATGGCGCCAACGCCTTCTACCGCATGATGGATGGCTACTTGGGCGAGCTTGACGCCATGGGCTGCGTGATTGCCCTCACCGCCGACCACGGCATGAACGCCAAGGTGGGCATGGACGGCCGCCCTGATGTGATCTACCTGCAAGACTGGTTTGACGCGCAAATGGGCGCGGGTGTGGCCCGCGTCATTCTGCCCATCACCGACCCCTATGTGGTGCACCACGGTGCGCTCGGTTCTTTCGCCACCATCTACCTGCCCGCAGGCACAGATGTCGCCGCGCAGTGCACCGCGTTGGCCCAGGTCAAAGGCATGGAAGCCGTGTTGACCCGCGCAGAGGCCGCGGAGCGTTTTGAGTTGCCCTCTGACCGCATTGGCGACATCGTGTGCGTGTCAGAACGCTTTACCGTTCTGGGCACGGCGGCCGCGCGCCATGATCTCTCTGGTCTCGATGCACCCCTGCGCAGCCATGGCGGCGTGAGCGAACAACGTGTGCCGTTGATCCTCAACCGCCCCCTGCCGGGTCTGGACTTGGGCCGCCGCTTCCGCAACTTCGACGCCTTTGATCTGGCGTTGAACTACGCACAATGAGGCGCGCGGCATGACCATCGCGCAATACATCCTCGACCACCACCTCAACGCCATGCGCATTGCAGGGCGCAAGGTGGGGGCAGACCGCACCGGCGACCGCGCCATCACTGTCACCAACCCCTACACCGGCGCTACCATTGGCACCGTGCCCAAGGCCACGCTGGACGAAGTGCGCGGTGCCTTTGCCACGGCCCATGCCTATCAGCCACGACTGACCCGCTTTGAGCGTGCCGCCATCCTCAACAAGGCCGCCGACATCATCCGCCAGCGGCTGAACGAGGTGGCCCAGCTCATCGCCGCCGAGGCCGGCCTGTGCATCAAGGATGCGCTGTACGAAGCCGGTCGGGTGAGCGACGTGCTGCTGTTTGGCGCCATGGAAGTGTTGAAAGACGACGGCCAGATATTCAGCTGCGACCTCACGCCCCACGGCAAGAAGCGCCGCGTCTACACCCAGCGCGCGCCCTTGCTGGGCGTCATCACCGCCATCACGCCCTTCAACCACCCCATGAACCAGGTGGCACACAAGGTGGTGCCCAGCATTGCGACCAACAATCGCATGGTGTTGAAGCCCTCCGAAAAAGTGCCCTACTCGGCCATTTTGTTTGCCGACATCCTCTATGAAGCGGGCCTGCCGCCCGAGATGCTGAGTGTGCTGACTGGCGACCCGCGCGAAATTGCCGACGAGCTGATCACCCACCCGCTGGTGGACCTGGTCACCTTCACCGGCGGTGTGGGCATTGGGAAGTACATCGCCAGCAAGGCCGGCTACCGCCGCATGGTGCTGGAGTTGGGTGGCAACGACCCCATCATCGTGATGGAAGATGCCGACCTTGACGAAGCCTCCACCCTGGCTGTGCAAGGCAGCTACAAAAACTCGGGCCAGCGCTGTACCGCCATCAAACGCATGCTGGTGCACGAGGCGGTTGCGGCCGAGTTTGTGGAGCAGGTCGTGGCCAAGACCCAAGCCTGGAAGCACGGCGACCCCATGGACAAGGCCAACGACATGGGCACCGTGATCGACGAGCAAGCTGCCATGCTGTTTGAATCGCGCGTGAACGAAGCCGTGGCCCAGGGCGCCAAGTTGTTGGTAGGCAACCAGCGCCAAGGCGCCCTGTATGCCCCCACGGTGCTCGACCAGGTGGACCCGCGCATGACGGTGGCACTGGAAGAAACCTTTGGCCCCGTGTCGCCCATCATCCGATTCAGCAACATCGATGAAGCCATCCGCATCAGCAATGGCACGGCCTATGGCTTATCGAGCGCGGTGTGCACCAACCGCATGGACTACATCACGCGCTTCATCAACGAGCTGCAGGTGGGCACGGTGAACGTGCGCGAAGTGCCGGGCTACCGGCTGGAGCTGACGCCCTTTGGCGGCATCAAGGACTCGGGCCTGGGCTACAAGGAAGGTGTGCAGGAGGCGATCAAGAGCTTCACCAACCTCAAGACCTATTCACTGCCCTGGGCCTGAACAAAGGACGCACGCCTTGAGCCTTTCTTTTAACGACATAGCCCACCTGTTCGCCCAAAAGGGGGGCGAACAGTACACGGGTGAACCGGTGACCCAGTTGGAGCACGCCTTGCAAACTGCGCTGCAGGCCGAGCAAGAGGGTGCTGGCGATGCGCTGGTCACGGCCGCTTTGTTGCACGACCTGGGCCACCTGTTGCACGACCTCGGTGACACTCCCACCCTGCAGGGCGTGGACGACGTGCACCAGTACCGCGCCCTGCCGTTTTTACGCGGACTTTTCGATGAAGCGGTACTGGAGCCCATCAAGCTGCACGTGGATGCCAAGCGCTACCTCTGCGCCACACGCCCCGATTATTTTGCGGCGCTGTCCGCCGACTCCCAGCGCTCGCTGGGCTTGCAGGGCGGCGTGTTCAGCCAAGGGCAAGCGGCAAACTTCATCCAACTTGACGGCGCCACCGACGCCGTGCGCGTGCGCTTGTGGGATGACCGCGCCAAAGCCGCTGGTCTGGTCACGCCGCCCTTGACCCACTACCTGGCGCGTGCGCGGCGCTGCGCATTGGCTGGAGCATGACGCTCACCTGGGGCGTGGTGGCCCTGGTGCTGGTGGGGGCCCTGCTGCACGCCAGCTGGAATGCGATGGTCAAGTCCAGCACCGACAAGGCGCTGGACACCGCCCTCATCCACCTGTTGGGCTCGGTCATCACCCTGCCCATGGTGGCGGTGCTGGGCTGGCCGCCTGCAGAAGCTTGGCCCTACATGGCCGCCTCGGTGGTGATTCACATTGCCTACTACACCGCCCTCACCGGCGCCTACAAGCATGGCGACCTGGGCCTGACCTACCCGTTGATGCGCGGTACGGCACCCCTGCTTGTGGCGCTGTCGGCCAGCGTCACGCTGGGGGAACACCTGTCGCCCTTGGCGTGGGCGGGGGTGCTGGGCATCAGCTGCGGTGTGCTTGCGCTGGGCCTGGGCAGCAAGACGGTGGGCTCGCCGCGAGCCATTCGGTTTGCACTGGCCAATGCGGTGGTGATTGCCATCTATACCGTGGTGGATGCCCTGGGCGCACGGATATCCGGCAACGCCATTCAGTACGTCGTGGCCTTGTTTGTGCTGGACGGCTGGCCGTTTGCCTTGATCGTGCTGTCGCGCCGGGGCAAGGCGGCATGGCCCTATGCGCGGCAACGCTGGCCTGTGGCCACGCTGGGGGCTTTTGCGTCGCTGGGCTCCTACGGCATCGCCCTGTGGGCCATGACCCGTGCGCCTGTGGCCACGGTGGCGGCACTGCGCGAAACGTCCGTGCTGTTTGCTGCCTTGTTGGGCAGCTGGTTTTTGAAAGAAGCTTTCACCCTGCGCCGTGCTCTGGGCACCGGCGTGATCGTCGCGGGGGTGATGGCCCTGCGTCTGGGGTGAAATCACTGTGTAAAGGCAAGCCATGAGTCTCCCCACCCAAGCCCAAACCGTCATCGTTGGCGGCGGCATTGTCGGCTGCTCGGTGGCCTACCACCTGGCCAAGCTGGGCCGCACTGACGTGCTGCTGCTGGAGCAAGGCAAGTTGACCAGCGGCACCACCTGGCACGCGGCAGGTTTGGTGGGCCAAATGCGCCCCAACCGCAGCATGACGGCCATGAGCAAATACGGCATCGAGCTGTACGCCACCCTAGAGGCCGAGACGGGCTTGGCCACCGGCTGGAAGCAGTGCGGCAGCGTGAATGTGGCCCGCACGCCCGAGCGCATGAAAGTACTGCACAAGCAGGTGGCCTTGGCCCACAGCTTTGGCGTGGAGTGCCACGAAATCTCCCCTGCTGAGGCGGGCGACAAATACCCCGTGATGCGCACCGATGACCTGGCCGGCGCCATCTGGCTGCCG
>ERZ724527.1184-NODE-1184-length-12325-cov-7.594051_pt1 | contig 12325 bp, 12 predicted proteins | sample MGYA00376060_ERZ724527 | MGnify/ENA primary metagenome ERZ724527 (study PRJEB28724, sample SAMN07190886) | activated sludge metagenome | isolation source: activated sludge of sewage treatment plant in Hong Hong | place: USA: Christiansburg, Virginia | collected...
AGTTTGTTTGAAGCGGTCGCCGAAGCGGCCAGAATGGCGGTGCAGCAATGAAAGGCCACGTCGCGCGCAAGCGTTTTGGGCAGAATTTCCTGGTCGACCGCGGGATTATCTCGGCCATTGTCTATGCAATCAATCCACAACGCTGCGATACCGTCGTTGAAATCGGTCCCGGCCTTGGTGCGATCACCGAGCCGCTACTGGCCTGTGTTGACCATCTGCATGTCGTTGAGATTGACCGTGACCTGATTGCACGCCTGAAAAAGCAGCACTCGCCGGAGCGCATGACGATCCATGAAGGTGATGCCCTGGCTTTCGATTTCGCCAGCATAGGGCGCAATCTGCGTTTGGTTGGCAATCTGCCGTACAACATCTCGACGCCGCTGCTGTTTCACCTCGCCGAAGCTGCCGAAATCGTCCACGACATGCATTTCATGCTGCAAAAGGAAGTCGTCGAACGCATGGTGGCGACGCCTGGCGATACCGATTTCGGCCGTATCTCGGTGATGCTGCAGTACCGCTTTCATATTGAATGGCTGATTGATGTCCCGCCGGAGAGCTTTGAGCCAGCGCCCAAGGTGCAGTCGGCGGTGGTTCGCCTGATTCCCAAGGACGTTTCTGAACTGCATGCCAGGAAGCTTGAAAAGCTATCCCATGTCGTTCAGGTTGCCTTCTCGCAACGCCGCAAGATGCTGCGCAATACGCTCAAGGGAACACTGAGCGATGCCGGTTTTGCCGAATTGGGCATCGACCCGACGCGGCGGGCGGAAGATATACCGGTAGCGGACTACGTCCGTATCGCCAATTACCTGACGTAACCGCAAGGGATACCGCCACCTGCTTCGCAGGTGACATAAAAAAACCCGGCTCAGCCGGGTTTTTCGCAAGGGGCGTTTGCCTTATTTCTTCATTGGGCAGGTGCTCATGCCCAGCAGCGGGTAGGCCGGGCACCATCCCATCAGCCCTGTTGCCAGCGGCACGATGCCGATATAGCCCCAAACCGGCAACAGACCAGCGACCGTGGCGCCGATCAGGCCAGCGCCGATGACGATGCGTAGGATTTTGTCGATGCCGCCAACATTGCTTTTCATGATGTGTTCTCCGTTAAGTTGTGGGTACGGAGCGGACTTTAACGTCGCTGGTTGCCGACGTATGTAACCTGAGTCACACAGAGGCAATTTTCTGCAAACCGTCACGATCGGTGATGCTCAATTGCTCGCGCCCGAGGCTGACTAGCCCTTGCGCGGCAAAACCTTTAAGCAATCGGCTGACAATTTCGCGGACGCTGCCCAGTTCGTCGGCCAGTTGCTGGTGGGTGACGCTGAGCGAAACTTCGTTGCGGGCCAGTATCAGTTTGGCGAGGCGCTGGTCGAGTCGGGCAAAGGCCACTTCCTCGACCAGTTGCATGAGTTCGCTGATCCGTTCGGCGAAGAGATGAAAGACGAAATCACGAAATAGCGTGCTTTCGATCATCAATGTGGCAAAAGAAGGTACCGGCAGGGCCAGCAGGGTGAGCGGCGTTTCGGCGATACCGCGTGCGTTGTAGTCGCTATGGCCGAGCAGGCAACTGGAACTGATGATGCACGAGCCGCCGGGGGCGACGCGATAGAGCAACAATTCGCGCCCGCTCGCCGCTTGCTTGACGACCTTGATGCTGCCCTCCAGCAGTAACGGAAATCCTCGGCAGGGCTGATGTTCGGCGAAGACCTGGCTGCCGGCAGGTATTTTCATCACCGCCTGGGGCTGCAGCAATGAGGAAAGCCGGTCGGCCGGCAGGCCAGTCAGGGCCGGATATAAATTCAGCAGTTTTTCGCAGTCGACCGCAACACTCATTATTTGCTCAATCCACAATGGCCCAGACCGGCGCGTGGTCGGATGGGCGTTCCAGTTTGCGCGGGGCGCGATCAACGCCGGCGGCTGTGCACTTCTCGCTCAGTGCTTGGGAGAGCAGGACGTGATCGATACGCAGCCCCTGATTTTTCTGAAAGCCGAGCATGCGGTAGTCCCACCAGGAGTAGGTCTTTTCCGGTTGCTCGAACAAGCGAAAACTGTCTTTCAATCCGAGGTCGAGCAGACGCTGGAAAGCGGCGCGTTCAGGCGCCGAGCAAAGGATCATGCCGGCCCAGGCTTGGGGATTGTGGACATCACGGTCATCAGGAGCGATGTTGTAATCGCCGCACAGCGCCAGCTTGGGGTGGGCCGCCATTTCTTCGGCAACCCAGAGTGCCAGCGCATCCAGCCAGCGCAGCTTGTATTCGTACTTGTCACTGCCGACGGCCTGGCCGTTTGGCATGTAGGCGCAAATAATGCGAGTGTCGCCTAGGGTGCCGGCGATCAGACGCTTTTGCTCGTCGGGGAAGTGCGGATTACCGAACGTCACGTCGCTGATAGCCTCACGGGCCAGCAGCGCGACGCCGTTGTAGGTTTTCTGGCCAAAAAAAGCGACCTGATAACCCGCCGCCTCGATTTCACTGCGTGGAAAATTGTGGTCCTCCAGCTTGAGTTCCTGCAGGCAGAGTGCGTCAGGTTGTTGTTCAGCCAGCCAGTCCAGAAGGTGGGGCAGGCGAACCTTCAGTGAGTTTACATTCCAGGAAGCTATTTTCATCGGGCAGGGTAGTCGGCTAAGAAGCAGATGATTCTGCCACAGCCATTGCGCAATGCCATGCAGCTTGTTAATGTTCTTCGACGTAGCAAGTGAATCACGACCAATAACAAGGAGGCGGGTTTGAAAACCTATTCAGTGATGATGGCCCCTCTGCTGGGGAGCGTTCTGGCGTTAAGCATGGCAGCCGATGCCAGTGCCCAGGCTTCGCCTTGGGTTGGGCAGATCAAGGTGTCGCGCGGAATCGTCGCCCTCGAGCGCGCTGGCCAAAAGTTTCCGGCCCCGGTGGGCGTGCGGCTCAAGGAAAATGACGTGATTCTGACCGAGGGCAATGGCTCGGTTGGCCTGATGTTCAACGATAATTCCATGCTTTCGATGGGGCCGAATGGCGAGGTCTTGCTTGAGCGCTATGCTTACGATTCGACGACCTACATGGGGGCATTCGACGCCTTCGTTAAACGTGGAGCGGTATCGATCGAGGCGGGTAATCTGGCCAACGCAGCGCCAGAATCGGTGCGCGTGAAAACGCCACAAGCGGAAATTCGTGGGCAGGCGCGCAATTTCGCCGTCAATGTGGAAGGAAAGTGAAGATGATGACGCGTGCCCTATTGTTGAGTTCCTTTAGTCTGGTTTCGTTGCTGCTGGCTGGTTGTGCCGGGCAGCGTGAAACCTATGTCGTATTGCCGGATGGCAAAGGTCAGGCTGGCAGTCTGGTAGTAACGCCCAAGGCGGGCGCGCCACTCAAACTGGAGGGTGCTTACGCAAGTGCGGTAGGTAAGTCCGGGTCGGCACCCGAACCGGCCAAACTCAGCGAGGAGGAAATCAAGGCGGCGTTTGCCGAAGCCCTCTCGGCGCGACCAGATGCCCCAATTCGCTTCACTTTGTATTTTCGTGAAGGCAGCGATGAGCTGACGCCCGATTCAAAAAAGGATCTGGAGAGCGTAATGGCTGAAGTGCGCAAGCGTCCAGCCCCGGATGTCATCGTCGTCGGTCATACCGATAGAGTTGGCTATCTCCAGGACAACGACCGTCTGGCCCTGAAGCGCGCGGAGAAAATGCGTGCTGAGCTTTTGCGTCAAGGCTTGCCGGCCGATAGCGTACTTGCTGCCGGTCGCGGTGAGCGTGAGCCTTTGGTGCCAACGGCTGATGAAGTCGCCGAGCCGCGTAATCGGCGCGTCGAGATGCTGGTTCGATAGAGACGGAGTTTCAGGATGTCCCGCTTGATTGCTGTGCTGTTGGTGCTTGGTTTTGCTTCGGCGTCCGCTTTGGCGGTTCCCGATGTGCCACGGGAGCCGGTGCTACGTATAGAAACCGGTAGTCACTTGTCACTGATTACCCGGATCAGCAGCGATGCAGCAGGCAATTTTGCGGTGACTTCGTCCGAGGATAAAACCGCACGTGTCTGGGATCTGACCAATGGCAAGCAGGTATCGATCTTGCGCCCCCCCTTGGGGGCCGAGAGTGTCGGTGCGCTCTATGCAGTAAGCATGTCACCGGATGGTCGCCAGGTTGCAGCCGGCGGCAATGCGGCTTTTGACAACAAGACACACTCGCTTTACCTCTTTGATCGGGCGAGCGGTGCCTTGCCGCCGAAAAGCACATTGTCCGGCATCGAGGCACCGATTACGCAACTGGTCTGGTCAGCGGACAGCCAACTGATCGCTGTTGGTCTGCGTCAGGAGGGGCTGCGAGTTTTCAAGCGTAACCTCGGTTTTGTCGGGGCTGACCCGGAATATAACGATGCCATCTATGGTGCTGGTTTTTCTCGTGATGGACGGCTGGCGGTCGCTGCCCTGGATGGCTCGCTGCGCATCTACGCCTTGGGCAAAAATGGTCTGGAGCGCCTGGCACGCAAGCAGATGCCGGGCCGGCCGTATGGCGTTGCCTGGTCGCCGGATGGTAGTCAGATTGCCATCGGCTTGCATGATGCACCGCGTGCTGTTGTGCTCTCCGCCAGCACGCTTGAAGTGCTGCACACCGCTGATGCCGGCGGTTCGGGGAATCTCGGGCGGGTTGCCTGGTCGGCAGATGGCAAGACGCTTTATGCAGCGGGAAGCGTGATCCGTAACGGGCGTTTCGCCGTCTTGGCATTTGCCAATGGCGGCCGCGACTCGGGGCGTGAAATTGGCAGTTTCGGCAATACGGTAACCGGTTTGGCGGCCAATGCCGGCGGTGTGCTGGCCAGTTCGGCGGAACCCGCCTGGGCCGCCTTTGATACAACGGGTGCCAGTCGTTTTCAGATCGGTGCCCGCAATGGTGATTTTCGTGATGCCGGCGACACCTTTCGTGTAGCCCAGGATGGGCAATTGCTCGCCTTTCCGATGATGATGGGCGGCAAAGAGGGGGTTGTTTTTGATCTGAGCAAGGGCGAGTTGCGCACTGCTAGTGCACCGGGCAGTGCCAAGGCGCCGAAATTGCCCTCCGGCCTAAGCGACTGGAAGAATTCTTCAGCACCCAAAATGAATGGCCGTGCCCTGGCTTTGCGCCAGGGTGAAATCTCGCGTAGCGCTGCTGAGATGCCGGATGGAAAACGGTTTGCCTTGGGTACAGAGTGGAATTTGCGCCTCTTTGCAATGGATGGGGTGGCGCTCTGGGAAAAGCGAACCCCGGCCGCAGTCTGGGGCGTCAACGTCAGTGGCGATGGGCGCTGGGTGGTGGCCGCGCTGGGCGATGGTAGTGTGCGCTGGTATCGGGCAAGTGATGGTCAGGAGCAATTGGCCTTGTTTGTGCACGGCGATCACGAGCGCTGGATCGTGTGGACGCCCACCGGTTATTACGACACCTCGATGGGTGGAGAAAATCTGGTCGGTTGGCACGTCAACCGCGCCTTTAACCAGTCGGCTGACTTTTTCTCGGTGGGCCGCTTCCGCGAGCGCTTCTACCAGCCCAGCGTGATTCAGAAAGTGATGCAGTTGGCCGATGAACAGGATGCGGTGCGCGCCTTCAAAGCTGAAATGGCGATGCTTGAGGCGATGAATGCTGAAGCGGCGGCTGCCACTGCGCCAGTGCCAGCCAAGCCTTCAGTCAAGGCACAGGCCGCCGCGGCGGCGGTGCGCGTGGCACCGGTTCGTACCCAGCAGGTTTCTGACACACTGCCGCCTGTGATTGAGTTGCAATCCGATCGTACCCTTGAGAGCAACGATGGACAGGTGGCGGTGCGTTATGTGGTGCGCACACCCACTGATGCCCCGGTCAAGGAAGTGAAGGTACGGGTCAATGGCAAGCTCGAGCGGAATATAAAGACCCGCTCGACACGTTCTGCCGATGGTCAGATATTCGAGGCCATCGTGCCGGTGCCACCCAAGGACTCCGATATTCTGTTGATTGCCGAGAACCGCAATGCCAAGTCCGATCCGGTGACCGTCTCCGTGCGGCGGCCCACCGGCCCCGCTGGTAAGTTGCCTTACCTTGAAAAATACGAGACGCTTTATATGCTGGTGATTGCGGTCAACAAGTACGCGGGAGCCAATGCGCTGCAATTGCCGGTCAAGGATGCCAACGACTTCCGTCGCCAGATGACGCGTATTGCCAATGCTCAGGGCAAGCAGCGTTTGTATGAGCGTCCGGAGGTCAAGGTGCTGATCGATGAGGATGCGACGCAGGAAAAAATCCGCGAAGGCTTGAAATGGCTCCGTGACAGCGTCAAGGAGCGCGATGCCGGTGTTATCTTCCTCGCCGGTCATGGCATGTCGCAGGATAACTCCTACTATTACGTGCCCTATCGTGCCGAGAACATTGGGAAAACAGAGAACTGGGTTCCCGGTCGGGAAATTGTCGATACCCTGCAGAACCTGCCGGGACGCGCGATGTTCTTCCTCGACACCTGCCATTCCGGCGCGCTGGCCAATCAGGCCAAGGTGGCTGGTACGGTGAATCAGGTCGATGAGGAGCACGGTGTCATTGTCTTCGCCTCAGCGACTGCCAAGGAGCTGGCACAGGAAACCGACGAGTGGGGGAACGGTGCGTTCACCAAGGCCTTGATCGAAGGCTTGCGCGGAGAGGCTGAAGATCCGCGCGACAAATTGATTTATCCGACCACACTCAAGCGTTATGTCACCCGCCGCGTGCGTGATTTGACGGATAATCAGCAACGACCATACGTCAGCGACCACGGGATCGATGATCCGATTGCCGTAGTTGTCAAATAAAACCTATCGGGGAATTTTGAATGAGTATTAAGACCATTAAACGTCCGCTAGCCGCAGCTGTGGCTGGCGTATTCTTGCTGTCAGCCTGTGCCTCCAATCCGGATGGCTCTTATAAAATGGATGACAAAGCTACGGGAGCGCTGATCGGTGCCGCGGCTGGTTGTGCGGTTGGCGCTGCAGCCAAGGGTGCTCAGGGCTGTGCGGTGGGGGCGGCGGTTGGCGCTGCGGCGGGTTTTCTTATCGGCTGGTATTTTGAGTCGAAGAAAATTGCCGATGCCAAGCAGGTGAATGCTGAGTACGAGCAACAGGTCAAGACCAAAGGCAAAGGCAAGGCCGAGGCCATCCCCAAAAATGATGTCGTACCGGCCAAGTTTGACAGCAAGGTGAAGACCGTTGCCCCTGATCAGTCAGGTCAGAAGGAAATTCAGGTTACGTCAAACACCGATCTCGTCGGTTACGGCGACAAGGTGCCGGACGTGCAGCAGAAATACGCCATATACGACGAAAAGAACAATCTCGTCGAAGAGAAGACCGAGAAACTGGCTGCTGTGGACGGCGCCGGGCGCTACCAGACGAGCTCGAAGTTCAAGCTGCCGGCTGAGGCCAAGGGCAAAAACTACACCGTCAAAACGACTTTGGTCTCGAACAACAAGACCTACAAGGAAAATACCTACAAAGTCGTGATCCTTGATGGCCAGACCATGATGGTGGCAGCGCTCTAAAGCGTTCGCCCATTATTCAGCCTTGGTAACCGGCTGCAGCCCTCCCGAGGGCTTGTTGCCGGGTGGGGCGGATTTTGGATAACCCGCCAGGTCAAGCAGGTTGTTGAAGGCATTTGCCTCGAAACCACGCATGCTCTGGCGGCCGACCTGCACGGAAGGTACGGCCGCGTCGCCGACCAGCTTTTTAAGAGCCTCCTGGTCCTCATCGGTCTGTATCATTTTTTCGGAAAATGGCACGCCGCGTCCGTTAAGCAGGTCACGCGCAGCCTTGCATTCGGCAATGCAACTGGCTGCGGTGTACAGGGTTACCGGAAAACTCTCGGCGGCCTTGCGTGCGGCATAGCTCTGACCTTCCGGGTTAGACCCCGTGTCCTTGGCTTTGCTGACATCTTTGACCGAACGTGGCGGTGGCGTATCGCTGATGACGGTGCGGCCGGTGGCCGAATCGACCCAGCGGTAAGCCTCGGCATGGGCCAGAAGGCTTGCGGCAAACAGGCTGAGGGTAATGATTAGACGCATCTCTGGCTCCCTGAGTTATTACGCTGTAATCATACCGCTATGGCGTAACAAAGCGTCTACGCTCGGTTCGCGGCCACGGAATGCCTTGAAGGATTCAATGGCCGGACGCGAACCGCCGACTGACAGGATTTCATCGAGAAAACGTTTGCCGGTCGTCGCATCAAATGGATCGCCGGCTTCCTCGAAAGCCGCGTAGGCGTCTGCCGAGAGCACTTCGGCCCATTTGTAGCTGAAGTAACCGGCGCCATAGCCGCCGCCAAAAATATGCGAAAAGCTGTTCGGGAAACGGTGCCACTCAGGCGGAACCAGAACGGCAACTTCCTGGCGTACGCTGTTCAGCAAATCCATGACACTTTGTGGGCCGGACGGGTCAAAGTCCGAATGCACGAGCATGTCGAACAGCGAAAACTCGATCTGCCGTACCGCCATCATGCCGCTCTGGAAATTCTTGGCCGCCAGCATCTTGTCGAACAGCTCACGCGGCAAGGTGGCGCCGGTATCGACGTGCGCCGTCATGCCTTGCACAACATTCCATTCCCAGCAGTAGTTTTCCATGAATTGCGAGGGAAGCTCGACGGCATCCCATTCGACACCATGGATGCCGGAAACGCCCAATTCTTCACCGCGCGTCAGCAAGTGGTGCAGGCCGTGGCCGGTTTCGTGGAAAAGGGTAATCACATCATCGTGCGTGAACGTCGCCGGTTTGTCAGCGAGCGGTCGGGCGAAATTGCAGTTGAGATAGGCAATGGGTTTCTGGATGCCTTCAGCAGTCCGCCGCCGTGAGCGGGCTTCGTCCATCCAGGCACCGCCGCGCTTGGTTTCGCGGGCATAGAGGTCCATGTAGAACTGGCCGACGAGTGTTCCGGTCGACGTCTCCAGGCGATAAAATTTTACGTCTTCGTGCCAGACTGGCGCGTTGTCCGGCTTGACCTTGACGTTGAACAGGCTTTCGATGACCTTGAACAGCCCGGCCAGTACCTTGGGTTCGGTGAAGTATTGCTTCACTTCCTGTTCCGAGAAGGCGTAGCGTTTCTGCAGCAGCTTCTCCGAAACGTAGGCGGCATCCCAGGGCTGGAAGTCGTCCATGCCCAGTTCGTCCTTGGCAAAGTTCTTTAGCTCGGCGATGTCTTTTGCCGCAAAAGGCTTGGCTTTGGCCGCCAGTTCGCGCAAAAAAGCGAGTACTTGTGCCGGGGTGTCGGCCATCTTCGGGGCGAGCGATACTTCGGCAAAGTTGTTGTAACCAAGCATCTTCGCATCTTCAAGGCGCAAAGCCAGCATGCGGTTCATGACCGGCGTATTGTCCCACTCCGCCTTGCTTGAACCATCCTGGAATTCAGCGGCACGGGTGGCGTAGGCGCGGTAGAGGCGGGCGCGCAATGCACGGTTGTCGGCATACTGCATGACCGGGCCGTAGGAGGGAGCCTGCAGGCTGAAACGCCAACCAGTGACGCCGGCTTTCTCGGCGGCCGTGCGGGCGGCTTCTTTCGCATCGTCGGGAAGGCCGGCCAGCAAGGCTTCGTCGGTAATGATTTCGCCAAAAGCATTGGTCGCATCCAGAACGTTTTCAGAAAACTTGGAGGACAGGCTGGATAACTCTTCCATAATCGCCTGGAAACGCGGCTTCTGATCTTCCGGCAAATCGGCGCCGGACAGACGGAAATCCCGTACTTCGTTATCAACGATTTTTTTCTGCTCGGTAGTCAGTGTCGCGTATTCGGTACTGGCACGCAGGGCCTTGTACTTGTCGAACAGTTTCAGGTTCTGGCCGAGTTCGGCATAGAAGCGCGAAACCTCAGGCAGCATCTCGTTATAGGCCTCACGCCAAGCCGGTACGTCATTGACCGAATGCAAGTGGCCGACAATGCCCCAGGCCCGACCAAAAGGTTCGAGGCCATCAGAGAGTGCGCCAGCAAAGTCCTGCCAAGTGGCGGGTGTGGCATCGTCAGTCAGGCGCGTGATCAGTTCACGACCGGCGGCCAACAGGGATTCGACGGCAGGTTTGACATGCTCTGGTTGAACGGTATCAAAGCGCGGCAGATCGGAGAAATCAAGCAGGGGATTGGCGGTGGTCATTATTTATTCCAGGCAAGAAAAACGGGCGGTCTCAGCCGCCCGTTGGATCTGGGGGCAAGCTGCCTATTCTACAAGTTCTTTATAGGCATGCCATGAGGCATGGCCGAGTATCGGCATGATCAGGAGCAGGCCGAAAAGGAAGGTGGCAAAGCCAGTCAGCGTCAGCAGCACGATAATTGCACCCCACAGCAAGAGTGGCATGCTGTTGCTGGTGAAGGCGCGCAAGCTGGTCTTCATCGCGGTGATGAAATCACTGTTGCGGTCCAGCATCAGCGGAACTGAAACGACCGACAACGCAAAAACCAGAAGCGCCAGGAGTCCGCCAAGGGCAAACCAGGCGGCGACAAAAGTGCTGTGTTCGCCGCTGAAGACTATCTTGCTCAGGTAGGCCGCGGTGTCGACTCCGTGACTGCTGCCGAGCAGGCCAAAGGAAATGGCAGAAAAACGTTCCCACAGGACGATGGCGATTGCAATGAACAGACCAAACAGGGCGAGCGACTGGCCGTTGCGGCGAAAGCAAAGGACAGAGTCGATAAAAAGAATTTTCTCGCCGTTGGCGGTGCGCCGACTTAATTCATACAGCCCGGCGGCGAGGAGCGGGGCGATCAGGAAAAATCCGGAAACCGCTACGGTGACGAGGTGGGGGCGGCTGAAGAGAGCGAGAATGATCAGGTCGCCACCCAGTCCGAAGAGAATCCCGTAGGCCAGGGATGGTAGCGGGTTTGCCTTGAGATCTCGCCATCCCGCCTGCAACCAGAAAAACGGACGATCCCAGTTGAGGTGGCGCACGGCGGGCAGGGAAAAATCTGCATCACTGGGGACTTGGGTCAGGCTCATGGCAGACTTCCGTTTGAAAGATTCGTCCCTAAGACCCGGCTGGCGCAGCCGGGTTCCCTTGATGCATGAATTACAGTGTCTTGCCGGTCAAGCGCTCGTAGGCTTCGATGTACTTGGCGCTGGTGCGGGCGATGACGTCGGCCGGTAGCTTGGGGCCGGGGGCAACTTTACCCCAGTCCAGGGTTTCCAGGTAATCGCGGACGTATTGCTTGTCGTAGGACGGCGGATTGCAGCCTTCCTGATATTCGTTGGCTGGCCAGAAACGCGAAGAGTCAGGGGTCAGTGCTTCGTCGATCAGGTGCAGGGTGCCGGCGGCATCGATGCCAAACTCGAATTTAGTGTCGGCGATGATGATGCCGCGTGTGGCGGCGAAGACGGCGGCTTCTTCATAAAGGCGGATGGCGGCGTCGCGGGCTTCGGCACATAGTTGGGCGCCGGTCTTGCCGGTACCCTTGAGCGCATCGGCCAGGGCGCTGTCGCAATTGGCAGCGGCCTGTTCATAAGAGACGTTTTCGTCGTGGTCGCCAACTTCCGCCTTGGTCGCCGGGGTGAAGATCGGGGACGGCAGTTGCTGCGCCATTTTGAGGCCGGCGGGCAGGGCGATGCCGCAGATGGCACCGGTTTCCTGATAATCCTTCCAGCCGGAACCAATCACGTAACCACGGACGACAGCCTCGATCGGCAACGGCTTGAGGCGCTTGACGACAACCGAGCGGCCACGCACCTGTTCGCGCTCGTTTTCGGCAACGACGCTTTCCGGATCAACGCCGGTCAGTTGGTTGGGGACGATATGGCCGAGCTTTTCAAACCAGAAATCGGCGACGGCGGTCAGCACTTCGCCCTTGCGCGGAATCGGATCGGGCAGGATGACGTCGAAGGCCGACAGGCGATCGGTCGTAATAATCAGCAGTTTGTCGGCGTCGACCGCGTAAATGTCGCGGACTTTGCCCTTGGAGAGCAGGGGCAGGCTGGTGATGGAGGACTGGAAGAGCGGAGCGGTCACGGCAGATTTCCCGAAAACAAAAAAGAAAGATTATAAATTAATGCGGCGTTTCACCGGCTTCAGCCGCCAGTTTCTTGCGCATGCGGCGGGTGCCCCAGGCGACCAGCCCGGCGATAACCGGGATGGAAACGGCGGTGATGACGTCGGTGTTGAGGTGATGCAACTCCTTCGTACCCTTGGCCAGATATTGGACCAGTTGCGAGCCGTAATAGGTGAGGACGACGACGGAGAGGCCTTCGACCGTTTCCTGCAGGCGAAGTTGCAACTTGGCGCGGCTGTTCATCTGGCCGAGCAGTTCCTGGTTCTGGCGTTCCAGTTCGATATCGACGCGGGTGCGCAGCAACTGGCTGTTGCGCGCGACGCGGGCCGAGAGTTCTTCCTGGCGGCGGCTGATCGCTTCGCAGGTGTTCATCGCCGGCAGCAG
>ERZ724527.1185-NODE-1185-length-12318-cov-9.714344_pt1 | contig 12318 bp, 8 predicted proteins | sample MGYA00376060_ERZ724527 | MGnify/ENA primary metagenome ERZ724527 (study PRJEB28724, sample SAMN07190886) | activated sludge metagenome | isolation source: activated sludge of sewage treatment plant in Hong Hong | place: USA: Christiansburg, Virginia | collected...
TGATAGATTAGCTGCAGCTGCTCAATGTTTTGCTTGGTAAATCTGCGGTCGCCTTTACTATTTTTATGTGGTTTTAGAAAACTAAATTCAGTTTCCCAGTAACGTATGAGTGATGTGGAAACACCAAAAGAGTCTGCTATCTCGCTTATGGAGAAGTAGAGCTTTTCGCTATTCATTAAACTGTTTTCGGTCATAAGCTAACTTAATAAATACTTTTACTAAAGGCCATTGTAGCATTTAATATCAGGGAGTTAGAATACAAATGTAAAACAAATTCTTTAAAGTATATAAAATTTTAATATTAATTTAATCACAATACGATTGGTCGTTGCAGCAAGCATAATCGTCGATATAATTAGTATGATGCTTGTGTATAGGAACTTTTCAATTTGTCCGGCGCTTTTAATACAATGAAAATTGAGCATAGACCGAAGTCTGAATTCAATAAAGAGTTTTGGAGTAAAGCAATTTTTATTACCTTAGCTTAAATATTTTTACATAAATTATCTGAACAGGAGAAAAATTATAACCTAATGTTTCTTCGAAAGATTAAATATTGAAATGAGTGATTTTTTCAAAAAAATGAAATCTGTTTTCCTGGAACCTACAGGCACCGAAACAGAGAATGCGGAGGATACCACACAAGATGATCCAGAAAATGGTAAAAAAAATGATAGTGGACAGCCCGAAGTATCTAAAGCACATTCAGAACAGGCCACCAAATATTCTGATGTAAGCGGACAGCAATCTGATCAGTTTTATAAAGTACTCTTCGACGCCCTTGAGAGAAATAATCAGGCTGGATTCGACTATTTAGAGTTTAAAAAAGCACTGCAATCATTAGAAACAATAGGTCTGGATGAAAAAACTAAATTCCTAAGCGCATTCGCCGGAGCTCAGGCATCAGGAGCTAGTGTCAAGTTATTGACAGACAGCGCTGCTATATATCTGGAAATTCTCGACACTGAAGCTACTAATTTCAGAAATGCTGTAGAAATGCAGCGAACAAAGCAAATCAGTAATAGAGAAAATGAAGTCAAACAACTTACCAACTTAATAACTGGCAAAGATGAGCAAATCAAAAAATTAAACGCAGAAATCGAAGAGCATAAGAAAATGCTTTCATCTCTTGATAATGAAATTAAAAGTGCCCAGTCCAAAATCGAAACTACTAAGGCAGACTTTTCTGTCACATATGACGGTTTGGTCAAAAAGATCCGCGACGATGTGGATCGAATCAACACTTATTTGTCAACTAAATAACTTATTTATTAATGGATCAACAAACTATCTCTCCTAAGACATTCTGGCAAAGACCAGAGGGTAAGACTGGCACTATTATTGGCCTTGGCATATTGGCAGGAGGAGCTGTACTCTTATATAAAATTCTCCCTTTTCTTATTACTCTTGCTTCAAACACACTTTATCTTGCCGGTATTCTGCTGGTTTTAGGTGCGCTAATATACATGGTTCTTGACCCTAAGATGAGAAATCTGATCTGGTATATGTACAAAAGTGTGATGAGATGGATCACCGGAATTTTTGTTCAGATAGATCCCATAGGCATCCTGAAATCATATGTAGAGAGTCTTAAAGGTAATCTAGGTAAAATGGATCAGCAGATCTCAAAACTAAGAGGTCAGATGCACAAACTTCAGGAAGTAATCCTAAACAATAAAAAACAGATCCAGAGCAATTTAAGCATGGCCAGCGAGGCTAAAGAAAGAAACAAAGAATCAATGATGATCTTAAAGTCCAGACAGGCTGGTCGTTTGACTGATTCTAACCTAAAGCTTGAAGATCTTTACAAAAAGATGGAAGTACTCTATCGAGTATTGACCAAGATGTACGAAAATTCTGAGATCATGATGGAAGACATTACGGATCAGGTAGCAGTTAAAGAACAAGAAAGATCCGCCATCAGAGCGAGCCATTCTGCGATGAAATCTGCTATGAGCATCATCTCAGGAGACAAAGATCAGAGAGCTATGTTCGATCAGGCATTGGAAGCCATAGCAGATGACGTCAGTGCTAAAGTTGGTGAAATGGAAAGATTCATGGAAGTATCTTCCAACTTTATGGACAGTGTAGATCTTCAGAACGGCGTCTTCGAAGAAGAAGGAATGAAGATGTTGGAGAAATGGGAGACTGAGGGCGTATCATTGTTGCTCGGCAATGAGAAATCAGTATTAATAAAAAAAGCTAATAATGATAGTGATATTCTGGATTTGGATGCCCCTGTGGCGCGCCCGGAAAAAGCAGATAATCATAAGAATCAATACGATACATTTTTTGAATAATAATTATATTACAAAACATACAACTTAATTAAAATAACATGGCTACACGTCTGACCCCCTTTTCACGACTATTGATCGTAGTATTAATCTTGGCAGCAATCATCTTCGGTGGAAGATATCTCATCAATAAAGGTACTTTCGGTGACATTATGAATTCTGATAAGAAAGAAGCTACCGATGGCACAGATACTAAGATTACTCAAGGCAAAGCATTACCAGACAATGGTGATGTGCTGAATGTGCAATTTTTTACATTCGGTAATGCTGCTCCCGGTTTATACTTTAACAACGGTACTGAGCCAAATGAAAACTCGCGTTTCTTTAAAGATTACGGCCTAAAAGTTAAATTTCACATTATTGACGATTTTGATGCATCCAGACAAGCCTTTAAGGGTGATGTAGTGCAACTTTTCAACAATGAAACTAGTGCTATGGCTACTGAAATGGAAGGTCTAGCGCCATTTAATCCTCAGGTAGTCATGCAACTTGACTGGTCAAGAGGTGCAGATGCGGTAGTGGCTAAAAGAGGTATCAATAAGATCAATGATCTGAAAGGCAAGAAAATAGCCGTTACTTATTATACACCTTCTCAAACCTTACTGCTGTTCATGCTTGAAGCAGCCAACCTAAAGCCTTCTGATGTAACGATGGTGGAAGTACCTACGACAGCTGAAGCAGAAACTGCCTTCAAAAGTGGAAAAGTAGATGCAGCAGTAGTTTGGGATCCACAAGCTTCATTGCGTGATGTCCCTGGTTCAAAAGTGTTACAATCTACTGTGACTGCTTCAAATATCATTGCAGATGTATTGATGGGCAAAAAAGCCTGGATTGATGCAAATAAGGATAAAGTGACCAAATTTTACAATGGCTGGATGAAGGCTGTAGCCGAGATTAATTCTAACGAAGCAAATAGAGATAAAGCTGCATCAATTATGGCTGCCAATCTGCAAATGAGCAAAGAAGATGCATTAGGTATGATGGGGGCACTTAGATTAACCAACCACGGTGATAATGTAAATTTCTTTGGTCTAAATAATAGCTATAGAGGAATTACAGGAGAAGCTCTTTATACTAAAATGGGTAACAAATATGAGTCTCTTGGATTTGCACCTGCCAACAGACCTAATTGGAGAGCTCTATCAAACAGTTATGCAGTTGCAAATTCTGAACTGACTGCCACCGGCACATCAGAAGGAGAAGGAAACTCAAAATTCACTCCGGCTACATCTGACCAAAAGAAAGCACCTGCTGTGGCTATTAAAACTGTAAGTATTACATTCCCTACAGGAAGCTATAAACTTGATGAAAATTCAAAATCTTTGATCGATCTTCAGTTTGCTGATGTAGCAAGAGGATTCGCTAACGCAAGAGTCAGGATAGAAGGTAATACCGATAATGTAGGCGATAAGCTTAAGAATATTGAACTGTCAAGAAAAAGAGCAGAATCAGTAGCTCAATACCTTCAAAGTACATACAGTATGGATTACAATCGATTCATAATCATAGGAAATGGACAGGACAAACCCGTAGAAGGATGCGAAAGCAATTCAACGGCTGATTGCAAAGCTAAAAATAGAAGAACTGAATTTCAGTTAATCGGAGAATAATAAAACTTAATGGCGATTTATTCGGAAGAATGAATCGCCATTTTCATTTAAATAACATACACACTTAATGAATTTATTCGAATTAAGAGGGAATCTTCCAGTAAGGACCAAACTCATATTAGAGATCATAGGTATATGTATGTTGCTTTTAGTGTGGTATGTTATAACAGCAGGATCAGAACCCATCGTTCCTTCAGGTATTCTGCCTTCACCGGGCAGAGTCATTCAAGCCATGGTAGCTGTTTTTTATGAAAATGATTTAATTACCAATTTATTCAGATCTATAGGACTCAATTTATCAGGATATATCGAGGCTGTAGTGATCTCCATCATATTTGGTTTCCTAGTTGGATTGTTTCCATTATTCAGAGGATTATTTAATCGTCAGATAGAGGCTTTTAGATTTATACCGCTTACTGGTGTGATTGGATTATTTATCGTTTGGTTTGGACTTGGAACGGAGATGAAAGTGCATTTTCTAGCATTTGGGATCTTGATCTATATGCTGCCAGTTATTGTGACAAGAATCAATGACGTAGAAGAAGTCTACCTCAAAACAGCCTATACGTTGGGAGCATCGAAATGGCAAACTATTAAAACTGTATATTTTCCGCATGTATTATCAAAGTTTTCAGATGATATACGTGTGTTGACTGCGATTTCATGGACTTATATTATTATCATCGAAAGTATTGGGAATCAGGGTGGATTAGGAGCTTTAATGTGGAGGACAGGAATTCGTCAAGGCAACATTGATAAATTATTTGCAATGCTATTTATCATTATTGTTATTGGCTTTCTGCAGGACAAATTATTCGTCATGCTTGATAGAAGACTATTTCCATTTAAGTATTTAAAAGAGGCGACAAAGACTGCCGGGATGCTTAAGAATGATTCCCCAATTAAGAATGCAGTTAATCACATTACTCCCTACATAGGTATAATCATTGCAGCTACGATCTGTATACTGCTTATTAATGAATACACAGGCTTTTTGGGCAAGGATAATATATTGAGTAATGCTTTCGGGGATACATATCCCTTGATGGCTATTTTGTTAGGAGCTATTTCTACTTGGATCCTTTACGATTTTATCACAAAAACGAATGTGATTAGAAAACCAAAAAAAGCTTAAGAAATGCCGCAGGAGTTATTAAACAAGCTTGAAATTGAATTGAGTCCAAAAATAAACGAAATTCTGAACCATCCTGTCATTAACAGCATCCAAAAAGGTGAACTAACAAGGGATCAACTTCGTAAATTCGCTATCCAATATTCTATCTATTGTGGCTATTTTCCGAGATTTTTGTGTGCATGCGCCGCTAATATTCCTGATGATCAAACCAGAATGTCACTGATTGAAAATCTTTGGGAGGAGCATGGGTCAGGCCTTCTTTCAGGTTCCCACCGAGTTTTATTTGAAAAATTTTGTTTGTCCCTTGGTATTACTTCTGAAGAATTAAAGCATGCTAAACCACTACCCTCCACTCAGATATACGTAGAATATGTTCTTAATATGTGTCAGGACGGGAGTTTTATAAAGAGTCTAGGTGCACTTGGACCAGGTACAGAATTTTTTACCTCTCAGGAGTATGAATTAATTTATAAAGGTCTTCAGAAAGTCGAAGGATTGACAGAATCAGACCTTGAATTTTGGTCTATTCACATCACTTTGGATGACCACCATTATGCTGATATGCTCACATCTATCATTCCTTGGCTGAATACTGAAGAAAACAAGGAATTATTCAGAGAAGGTGCTGAACGTGCAGTCGATCTCGAGATCCTGTTTTGGGATGGTATAGAAGATGATTTATTTGGAAAAGACTAAAATTACATGGCAACATATATATATCCTACGCACAAAGAACCGAAAAAGATCGTTGATCTGACAGGCATTGCTCAGTCTTACAATAATGGGCAGAGCTATATCATCAAAGACCTGAATTTTGCAGTTCAGGAACAAACTGATAAAGGTAAGTTTATTGGCCTGTTGGGAGCTTCTGGTAGTGGTAAGTCCACTTTACTTAGATATATTGCCGGACTTCAGATACCAACTGCTGGAAATGTCCTCATTAATGGCGCCACTCCTTCTGCGGATAATAGAGTGAGTGTTGTTTTTCAGGAATACAGTTCCATGCCTTGGTATACTGTACTCGAAAATGTAGCTCTAGCGCTTACTTACAAAGGTATGTCAAAGAAAGAACGCAATGAACGCGCCATGGAGATGATTGAATTGGTTGGTTTATCCGGTCATGAAAACAAATATGCACAAATCCCTGGTCTATCCGGAGGCCAACTCCAACGTGTGGCCATCGCCAGGAGTTTACTTGCCAATAGCAATATTCTTTTGATGGACGAGCCATTCGGAGCTCTTGACATCAACACCAGACTGCAAATGCAGGATTTACTTTTAAGTCTACAGGAAAAATTCAAGATGTACGTGATCTTCGTTACCCACGACATATCTGAAGCAGTCTATCTTTCGGATGTCATCTACATGATGAAAAAAGCCCCTTCTCTAATCGAAGAGGAGATCATCATTAATTTACCGGATCACCGCAGCCGCGACCTGAAACGGGACCCCAAGTTTATCGATCTGGTGTATCAGGTAGAGGACGTGATGGTGAGATTGTCGGAGGATTAAATGGGTGATGGGTGATGAGTAATGAGTAATGAGTAATAAGAGCAAGCTGAACTTCTTGATTTATACTTCAGGCGATTATTGAGATATTGGATGTTAAATGTTGAATGTTAGAGCTGGAAGAACTTCATGATATAAATATAAGGTGATTATTGGACTTCAGAAAAATGTAATAAATTAAATCCCGCCTAAAGCTTACAGCCATCGTAAGGCCTGAAAGGTCGTTTCCCTCCAGCGAATTGCGAAAGCTGTTCGCGTATAAACGAAACGTTTGTGATTTAAAAAAATCCGTGTAATCCGCTTAATCCCTCTAAAATCCCTGCCTTATTTGGCAGGCAAGCGTGATTCAGAAAAAATAGGTAATCAGTAACCAGGGAACGTATTAGCATTTAAATAATCAGTAATTATTACAGAAAAGCTTAAAATTAAAATGACTTTTCATTCTTCGCGTTCAATAGCCCTTGACTTTAGTCAGGTGAAAAAATCCAATAACAAAATAACATAAAGGCCTGAAAGGTCGCCTCCCCTCAGCGAATTACAACAGCTGTTCGCGAAATAATGAAAAATATTACAAATAAAACAAATCAGTACAATCACCATAATCATCCAAATCAATGGTCCAGACAAATTGATAATAGGTGATCGGGTAATGAACTTCATGATTTATATTTAAGGCGATTATTGAGATGTAGAAATATGAATTATTCTCTATAATTAAATGCGAAATGGATCGTAAAATTTACAAAAGGAATCTGCAAGGACAGGTCGCGACCTGTCCTTACAGATTCCATTTGTAAATTACTATAATACTATTCAACGGACAAGGGCAAGCCTTGTCCCTACAATCATCCTATTCAACGGACAAGGGCAAGCCTTGTCCCTGCAATCATCCTATACTATTATACTTTCCCTAACTCTTCTTCCTATTAAACCTATTAAAGTTGGTCTTTTTCGGGGCCTTCGGTCTTGACTTCCCTACCCTGGCACCAGTAACATCTTTACTGTCTTTTTCATCTTTTTTACCGGCATATTTTGAATATTTGGAAGGAAGGGTTTTGCCGTCTTTGTCTTTAGCTTTTCTTGGATTGGAATTTGCATCGGGTGTAACTCTACGTTTAGGATTTTCTTTGGTGAAGTTTACTTTTTCTCTTGGCTCCACGGGCCCCATAGTTTCCATCTTTTCAAGATAGGCGGCACGATCTGATGGCTTAAATCCTCTGATCATGGCGGCTGTGACCGGAGCTCTACCTTTTGGCTTTTCCTTTACTTCAGCAGAAGGAGCCGGCTTCTTCGGCGCAACATTCTTTTTGAAAGGCGCCTTTTTTAATGGCTCTTTACGAGTACTTTCCTTCTTTGACCCATCTTTTTTGAGCCCTGCCTTCTTCACTTCCTTTCCTCCGTCTTCGAACATACTAAAATCAGGTCTTGCGTCCTTATCTTTTACCTTTCTAATAGGCTTCACACGGCTGTTTTCTTTTTTAATATCAGCTTTATCGCAGATCTCCAATAATTTATCTACTTCATCATTATCGAGTACACGCCATTCACCATTACCTATTCCTCGAAGCGTGATATGCATGATCCTGGTGCGTTCAAGTCTTACTACTTCATGGCCGAGATATTCACACATTCTTCGGATTTGCCTGTTCAGACCCTGAATCATAACGATTCTAAAGGAAGTTGGGCTAACCTGGGTGACCTTACATCTTTTTGTGACCTTCCCCAATATTGGCACACCCTGAGACATTTCGGTAATAAATTCTGGCTTTATGGTATGAGCGACATGTACTAGATATTCCTTTTCATGATTGTGCTCAGCCCTAAGGATTTTATTGACGATGTTACCATCATTGGTGAGGAGGATCAGACCTTGCGAATCTTTGTCCAGTCTACCTATTGGAAAAACTCTGGAAGTATGATTTACATAATCTACAATGTTGCCCTTCACACCACTTTCAGTAGTACTCGTGACTCCGATCGGTTTATTCAAAGCAATATATACGCGCTCTTCTCCTTGAAAGTTATCCAGTTCTATGCCATTAATTCTAACTTTATCACCTATATTGATCTTGTCGGCTTTCATAGCTAATTTGCCATTAACGAAAACACCTCCTTTCTCTATATATTTATCTGCCTGCCTTCTTGAACAAATACCATTATCACTGATAAATTTGTTCAAGCTGATACTTTCCTTTTTATTCATGACGCAAAGATAAACAATCCAATTGGAACTGGTATCAGACAAATATCATCATCTACTTTCACTAATTCAATCATTAATATATGTAAATATTATTACATATCATATTTCGCACTATCTTTGATGTTATAAAACCATATCCATGTTTTCCAATAAAAGTCTGTTCGGCATCGCATTTATCCTGATGTTGTCCATCATATCGCTCTCTGCGCAAGAGATACAAAACGATTACAAACTGATCAAAGTCGATTTAAGAGATATAAATATGTCAGAATTAGCCGCGCTAGGATTGGAAGTCGATCATGGAATTCATGCTCCGGGCAGATATTGGATGAATTATCTGGGAGAAAATGAGCGGAATCTTTTGTCTTCAAAGCATATAAAATTTACCATCCCGGATCCTGAAGAACTGGCTGCAGTAAGGCCAAGAGAGGATGTTTGCCCAAAACCTGAGCAGCTAGAGCATCCGGATCCTAATAATTTTAGATTGGGTAAGATGGGTGGCTATTATACTTTGGCAGAAATGAATTCTATCCTTGACTCCATGCATTTGCTCTATCCAAATCTAATTTCTTCCCGAATTGATATTTCTAATTTTAAAACATTTGAAGGCCGTCCTATCCAATATCTTCGCATGTCAAATCAACCAAATACTGTTCAGAACAAACCGAAGATTCTATACACTGCCTTGCATCACGCCCGTGAACCGATGGGCCTTACACAACTGATCTATTTCATGTGGGATCTGTTGGAGAATTATTCGAAAGATCCAGAACTAAAAGAGTTATTAGATAATTCTGAATTATATTTTGTTCCATGCATCAACCCTGATGGATACGAATATAATTATGCTTTAAAACCAAATGGTGGTGGAATGTGGAGAAAAAACAGACACATTGACAACCCAAATGACTCGCAGGGTGTAGATCTTAATAGAAATTACGGGCTTACATGGGGCTATGATGATACCGGATCCAGTCCAACAGGAAATTCTGATGTTTATAGAGGAACAGCAGCTTTTTCAGAACCAGAGACACAGGCTATTGCCTTTCTTATAGATCAATATCCATTTTCATTGGCTTTAAATTACCACACTTATGGCAATTATCTGATCCATCCATGGAACCATATAGACGATCCTTGTCCGGATGATGAGTCTTTTAAAAATATTGGAAGAACTTATGCACAACAAAATAAATTTGCAATTGGAACCGCTCAGGAAACTGTTGGTTATAAAACAAATGGCGGTTCGGATGACTGGATATATGCACATGATGCAGGACAGAAAGTCTATTCTATGACGCCTGAATTGGGACTGCAGGAGGATGGTTTTTGGCCGGCAAAATCGAGAATAAGAGATCTGGCGAAAACAACACTTAAGGGAAATCAATTGTGGTCAAAAATGGCGCACCGATATTTTGAATTATCCATATTAGATCCGCTATACCTTATCAAATCAACTGACAATCAAATTGATATACTCATAAACAGAATTGGGGTAGAGCCTGGCCAAGTAACATTAAAAGTGAAAGTACTGAGTGGCAATGCACAGATAAGTAAAAGCATTTTTAATTATTCACTCAATACTAATCAGAAGAAAATAGACTCATTTACCCTAAATCCGGATGCTTCTGCGCAAATTGGGTCAGAGATCCAAGTTGAATTAAAAAAAGAAATGGGTCTTATCAATGAATTTGATACCGTCACCTATATTGTTCAGGGAAGTAAAATCTCAGAAGTTGATTACTGTGATGAATTATCGACAATTGAACCACAAGGAAAATGGGGATTAGATACAGAGTTTTATTATTCGGCGCCAAGCTCATTTTCAGATTCTCCAGGCAATGATTATGAGAATGAAAGTAATTCATCAATGATCTTTAATAAAGAATATTTTATACCAACAGACGGTCAATCATTTCTAACTTTTTGGACAAGATGGGATATTGAAGCAAACTATGACTTTGCACAAGTGTATGCTGTCACAGAAGAAGGTAATATACCATTGTGCGGCAAATATACCAAATCCGGAAATTCATTACAAGATGATAGCCAGCCAGTATATGATGGAAACAATACGCAATGGCTTAAAGAACAAATGTCCTTGAAAGATTTTGCCGGCCAAACTATTAAAATCGGGGTAAGATTTGTGTCTGATGAACTTGAAGCAAGAGACGGTTTTTTTATCGACGATGTCGAAGTTTCGACTTTTTCGGAAGTCTCTGCAATTAATGAATATAATCCTACTTTCAATCTAAATATCTATCCCAATCCTGCAAGCTCTGTTTTAAATATAGAAGCAAATCAACAAAACTATTCTGGTCAGATGATAATCAGAGATATACTGGGGAAACAGGTGATTGGGAGGAAATACGATTCATCTCAAGTTAATTCTATTGATATTACGCTATTAAGTCCGGGTATTTATTTCCTTGAACTAACCCTCACAAATGGACAGAAATTAATTAAGAAATGGGTGAAAGGCTGAATTATTTAACTTCGATTAATAATATATGCTAATTGAAATTTGAGATTTCTGCTTCGATCAAGGATTTATTATATTGTTTGGAGTTTGAGGTTTGATGTTTGAGGTTTGTCAATAAGCAACAAAAGTTTTGTTTGATTGAGAAAAATATTAATTAACCATAACCGCGTAAGCAGCATCGTAGATAATTACACGTATGATGCTTCGGATATAACACGAAACGCAAATTTAATCAAGACCAATTATAAAATTTCATTTCGTATAAATTATACAATTAATTAAGATAAAGCTTTGATGGCTTATTCATTATTTTGGCAGATTCCTCCCTTCAGTCGGAATGACAAAATATTTTTTACCCGTATCCCATCGACTTAGCGTCATTCCGATCGAAGCGACGAATCATTATTTACTAAGTCATTTCTTTTTCCCTTTGTGCAATTTGTTATAGACACGATTCTATTGAAATAATCTTGATATACGCTAAGTGTTGAAGTATTGTGAAAAAATATACCCACTTTAAAATTAATATTAGTTTTACGTTCTTTAAAAGTAAATTGAAAACGAACTGTCTAAATTTTCTATTCAATCTCAATTCTAATTTCACATATTTTAAATTAATAAACATGAAAATCATCAGAATCTTAGCTATCGTTATTATCCTGGTTGCAGCAGCACTAATAGCTTACTTTGCATTGACTCCTAAATTAGCCCCTGAGTTCGTTTCGGTGGATAAGATATCAGTCGGGAATGTGACAATGCTGCCCACACCTTCATTCGACCTGGCAGCTGAACTTGAATTTAATAATCCCAATTCTTTTGGGCTCAATATTGAAGAAGTCAGTTGCGAAGTTTTCATTGAAGACCAAAATGTCACCAAGATTACTCATAATAAAAAGATTGAAGTACTCCCAAACGCGCACTTCTCGGTTCCCCTGGATAATAATATTAAATTGAATGAACAGGTTTTTAAAAAAATATTTGGAGCTAACCTTTTTCAAAGCTTACTTTCCAATGAATTGAAAATGAAGTTTGTAGGAGAAATGACTATTTCAAAGTTTGGTATTTCGAGAAATGTTCCTTTT
>ERZ724527.1186-NODE-1186-length-12315-cov-6.043230_pt1 | contig 12315 bp, 13 predicted proteins | sample MGYA00376060_ERZ724527 | MGnify/ENA primary metagenome ERZ724527 (study PRJEB28724, sample SAMN07190886) | activated sludge metagenome | isolation source: activated sludge of sewage treatment plant in Hong Hong | place: USA: Christiansburg, Virginia | collected...
CGCAGAGCAATACCGAAACCTTTGTGGCGCTGCGCACCGAGATCGCCAACTGGCGCTGGGCGGGTGTGCCATTTTACATCCGCACTGGCAAACGCCTGGCGGGCCGGGACGCCCGCATTGTGGTGAACTTCCGCCCGACACCCCACGCGATTTTTAATTCACAAATCGGCATGGCCAATCGCCTGGTCATCAACTTGCAGCCCAAGGACGGACTGGAACTGCACCTGTTGGCCCAGGGTCAAAACAACCGCCAAAGCAAGGCCGGTGCATCGCAATCCCTGGTACCGGTGCAACTGGACCTGGACTTTGACAAACGTTTTGGCTCCGAGCGGGTGGGCGCGTATGAGCGCCTGCTGCTGGACGTGATTGACGACCGCCTGAACCTGTTCGTGCGCAGCGATGAGCAGGAAGAAGCCTGGCGTTGGGTGGAGCCCATGATCAACCATTGGGCCAATGATTCACAGGGTCCACGTCCCTACGCCGCCGGAACCTGGGGACCCAGCGCCTCTAGCGCCATGATTGCGCGTGACGGCTATTGCTGGTCTGAAGAGAGCTAAACACGTGATACCCCACATTCTCTAGGACGACTTACCATGCTCGACCGTATACAGGCCGCCTTACCATCCTTGGCCCCCGCCGAACAACGGGTCGGCAAGTTATGTCTGGCGGACCCGCGCGCATTTGCGAAGCTGCCGGTGAGCGTGCTGGCGGACCGCTCCCACGTCAGCAAACCGACCGTGGTGCGGTTTTGCCGCAGTGTGGGTTATGACGGTTTGTCTGACTTCAAACGCAAGCTGGCCGGCACCGTCAACGAGGGTGTGCCGTTTATCCACCGCAGTGTGGATACCGACGACAAAACCTCAGATGTCATGGTCAAGGTGATCGACAACACGGTCGCAGCATTTCTGAAGTACCGCAACGAAGCCAGCACACTCGCGATCGACCGGGCGATCGCCGCTTTGATGGTGGCCTATGAAGCCAAGAAACGTATCCAGTTCTTTGGCGTGGGCAATTCTGGTGTGGTGGCGCAGGACGCGCAACACAAGTTCTTTCGGCTCGGTGTGAACACAGTGTCCTACAGTGATGGCCATATGCAGGTCATGAGCGCATCCACCCTGGGGCCGGGCGATGTTGTGGTGGTGATCAGCAACTCCGGCAGGACCCGCGATCTGATGGACGCCTGCGACATAGCCCGCAAGAATGGCGCAACCACCATTGTGATCACCGCCAGCGGCTCACCGCTGGCCAGCGCAGGCCATATTCACCTGAGTGCCGACCACCCCGAGAGCTTTGACAAATACAGTCCGATGGTCTCGCGGCTATTGCACCTGATGATCATCGACATCCTGGCCACCTGCATGGCGCTGCGTATTGGCGGAGACACCTTACAGCCCATCTTGAGCGAAATGAAGAACAATTTACGCAGCAAACGCTATACCTAGAATTCCAAGCCCATGAAAAAACCCCGCTACGTTGCCGTAGCGGGGTTTTTGACTTTAAACCGTCAGCTGGCGCAAGGCCAGCGTCCGATCAGAAGTAATGGATAACGCCAACACCGTATGTCTCAGAAGCCACAGCCGTCTTCTTGACGGCGGTGCCAGATTTACCATCGTTGTAGTAAGCAGTGTACACAGTGGTACGCTTGCTCAGGCTGTAACCAGCGTAAGCCAACCAGTTGGTGTCGTCATAGCCGGTGTCTTGCGCGACGTCAACTGTGAACTTCCATGGGCCCATGGGCATGGATGCACCCAAAGACCAGCCTTGCGATTGACCATTTGCGTCCTGGAAGCTGGCTGCAACGATGACCGGGCCAAAGTTGTATTTGGCACCCAAAGCGTAGTTGCCGTCAGAAGCATTGCTGAGCTTGTTGTACGACAGAGCGGCAGCCAAGGGGCCGGCAGAGTAGATCACGTTAGCGTCAACCTTGCTCACATTTTGGTTAGGAGCAACAGCCAGGTCCAACTCGGTCACATAGCCCAAAGTTGCGGACAAACCACCCATGTTTGGTGTGGTGTAGCTGAATTCGCTGTTGTTACGCGAACCGGTACCGGCGAATTCAAACTGCTTGCCCACGACAGAATAGTTAGCAGTGGCCGTCAGTTCCCATGTAGCAACACCAAAGAACGAAGGGGTCAGCGTACGGCCAGCCTTCAGGCGACCAAAACCGCCGTCCAGAGCCATGTAGGCGTAGCGTGCGCTAGCGGTCGCAGCAGCGCCAGTTTCGTAGTTGAGTTCTTGTTCAAACTGAGCAGTCAGCTTCATGCCACCACCCAGATCTTCAACCACGCGAATGCCCCAACGGCTAGCGCGGTCATTTAAGAGACCGTTGCCGCTCATGGACGCATCGCTACGGGCGCCGGACATGTTGGTTGCCGACAAAGACAGGTCAGCAACACCGTACAAAGTGACTTGGGCCATAGAGGCACCGGATGCGGCCAGAACGGCCAAAGCGAATGTGAATTCATGTCAATGTCAGTCACCATCAGTTGTTGATGATCACGCCGATTGCGCGCCAATGTTTTGGTGCACAGAGTTGTACGGTGTTCGGTGTGCAACTCAGCGCAGCGCGCAGCGTTTGAACATAACAAATTCGCACGCTGGCAAACACAGGCAGACCGTGCAGTGAATGCGGTGACATTTGGTACGCGAGTTTTCTGCTGTATTGCAAGCAGTGATCGCATTTTTCGGTGTGCAACAGTACGCTACAACAATGCTCTACCAATTTCCCGATATCCAAATACACGCAGCAAATGACGCTGTGATGCGCACGAAACAGCGCAACCGCACCGTTCCAATACCGTCAACCATTACCGCAATACCTGGCTACCCCAATAAACTCGCGGTGTTCAAGATAGCCGCCAGCAAGTTTTGGCAAGTGCGCTGCTGGATTACAGGTAAAACACATAGACGAAGCACACAAACCCAAAGTCTGCGCGTTGCACAGAGCTTTGCACGCCAGTTTTACGAACTGTTGCTTGCAAAACACTATTACGTTGCTAATGATGCTGGTGATTTGCCCGACAAACCCGCCAGTCAGTCACCTGCAATCCGTTCATCTGCACCAGTCAAACCCAAACACACATTCGGCGCACTGGCTGCGCAGATGTTTGCAAACGAACAGAGCAGACAGGAACGCGGCGAGATTACGATTGAGAGTGTGCAAGTGATGCGCAACCGTTTAGATGCACACATACTGACACGCTGGGCTAAAGTTGCGCCAGCAGACATTGACTACCAAGCGTTGCTGGACTTTACGCAGTTTCTCAGCGCATCACTAAGCACCATCACCGTCAGTCAGTACCTGCTTGTTGTACGCAAAGTACTCAAACACGCCATTGCAATCGGCGTACTCGACAAGCTGCCACAGTTTCCCAAGATCAAGATCACAACAAACTCGCGCGGCGCGTTCACGCCGACAGAGTATTGGACGATTGCACGCGCTGCACGCAGACTGCGCAATGTATTGCATCCAGAATGTCGCAGCACACTGCGCAAGACGTACAAGTTGCGTCATGCCGACCAGCGCATGCCACCTGATGTTGCGTGGGCTGTTGTGTTTATGGTTAACAGTTTCATCAGGCCCAGCGACTTGTGGACATTGAAGCACAGACACGTTGAAGTGCTGCGCGGACAGAACACGTATTTGCGCCTGACGCTGCCAGAAACCAAGAAGCACGACAAGCCCATCGTTACATTGCAACCAGCCGTGCGCATTTACGAACAAATCTGCAAACACAATGCAGCACTTGACCGCGCAAATCCCGACGACTTTCTATTCTTGCCACAACTGCGCGACAGGAACTACGCCAATGCCGTATTAAGTCTGCACTTTAACTGGGTGTTGGCTGAAACAGGACTAAAGTACGGTGTAAATGGACAGCCGCGCACTCTGTACAGTTTGCGCCACTCGTCCATCACCTTCCGCTTGCTGTACGGACAAGGAATTGACTTGATTACACTGGCACGCAATGCGCGAACAAGTGTGGAAGTCATCAACAATCACTATGCAAGCACAGTGACTGGTGAACAGAACATTGGATTGCTGCAAAGTAGACGCAACAATACATCGCGCACTACTTCGTAGTTTTGACTGCCTTGTCTGCCTTAAATCCTTCGCGCAGTTTCACACTGGCTGCTTCAATCTGCGCATCCAGTTCTGAATTCTGCACTGCGTTGATGACAACTTCAAGCACATTCGGAAGTTCCATCAAACTCGCAATTTCCACCGCAGTTTTGCCTTTGCTCAACTCCAGCGTTTTGCTTCCGTAAAACAACGACAGCAAAGTTTCGCCCTTCTCTCCAGTCCACCACCAAGCTTTGATGCGAACTGGCATTTCGCGCACAGTCTTCTGTCCCGTGTCGCCATCAACTACAGTGCGCAGACGCTTTGGTGCGTACAGTCGTCCTTCCGCTATCGCAAGCGCCAACTCCCGCTGTTCCGTCAACTTCTTCAACATCTTGTTTCTGCGCTTGACCACTTCTGGCAGTGCGCGTTGTTTACGGGCCGATGTAAGCTTCAGTGTTTGCAGTAACTGTGACATTCGTTTCTCCTATTTGTTTGTCCACAGTTCAACTCTAGCGCCTGTCTTCAATTTGTCGATGATTACACCGATGGTTTCGTCTGTCTTTGTTGTCGTGTTTTGGTAGTCTTCGTTGTGCTGTGATTGTGTTGTCGTGTGTTGTCTTGTGTTGTTGTGATGTTTTCAGTCACACCGACGGTAATTGAAGCACTGCGCCTCAAGCTAATGGCCCAAAGGAAGATTTCTTCAGCAGTGCGCCAACAAGTGAACAGGCAATTGCACATTGTCCCAGTCCACGCTCAACCGATTTAGAAACACAGCGTCTTCGCTGATGTAACTGCACCATCCCTTGTCACGATACGGTTGCACATCAATTTGGTGTCCAGCAAATGCAACGCTACTCCAACTGTCTTTCACCATGCGTTCAAATTCTTCAATACCAATTCGCTCTGGTGCACCGATTGCGCAGTGGTAATGCGGACACTCGTCTTTCTTCAGCCCCTCGATAACTGGCAATATCAGTAATGTTTTACCGTACCGCTGCGTTGCATTACCGTACACATACCGATTTAGTCGCGTTGCAAAGTGTTTGAAGCTGCGTTGCAGCAGTTTTTCGTAAGCTTCGCCGTGCATCCAGTCTGCTTTGCGCTTCAATACTTCCAGCTTGCTGCCATTAAACGTCAGCGTGACCGCATGCGTCAACAACTCCGAGTACTGCGCCAAGTAGTTGTACATATCGCGGCGAAAGCGGTCGCGCTGTTTCTGGTTTATTTGTTGTGATTGTTCGTCCAATGTGTGCATACGGATATTTATGCAGCGCCAAGAAATACCAAACAATTTGTTTCGTCCGTTTTGTGTCATCGCCTGTATGACTGCACAGCGTGGTCGCTGGTGCTACTGCATTTTGTTGTCTGGCTAAATACCAAACAATAGGAGAACGCAATGGTCAAGGTATTTGAAGTGATTGGAAACGCACAACAGCAGCAGCCAGCGGCAGTTGTACCAACTGCAATGAAGCAACAGCAGCGTGTAAACGGTGTGATGCAGCAGATTGCTGCTGCTGATGCAAAGCCACAGCCTGCAACGGAGATGGACAAGATTTTGGCAATGCGGCAGATGGCTGCGCGGAAGAAGCAAGCAGACTTGGTTTATGCGCAACGTGCACGACGGCAAGCGGCATACGCTCAAGCACAGCTTAAATCAGCAAAGTAGATGCTTCACAACGACTTTCAAGATCACTGTGCGACAGAGGTGATCATGCTGCGTGCAAAACTACAGGTAATACACATTAGGCGTGGTCATCTCCGAAGTTGTTGATTTTGCTGATGATCTTTTTGTCACCTTCTTTCATCGACTTACCTAATCAAACAATAAATAATGGAACACATGAAGTTGTTTGATACGGGAGATTTTTAATGTCACAAGCCAGAGTACTTACAGAACGGGAATTGCGCAAAGTCATGCTGTACTGCGCTGCGCATCCGCACGCTGCGCGCAACAAATGTATGTTGCTGATGACACATCACGCAGGTCTTCGTGTCGGTGAAGTTGCTGCGCTGCGTTTGGCCGATGTGATTGCAGGTGACGGCACCATTCGCGCTGAAGTTCATTTGTCACGAGATCAAACTAAAGGCAATGTTGGTCGCACCGTATTGCTGCCGCAGAAGTTACGCGACGAATTGCTGGCGTATTTACGTGCACGGTTTGCAAACAAGGATTTGATTGCTGTTTGCTACGCGAATGCGCAGCGTGCATTGTTCCCAACGCAGAAGAACCCGTTGCGTGGGTTTTCTGCAAACACTCTGTGCCAGCACTTTGGACAACTTTATTCGCGCGCTGGTGTTGAAGGGGCATCAAGTCACTCAGGCCGCAGATTTTTCATAACTTCTTTGGCCGACAAAGGAGTTGCGATGCATATTTTGATGGCGCTTGCTGGACACAAAAATTTGTCAACCACGCAGCGTTACATTTCGCTCAACCCCAACATGATGCGTGCTGCTGTTGAGTTGATTTAGTGCGCTGCTGCACAGTTCAGCGTTTCAGTTTTCCCAACATTGCTTTTAGTTGCAGTGTTTGTGCAGCATCTGTTGCAACTGGTACGTAGATTAGTTGCAGCGCAGCCTGTTGAAGTGCGTCTTGTGCGCACGTCGCCAATTTTTCTTGCTTCGCCGCTTTTTTTGTTTGCACTGTGATACGACAGTGCTTACTGCGACTACCAATTACGCGCGCAACGCTCACACAGTCAGTACCAATGTCGCCTTCTGCGCTCCAATCAAATGGCCGATCTAGCCATGCACGTATTTCATTTTGTGTTTTGTAATCAGATACGTCCAGTGTTTCACTTAAATGCTCGTTGGCGCGTTCATATTCAACTTCAGATTTGTTTCGCCAGTGCAGCGCTGCCGATAACTTCCCAATGCGTCTTTGTGATCTGCTTGATGTGGCGCGGTCAGCGCGTGCATTTGTTAAGTCTGCAACTTTCAAATACGCCAAGTACTGCGCTAACTCATGCGGCCTGTTCTTCCTGTCAAATACTTCCGCACTGGATGTTGGCGCGCGCGTTTGTGCTTTGAACGCGCTGTATTGTGCTTTGGACAGCGCATTGCGCAAGTCTGTTGCTTGAACTGGTTGCTGTTGCTTGTATTGCTGCAGAACGTTGCAGATGCGTTCAAGCTGCTTTGCTTCGTCTGCTGTCAGATCGCGCAAGAAAGCGCTGTTTGCTGCAACCTGGGGCTGTTGCAGCAGCGTGAGCGCGAAGTACTGCTGAACGCGCGCTGAATGCGCGACAGACGTATTACTTTTTAGCTCGTGCGCTTTTACGAGGCGTTGCCTTTTTTGCAGCAGCACTAGCGCGTTTGACGACAAGCGCACCTTTCAAGTCCGTCGCCGTAAAACTGTGTGTCGTGCAAAGACTTTTGACTGTTGCAAGTGCTGCTTCGCGTGTTGCCTTTAACTGCGCTTCAACTTTTGCGTTGATGTCTTTCTGTTGCGCAATCAAGTCATCCAAAACTTTTTGTTCTGCTGCTGCGTCTGCCATTTGCATTCTCCTTGTTTGTTGATGTAAACACTGTATCAGTTTTACGCAGACGTAAAAAAACCCGCTGTGTTTCCACAGCGGGTTTTTTAGCTTAGATCAACAACTGGCTTGCGCCAGCGTCAGATCAGAAGTTGTGGCGAACGCCGATACCGTATGTGTCAGTAGTTGTAGCAGTTGCACCCTTGAAGTATGTTCCAGGGGCAGCCTTAGCAGCTTTGCCGCTCTTGCCAGCGCTGTGGAACGCGCCGTACACAGTGGTACGCTTGCTCAGGCTGTAACCTGCGTACAGCAGGTAGTCGGTGTCATCAAAGCCGGTGTCTTGAGCGACGTCAACTGTGAACTTCCATGGGCCCATAGGCATGGTGGCACCGAGGGAGAAACCTTCAGACTGACCAGCTGCGTCCTGGAAGCTGGCAGCCACTTTGAAAGCGCCAAAGTCGTAGCTACCGCCCAAAGCGTAGTTGCCGTCACCCGCGCTGCTGAGCTTGTTGTAAGACAGGGCTGCAGTCAATGGGCCACCAGAATAAATCAAGTTAGCATCAACTTTGCTAGTCGTACCAGCAGTGCCGCCGAGGTCCATCTCAGTCACATAACCCAAAGTTCCAGACACGCCGCCGAACTTGGCAGAGTAGCTGAACTCGCTGTTGTTACGCGAACCAGCGCCTGCCCAACCAAACTGGTTACCAACAGCTGTGAAGTTAGCAGCGCCAGTCAGTTCCCATGTGGCAACGCCGAAGAACGATGGAGTCAGCGTACGGCCAGCCTTGAAACGGCCAACGCCTGTGTCCAAAGCCATGTACGCATAACGGCCGCTGGCAACGTCAGCAGCACCGTTTTCGTAGTTCAGGTTTTGCTCGAACTGAGCGGTCAGCTTCATGCCGCTGCCCAGATCTTCAACAACACGCATACCCCAACGGCTGTTGCCGTCGTTCAACAGCGTAGCAGCACCCAATGCTGCGGGGCCATTGCCAGACATGGACGCATCGCTACGCACGCCAGAAGCATTGGTAGCGGAGATTGACAGGTCAGCAGTACCGTACAAAGTAACTTGCGCCATCGAGGCGGTCGAGGCTGCCAGAACAGCCAAAGCGATGAGGGTTTTTTTCATTTCGGGTTTCTCAAAAAGGTTAAACAGCGGGCTCAGGTCCTACGGGATCAGTACCCCGGGCCAACCTCCTAGTTCAGGAAGTTGGGTCTATTGCACCAGACCCATGACTTTTTGGCAAAGCATTGCCCTTAAAAAGGCCCTAAAAACCCGAAATCCCGAGGCTTTCGTTGTTGGGTTGCAACAATTTGTTTCGCACGTTCCCGAGCACAATCCGGATAAACTCCAATGCCAATCCCGGAACGGAGTTTTACCATGGATTCGCTGCTAAATGCTGCTGATTCCGCCCTGCGCACCTTGTTTGCACACCCTCGTGCGGCTATGGCCTGCCCGACCGTTGCCGAGCAAGCAACACAACTCGATGCCGCACAAACCCGCGCCGCAGCTTCACTCATGCGGGTTAACCATGTGGGTGAAATCTGCGCCCAAGCGTTATATACAGCTCAAGCGCTTTCCACCAGCAATCCCGCCCTGCGTGCCCACTTCACGCGCGCATGCATCGAAGAAACCGACCATCTGGCGTGGACCGCACAACGCCTGGAGGAGCTGAACGCGCGCCCGTCTTTGCTAAACCCTTTGTGGTATGCCGGCGCCTTTGGCCTTGGCTTGATAGCTGGGCGGCTCGGTGACGCTGTCAGCCTCGGATTTGTGGTCGAGACTGAAGCTCAAGTTGGCGCACACTTACAAAGCCACCTCGAACGGCTGCCGGAAAGCGACCATGCGTCCCGTGCCATCGTGGCCCAAATGCGGGACGACGAACTGCGGCACGCTCAGGACGCAACGGATGCCGGGGCCGTGGAACTACCCCATGCGGTCAAGAACCTGATGCGCGGTGCGGCCAAGGTCATGACCACGGTAGCGCACAGAATATAGACCCCGGCGGCGAATTCTGAGCCCCCTCGCTCCATTAAATTTCGAGCACCTCAAAACTGGTGGTAATGTCGGCGGTTTTGCCCAACATGATGGTGGCCGAGCAGTATTTTTCGTGGCTCATGGCCACGGCGCGCTCTACAGCCGCAGGTGGCACCGCCTTGCCGGTCACCGTAAAGTGCATGTGAATCTTCGTGAAAACCTTGGGCTCGGTGGTTGCGCGTTCGGCGCTGAGCTTGACCGTGCAGCCCTGCACCGCATGGCGGCCCCGCTTCAGGATCAGCACCACGTCATAGGCCGTGCACCCCCCGGTGCCGGCCAACAAGGTCTCCATGGGACGCGGCGCCAGGTTTTGCCCCCCGTTTTCGGGCTTGTCAGCATCCGGCGCGCCATCCATCACCAGCGTATGGCCGCTACCGGTCTCGGCTACAAACCCCATTCCCGAACGTGTGTTCAAACCGCCGGTCCAGCTCACTGTACATTCCATCGCCTCACTCCTTGGCATTGTTCATCCTCCGCAGCTGCGGTATGGGGCGATTATCATGCGCTAACACTCTCGCCTCTGCCATGACGACCCCATCGACCAAACCACTCAAGCCTGCCGACTACCTCAAGAAAATCCTGACCGCACGGGTCTACGACGTGGCTTGTGAATCCGCCCTGGAGCCCGCCAAACTGCTGGGCAAACGCCTGCACAACACGGTACTGCTTAAGCGCGAGGACCAACAACCAGTGCGCAGCTTCAAGTTGCGCGGTGCCTATAACAAAATGGCGCAACTGAGTGCGGAACAGCTCAAGTTGGGCGTCATTTGTGCCTCGGCTGGCAACCATGCGCAAGGCGTCGCACTGAGCGCTTCCAAGTTGGGAACCCGGGCCGTGATCGTGATGCCCACCACCACGCCGCAAGTCAAGATCGATGCGGTGCGCGGGTTTGGCGGCGAAGTGGTCTTGCACGGCGATAGCTACTCGGATGCCTACACCCACTCCCTGACTTTGCAAAAAAAACAGGGCCTGACCTTTGTCCACCCCTTTGACGACCCGGACGTCATCGCCGGGCAAGGCACCATCGCCATGGAAATGCTGCGCCAGGTGCAAACCTTGCACATGCGCAGTGGCCATGAGTCGACCGACCATGCTGTGCCACCGGCACTGGATGCCGTGTTTGTGGCCATTGGTGGTGGTGGTTTGGTGGCGGGTGTCGCCAACTACCTGAAGGCCGTGGACCCACGCATCAAGGTCATTGGTGTGCAGATGAACGACTCGGACGCGATGATCCAGTCGGTAAATGCCAAGAAACGCGTGACCTTGCCCGACGTTGGGCTGTTCTCGGACGGTACGGCCGTCAAGCTGGTGGGCGAAGAGACCTTTCGGATTGCCCGCGGTCTGGTCGACGAGTTCATGACGGTGGACACCGACGCCGTGTGTGCGGCCATCAAGGACATCTTTGTCGACACCCGCAGCATTGTGGAGCCCGCCGGGGCGCTGGCAGTTGCCGCCATCAAGCAGTATGTGGCCAAGAACAAGACCCGTGGCGAAACCTATGCTGCCATCCTGTGTGGCGCCAACATGAATTTTGATCGCCTGCGTTTTGTCGCCGAGCGCGCGGAAGTGGGAGAGGAACGTGAAGCTCTGTTTGCCGTGACGATTCCCGAAGAGCGCGGCAGTTTCAAACGGTTTTGTGAGTTGATCGGCGACTTGCCGGGTGGCCCGCGCAACGTAACCGAGTTCAACTACCGGATCAGTGATGCCGCCAAAGCCCATGTGTTTGTCGGATTGACCACCCAGGGCAAAGGTGAATCGACCAAAATCGCATCGAACTTCAGCAAGCACGGTTTCAATACGCTGGACCTGACCCACGATGAACTGGCCAAGGAGCACATTCGCCATATGGTGGGCGGCCACTCTGCGCTGGCCGACCAGGAACGTTTGCTGCGTTTTGTGTTCCCGGAGCGTCCCGGTGCGTTGCTGAAATTTCTGAGCCTGATGCGCCCGGGGTGGAACATCAGCCTGTTCCATTACCGCAACCAAGGTGCCGACTACGGTCGCATTCTGGTTGGCCTGCAAGTGCCCAAGGCTGACGATAAGGCCTTTGCCAAATTTCTGCAGACGCTGGACTACCCGTATGTGGAGGAGACGGCCAATCCGGTCTACAAAATGTTCTTGCAAAGCTGACCATGGGAATATCACTCGACGGCAAACTGGTGGTGGCCATATCCAGCCGTGCATTGTTCGATTTTGAAGAAGAAAACCAGGTGTTTGAACAGTCGGACGATACGGCCTATATGCGTCTGCAACTGGAGCGGCTGGAGATCCCGGCTAAACCGGGTGTCGCGTTTTCTCTGGTGCAGAAGTTGCTGGCCTTCAATGCGGAAGCGGCACAAAAGGTCGAGGTGGTCATCCTGTCACGCAATGACCCGGTGAGCGGTTTACGGGTGATGAAGTCGGCCGCGCACTATGCTTTGCCCATCATCCGCTGCTCTTTCACGCGGGGTGAACCGCCCTGGCGTTACCTCAAACCCCTGCGCGCCAATCTGTTTCTCAGCACCCACCTGAGCGATGTACGTGCCGCTTTGGCGGCTGGCGTGCCTGCAGCGCAGGTCTACCCCCAATCGGCACACGCCAGTGACGCACACCCCAACGAAGTACGCATCGCATTTGACGGCGACGCCGTACTGTTCAGCGATGAAGCGGAGCGCATCTACCAGTCGCACGGACTCACGGCCTTTCAGCAGCATGAGATGGACAAGGTTGCCCTGCCGTTGCCGGACGGCCCGTTCAAACCC
>ERZ724527.1192-NODE-1192-length-12297-cov-6.493792_pt1 | contig 12297 bp, 9 predicted proteins | sample MGYA00376060_ERZ724527 | MGnify/ENA primary metagenome ERZ724527 (study PRJEB28724, sample SAMN07190886) | activated sludge metagenome | isolation source: activated sludge of sewage treatment plant in Hong Hong | place: USA: Christiansburg, Virginia | collected...
CTGTTTTTTGAAGTCAGCATGTTCACAGTGATTGCGTTGTTTCTCGCGCCTCTTGGCCCCATCGTGGTAGCCGGGCATCAACTGGTACTGAATGCAGTATCGTTGATGTTTATGGTGCCTCTGAGTCTTGGCATGGCACTCACTTTGCGCGTGAGCTTTCTGGTTGGCGCGGAAGCGTTAGCAACCGCGCAATGGCTGGCACGCAGCACGCTGCTGCTTGCATTGTGTATCGCCCTGTTTTATGTGCCGCTGTTACTGCTTGGCAAAACGCTGATTGCCTCACTGTACACCACTGATGCAGACGTAAAGGATGTGGCGATTCATTTGTTGGCTCTTGCAGCAATTTTCCAGGTAGCCGATGTGCTGCAAGTAGCAGCGATCAGTGCATTGCGGGGATTCCGGGACACCCGTATTCCCATGCTGATTATTTTTCTGTCGTTCTGGGGTGTGGGTATGCCACTGGGTTACGCACTCACATTTACAGATATTATTGCACCAGCAATGGGTGCCGCCGGCTTCTGGATTGGTTTGATAGCCGGGATCGCCAGCGCCTGTGTATTATTGCTTTACCGATTATTCAAGCTCACAGCCACACGAAATACTTTGTAGACCAGATTCTATTCTGCATAAAAGGTTTCTACATAAATCAATTCGCACGCGCCGCCTCCCGTATCGTTGCGCGTTAATGAACTTTTCCAGCGCCAACCATCTTTTGCATCCACCCTTACCAGCTTTCCAGTCAACTTCACCAATTGACCCTCGCGCGCATCCTCCAAAGCATATTTAACAGAATCGTCAGCTGGAATGAGATGCATGTTGGCACTGGACATTTCTATTTCACGCAAGGGGATCGGCGGCTCCCTGGTTTGCCAGCGATAAAAACGGTTCCCTTGTGAGATATCAATCTTTGCCAACACGGCAGAATCCGACATCCGCCCCCAGCCGAATGCAATATCCACTGGCGCAAGCTCCGCCTCACGCCCGAATCGATAATCCTTCCTGGATAACACACGCCCCTGTAAATCAAACGTGGCCAATGGCGTAATACGGTATCCATTAAAGTCAAAAGACTCTGCATCATCCAATATCTGCTGCTCTGGAATATCAGCAACAAGCATGCCTTCAGGCTGGTATTGGCTACGCGATGACCATTGCTGCCAGGCAAGAAAGAGCGCCGCAATAGCAATAAGGTATTTCTTCATATTGCTTCAGGCTTTTTTTGCATGCTGCATATCCGGCGCATCACCACCCCAGCCAATTTGGTTTCACCCTGGCGCTCCAGAAATATTCTATACGGCCAGTATCGTGCCAAGGATGACCGCGGCGAGCATAATGAGCAAGATATCCATTAAACTGCACCCTCCCGGATACCCAACACAGACTGCATGAACACAGCCGAACCCAACGATCATACCCCCATGATGGCGCAGTACCTCGCCATCAAGGCACAGCACCCGCATGAGCTGGTGTTCTACCGCATGGGCGATTTCTACGAGCTGTTCTTTGATGATGCGAAGAAAGCTGCACGCTTGCTGGATGTGACACTGACGGCTCGCGGCAAGTCTGGCGGCTCACCGATCCCGATGTGCGGTGTTCCCTACCATGCCGCTGACAACTATCTCGCGCGCCTCGTGCGGCTGGGTGAATCGATTGCTATCGTCGAACAGGTTGGTGATCCAGCCACCACAAAAGGGCCTGTCGAACGCAAGGTGATGCGGATTGTCACACCAGGCACCGTGAGTGACGAAGTACTACTCGATGAAGGCCGCGACAATTTATTGGTTGCCATTTTTCATAGCGACGGACGCACCGGCATTGCTGTGCTGGATATCACCAGTGGCCGCTTTACCGTGCAGGAAGTCGATAATCTCGAAACGCTGCTCGGTGAAATGCAACGCCTGAATCCCGCAGAATTATTATTACAGGATGACATTACTTTACCAGATGCGATCGTGCGTCGCGCCGGCATACGCAAACTGGCACCGTGGGAGTTTGATCTGGAAACTGCACAGCGTTTATTGACACAACAATTTGCAACACGTGATCTGGCAGGGTTCGGCTGTGCAGACCTTGAACTTGCACTGCGCGCCGCTGGCTGCCTGATGAATTACGTGAAGCAGACACAGCGCACAGCATTGCCCCACATCCGTGCGCTCGCTGTTGAACGACGCGGCGAAGCAGTGGAAATGGATGCTGCCACACGGCGCAATCTGGAACTCGACACCAACATTGCCGGCACATCGGAACATACATTGTTTGCTGTGCTGAATGAAAGTGCCACGGCGATGGGCGCACGCCTGTTAAAACGCTGGCTACATCGCCCACTCGCCAATATCAATGCCTTGCATGATCGCCAACACTGTGTGGCAGATCTGCTAAGCAATTATCACTTCGAACCGCTTCGCGATATCCTGCGCAATATAGGCGATATAGAGCGCATCCTCTCACGCGTGGCATTGCGTTCTGCGCGACCACGTGACCTTACGCGTCTCTCACAGTCCCTGGCGTGCGTGCCAGATCTACTCGCCTGCCTGCATGCCAGCAATAGCACACACCTTTCAGCGCGTGCCGATGCGATCACTGCTTTTCCCGATCTTGTGGCACTGCTCAATCGGGCTGTAGCAGAAAACCCACCGATGGTATTGCGTGATGGCGGCGTGATTGCCGACGGATATGATGCCGAACTGGATGAACTACGCGCCATCCAGCAAAATGCCGGTGATTTTCTCGTCAAACTCGAAACAGAAGAACGTGAAAATACAGGCCTGCCAAACCTGAAAGTCGGTTACAACCGTGTATCCGGTTATTACATTGAATTGCCCACCGCACAATCCAGGCAGGCACCTGCACATTACATTCGCCGCCAGACGTTAAAAAATGCCGAACGTTACATCACGCCTGAACTCAAGGCGTTCGAAGACAAGGCGCTCTCTGCCAAAAGCCGCGCACTGGCACGCGAGAAGTGCCTGTACGACGCACTGATTGACCGTCTCAACGAAAAACTGTTTCCATTACAAACCACCGGACAAGCCATTGCCGAACTCGACGTGCTGGCCGTGTTGGCAGAGCGGGCGGAAAAACTGCGCTGGTGCAAGCCGACACTGAGCACCACACCAGGCATTGATATCGTTAATGGCCGCCATCCTGTCGTTGAGCAAGTGGTACAACAAATCAGTGGCGAAGCCTTTGTGCCAAATGATCTCGCACTCGATGAAGAACAACGCATGTTGATCATCACCGGTCCGAATATGGGCGGTAAATCCACCTATATGCGCCAGGCCGCACTGATTGTGCTGCTCGCCCATATCGGCAGTTTTGTGCCCGCTGAAAGCGCGACAATCGGCATTGTGGATCGCATATTCACGCGCATCGGTTCATCCGATGACCTGGCCTCCGGCCGTTCGACTTTTATGGTGGAAATGACCGAGACTGCCAACATCCTGCACAATGCCACGCAGAAAAGCCTGGTACTGATGGATGAGATTGGCCGAGGCACCAGCACCTTTGATGGGCTGTCACTGGCCTGGGCCTGCGCGCATTACCTGGCCGAGCATGTGCGGGCATTTACACTGTTTGCCACCCACTATTTTGAGCTGACCTCCCTGCCAGATGAGTGCAATGGCGTAGCAAACGCACATCTGGATGCCAGCGAGCACCATGATGGCATTGTGTTCCTGCACAAGGTACAGCGCGGCGCAGCAAACAAGTCCTACGGTCTGCAGGTAGCCAAGCTGGCCGGCATTCCTCGTGAAGTGCTGGCCGCGGCCAAAGACAAGCTACAGGAACTGGAAAGTGGCGCACAGGCCAGTACCCCGACAGCAAGCCACACTACATTGCCTGCTAGCCCGCGCCAACCTGACCTGTTCGCGACTCCCCTGCCACGCTGTATTCATACGCTGAAAGCGACCAATCCCGATGAATTGACACCCAAAGCGGCGCTTGAGCTGCTGTATCGCCTGAAGAACGAGCTGTAACCACTTCATTTCTGGCACAATCATCTCAGCGTTTGTCGTAGATCAGCACGCTCGCTTGAAATGGCAAAGCCCATTAGAATTGCGCACCTGATTTTAGGAGTTGTCTACCATGACATTTGTTGTCGGCGAAAACTGTATCAACTGCAAACACACTGACTGCGTGGAAGTGTGCCCGGTCGACTGTTTCTACGAAGGTCCCAACTTTCTGGTAATCCATCCTGATGAGTGCATCGACTGCGCACTGTGTGAACCAGAGTGCCCGGTGAACGCCATCTACTCTGAAGATGAAGTACCTGCTGATCAGGCAGAGTTCATTGAGCTGAATGCAGAACTCGCCAAGCAGTGGCCAAATATTACTGAAATGAAGCCTGCGCTGGCCGACGCAGAAGAGTGGAAAGACAAGCCAGGCAAACGTACCGAACTACAACGCTAAGCGGAATCAACAAAAATCCCATTAGCAGATCAAAGCTGGCGACACAACTCCTGCTGTATCGCCAGCTCATTCACCAGATAAGGCCACTCGCCCACTATGTTGGCGCGATGATAAAAAACCGGGCCAGACAACTTCCCTTGCCATGCATCACTACCACTTGCAGAAATGCCAATCCAGGTAGGCTCACTGATTTTCACATTTGCCAGTGAATCAATTTGCCACCCTGTTCGCGCCACTTCCTTGCCATTCACTGATAACAATAACTCTGTCGGGTTCACCGTGTTTGCAAGGTTGGTATAGCGATCATAAATATCTGCATTCAAGCCGATCAGCGTACAACCTGATGGCAGGCTATATGGCACTTCCCATTGATGCCCATGCATGTCAACAGACAACATTTTTTTATCCGCGTGATACCGCATTGACCAGATCCCCGCCTGTTCAGCCAACACTTGCACAGCATGGGCTGATGGATCCGGGGAAACTGCCAGATAAAAGTCCCATTCTCTCAATGGGGTACGCAAAAAATCATTACCACTTACCCTGTTGGGCGAATCCTGTTTGACTACTGTTCTGGAGACATCTTCCAGCCATAACAGAAATCCTTCCTGCATACTGGAAACAAGCCTGAAATACCAGAAACGCCATCTGCTGTTGTCATCCACTGTAGATGTATCAATCCGCAAAAACTGGAAGGATTTTTTCTCCCGGAAAACCCATTCTTCAATACTGCGCCATAACTTGTCTGCCGATAATACCGACGAGCTGCCACGCGACATCCAGTACAGTGGCCTATCACTGATTATCTTTACGTTATCCAGATCATCCCAATCAATGCCATCCACGGAAAACGATAAGGACGCACCAACACGAGCAGCCAGCGTGGGAAAAACATCTGCAATCGTGACAGCCCGCTCATCCAGCGATCCCGGCATGGTAAAGCCCGGATCAACCCAGACCATGGGCGTGCGTACAGCACCTTCGCTATAGTGCGCTTTGCCACCGCTGAAACCCGCGTTGCCGCCACTGCGTTTTTCCGGCGCACCATTGTCACTGAGAAATACGATGATAGTATTTTCACGCTGCCCGGAATTTTCCAGTGCACCCATCAACTCACCTACATTGCGATCGAGATGAGCAACCATGGCAGCATATTTTTCATCATCCGTATCAGTTTTTGCATTGTTTGCATCTGGCGGTGTATGCAAGGGAGCATGCGGCAAGGGGGTGGCATACCAGAGAAACCAGGGCTGCTGCGTTGTTGCCAGTGATGCTATTTTTTCTGCAGTATGCAGCGTCAGGATATCAGGCAAGTACCCATTGTACTGGCGGGCCTCTCTATGTTCATTTTCCAGCCAGGGATCCTGATACACGGGCTGGCGCAGAACAGGTTCTCCGTGAGCATCTGGCCCCTGCAAGAACCACTGGTTTAGAAAACCAAAACTGGTATCAAATCCTTGTGCGGCTGGCTTGGCTTCCGCATTGAGTTCACCAATGTGCCACTTGCCGATATGGTGCGTGCTATAGCCTTGTGAACGAAACCATTCGGGCATGGTGGTGATAGCAGGATCAACGCCTCTTGCAACAGGATGGAAACCAAGGCGCGCAGGATGCTGCCCAGTGAGCAATGACGCACGACTGGCTGAGCAGGTGCTGTCTGTGTAGAATCGGCTAAAACGCATACCACGTGCTGCCAGTGCGTCTATGTTGGGGGTTTGCTGCATCGTTGTGGCATTAAAGCTGCGCACATCGCCCAATCCCAGATCATCAGCAATAATCAGCAGGATATTGGGCAGGTGCTGCTTTACAGGCAAAGGCTCTGCTGTTAAAGGTATGGCCAGCCATCCAATACACCACAACAGCGCGGCATAAAAAAAGTGTCTTTTCATCTCGAACAGCAACATCCAATAGAACACGCTGCATGCATTGAACGGGATCACCCGGGTAAAAGCAACGCTGCGCTGCTGATGATTGCCGGGGCATTTGCACTGACAGCTGTTCTGCTCACGTTTTTTTCTGTCTATCTGACTTTCATACTGCAATGGCAAGGGCCTTTTCGCGATCTGTGGGAATTTGTTGATGATATAGAACGACAGTTTCATGGAGACTGGTCATGGGATTATCTGCTGGAGGCCTATGGCGGGGCACACCGGATTTTTCTGCCAAAACTCCTGTTCTTTGCGGATTTCTACTGGTTGGGTGGCCGTAATTGGCTGACGATAGCCATTGCCCTGCTATGCCAGTTTTTCTATTTGCTTATAGTCATACGCCTGCTGTTACAGCAATCTTGCATGAACACTGCCGAGCGCACTGTGCTGGCGACTTCTTTCATGCTGGCGTTATTCAGCACCACCCAGGTCAGCAATTTCCTGTACGCCATGGATGTGCAGTGGTATCTGTCCAACCTGTTTGGCCTGATATGTCTGTACATGCTTGCAGACCAACCCCGTACACTTTCAGGCTGGCTGGCTGTTATTTTATCTGGCAGCGCCGCAGCCCTGTGTAATTTTACCGGGCTGATGACACTGGCACTGGCCGCATTGATGCTGTTGCTGGATTGTCGACCTGCACGGTGGCGGTGGCCGCTATTAATTCTGGCAACCACATTCTGTTTGCAATATGTCTCGCATGATAAAAACAGTGAGCACCTGATACTGAAGGGATTGCAAGGCAGCGATAACTGGCGGGTATCGATTTATATCCTTCTTGATACCGTACAAAAAATACTGCCGTACATGCTGCGTTATCTCGCCAGTCCGTTATCCCGCGAATGGCCGATTGGTGGAAGCTGGCTGTCATTGATCGGGATAGTCGTCACACTGTATTACTGGATCCGGCTTTTCAGGCATACGGGGCAATTATCCAACTGGCAACGACTGTGCCTGTATATCTCCACGTGCATTATCGCCAGCTCTTTCTTTACTGCATTCGGGCGCATTATCTACCCCAACTCTGCAACAGCTGAGCGCTACCAGACATTGGTGCTGCCGTGGCTGCCAGCGATATTTGGATTGATCTGGCTGGATGTACGCCAATCACGCCAAGCCGTACCGGCATTGCTGGCATGGACAATAATTTATGGCTGCTATCTCCTGCCAGCACAGCCCGTCAGCGCAAAAAACATGGTGACACTGAGCCAGCGGGTCAATCTTGCACATACTGCAGCAAGATCTGGCGTACTTGAACTGCCATTTATTACAGCCACCTTGTCCCACCCCTTGATAAAGAATGGCATTAACTCAGTGAAAGACAATGATCCGTTCCTGCGCAGCAATACACTGGGATATTTTCAAAAGTTACCAGAGTTTGCGCTGGATAAAAAAACTGAAACACCTACAAACCTGCCATCCTGCGCTGGCTATAACAGCATACAACTTGATACGACTAGCAGTACTCATGTTATTGATGGCCAGCTGCTGAATGATGGAAAACCAGTCACTGATATTGTCCTGCTGCAGAACAGCAAAGTGATAGGCTTGGGCATACTGGTAGGCTCAGATGATTCACTATTGCCCCCCGTCTGGCAGCCCCCCGAAAGCAGCCGCTTTCGTGCCTTTATACGCGCTGACCATCTACAACTTGGCGAAACATTGATCGCGTTGGGCATATCCGGCAAACAAGTGCTGTGCAGTTACCCTGTTACTTATTAGCGTTTCAGGCGTTTTTGTGCTGTCTTTGCCACTACCAATTTCTCTTTTTTTATTTTCCGCAACAAGGATTCATCCCACTGAAAAATGGCCAAGGCTTCGATATGGGCCGTTTGCGGAAACATGTCAACAAACTGGACGCTATGCAGTAAAAATCCACGCGCAGCAAGAATGGCGGCATCACGTGCCAGCGTTGATGGGTTACACGATACATACACAATACGCTCCACACCTTTCCAACTGACTGTTTTGCAAAATTCCTGCGCACCATCACGCGGTGGGTCAAGCAGTAATTTATTCGCCGCAGGCAGATTCAACCTGTGCGAATCAAATTGCTCAAGGTTTGCTGTTAACCAGGTAATATTAGTCAAACCCTGGCGTTCAGCTTGCTCAGCAGCACGTCCTAACATGCTTTCACTCAACTCCAGCGCCGTAATGGAACCAACCTGCTTTGCGAGCGGCAGTGTAAAGTTACCCAAACCACAGAACGCCTCCAGAATAACATCCGAGGATACTGGCTTCAGAGCAGCCAATACTGCATCAATTAACAGTGCATTAACCGCAGCATTGCCTTGCAAAAAATCGCCGGGCAAACATGCCAATTCCGTATCACTTTCCACATGCCTGATTATCAGACCTTGATCCGGTCCACAAAAATACTCCGCATCTCCGTGATCTTCCTGCTGCAGATAAATACTGAGAAATGTTGCTGTCGACAATTCCCGTAATAATGCCGCATCGATCTCTGCAGGTTGTGCCATAACTCGCAGCAACATCCCGACACCATTATCTGCTGCCAGCAACTCTATATGCCCCAACTGCCTTGGTTGTGACCAACGCGACAAACAGGCACGCAACGGTTGCAATAATGTTTGCAGTGCCGGCACTAACACAGCGCAATGCTTTATCTCGATAATTTTCTGGCTGTGTCGTGCGCGGAACCCGATGGCCAGATGCTTTTTTTCAGATGACCACTTACAGGCAATGCGAGCACGACGACGGTATGCCCAAGGCTCGGATAACATAGGCGGCAACATCTCAACTGGCTGGACTTTCCCGATCCTCTCCAGCTGATCCAGCAAGATTTGCTGTTTATGCTGTATCTGTGCTGAATGTTTTACATGCTGCAAACCGCATCCGCCACACTGCCCTTCGTATTCGCATACCGGCAGTGCTCGATCGGCCACAGAATGGACAACAGAAACCGCCTCTGCATCCACCATTTGCTTGCGCTTCATCAATTCACGCGCCTCGACCGTTTCTCCGGGCAATGCGCCTTCAACGAACCAGGCAGCACCGTCCGCATAGGCTATTCCGCGCAAATCATGCGCCAGGCGTTCAATGGTCAGCGTTTTCATCAATGATATTTCCAGATGGAATCCTGCGGCGGACACAAAAAAGCCCGCTTGAAGCGGGCCTTTTTGTGTCCGGTACTATTGCATCACAATCCTGGCATCAAAATACAGCATCAAACTTTAGGATAGATTCTATAGTTGACACCGGCCAGCTTCTCCAACACACGATGCACCTGACAAGAATAGCCAAACTCGTTGTCATACCAGAGATACATCACAACATGATTGCCACGTGTAATGGTTGCCTTGGCATCAAAAATACAGGCGTGGCGTGAACCGACAAAATCACTCGATACCACTTCCGTACTGTTGGTGTAGTCGATCTGTTTACGCAGCGGCGAATGCAATGCCATGTAGCGCATGTATTCGTTCAGCTCTTCAACTGTGGTTTCTTTTTCCAGCTCAAGATTCAGGATCGCCATGGACACGTTGGGGATAGGCACGCGTATCGCATTACCTGTCAGCTTACCAGCGAGTTCCGGCAATGCTTTGGCTACTGCTTTAGCCGCACCAGTTTCAGTAATAACCATGTTGAGGGGCGCACTGCGACCACGACGATCAGCTTTATGGTAGTTGTCAATCAGGTTCTGGTCATTGGTATACGCATGCACGGTTTCAAGGTGACCGGACTTAACGCCGTACTTGTCTTGCATGGCTTTCAATGCCGGCACTACAGCATTGGTGGTGCACGAAGCGGCCGAGACAATTTTATCTTCAGGACTGATTGTGTCGTGATTGATGCCGAAAACAATATTCTTGATATCGCCTTTACCCGGCGCAGTTAACAGCACCTGACTGACACCTTTAGCTTGCAAATGTTTTGACAAGCCAGCTTCATCTGTCAACTTGCCCGTGTTTTCCACCACAATAGCGTTATGGATACCGTACTGGGTGTAATCAATCTCTTCCGGCTTATCCGCGTAGATAATCTTGATTTCGTTTCCATTGGCAATAAAACTTTGTGTTTCTTCATCCACGCGGATGGTGCCACGGAAAGGACCATGCACTGAATCGCGACGCAGCAATGACGCACGTTTTTCCAGATCGTTATCGCCTTTACCCTTGCGGACAACAATCGCGCGCAAACGCAATACATCACCACCGCCAGTTTTTTCAATCAGCAAGCGCGCCATCAAACGGCCGATACGGCCAAAGCCATACAGGATGACGTCGCGCGGCTCAGGAATCGGTTTGACATCCGTGCCCACTGCATCAGCAACTTCACGTTTGACATAATCCTCAACCGACATGCCGGCGCCGTCTTTCGTGAAATTGACCGCGATGCGACCCACATCGATATGCGCACGGCCAAGGTTCAAGCCGGCCAGCGCCTTCACAACGGGATAGGTATCAAACTCTGAGAGCTCGTTTTGCTCGATCTGGCGCACAAAGCGGTGCGCTTTCATGATGTCGATCACCGAACGGCTGTACAGCTGTTGCCCGTAAATATAGGTGTTGACGTTATGCTCACGATGCAATTTGCCAATCAGCGGGATCATATCCTCCGCTAACGCTTCCCGCTGTTTCCAGTCTGAGAAATAATCTGCGGGTTTGGGGCGTTTCTGTTCTTCGGCCATCGCGCTGCACCTGTTGTCAGTGTTGGACTGCTAGGGTTGGGAAAAAGAGGCGCTATTATCGTGATTAGGTGCTGGAGGCGCAACCAAGCGCCCTGCTGCGAATTGGCATACCATGCCCAGCCCGATCCGGTTGATTATGATGCCCGACTCCCTACCCGACAGCCCGAATACAGGCCATCCATTCTCGGCACTCACCCCTGAATGCATTCTGGATGCTGTCGAGCGCCTGCTGGCCGACCAGGGACTGTTCTGTGATGGGCGCATCCTGGCGCTGAACAGTTACGAAAACCGTGTATACCAGATCGGGATTGAAGAAAGCCAACCGCTAATTGCCAAGTTCTACCGCCCTGACCGCTGGAGCACAGCGCAGATACTGGAAGAGCACGCCTTCTGTTTCCAGCTGGAGGAGGATGAATTCCCCGTGGTGACACCCCTCCGCCTCAACGATAACAGCCTGTTCAGGGAGACCATTGGCGGACAGACTTTCCAGTTTTCGCTATTTCCCCGCAGGGGTGGGCGCGCACCGGAGTTCGACAACCTCGATCATCTCCTGATCATGGGGCGCTGGCTGGCCCGCTTGCACAATATCGGCGCAGTGCGCCCTTTTACCGAAAGGCCAACACTGGATCTTGCAACGTACGGCACCGACAGCGTCGAATTCATCACTGAACATTTTATTCCGCCATCTTTAAAGGTTTCCTATACCACCCTGACGCGTGACCTGTTACAACTCATGCAAGAAAAGCAGAAACTGAATACAACAATACAATTTATTCGCACCCATTGTGATTGCCATGCAGGCAACGTGTTATGGCGCGATGATCTACCGCATTTTGTCGACTTTGATGATGCACGCATGGCGCCGGCTATACAGGATTTATGGATGTTGTTATCAGGGGATCGTCATGAGCAAACAGCCCAGCTGGCAGAGATTCTAGAGGGCTATCAGGAATTCCGTGCGTTTAACACCCAAGAATTGCACTGGATAGAGACACTGCGCACATTGCGAATGATGCACTACAGTGCCTGGCTTGCAAGGCGCTGGGATGACCCTGCTTTTCCCATGCATTTCCCGTGGTTCAACAGTGAGCGCTACTGGGGTCAACATATCCTTGAATTACGCGAGCAGCTTTCCCTGCTGCAGGAAGAACCACTGAAATACATTCTGTTATAATTCCACAATCCAAAACCTACTACGGAATCTGCCATGTACGCCGCTCTCCTGCCGCAAGCCCTCACCCTCGCCCGCGCCGCTGGCGATGCCATCCTGTCGGTATACAACACAGCCGATTTCAACGTGGACATGAAGGC
>ERZ724527.1195-NODE-1195-length-12267-cov-3.707173_pt1 | contig 12267 bp, 11 predicted proteins | sample MGYA00376060_ERZ724527 | MGnify/ENA primary metagenome ERZ724527 (study PRJEB28724, sample SAMN07190886) | activated sludge metagenome | isolation source: activated sludge of sewage treatment plant in Hong Hong | place: USA: Christiansburg, Virginia | collected...
AATTTTATGGGTATAGAAATCAAGAGACACGGGGCCTGATCAGGGAACAGAGATACAACTTTTTAAAGGGTGGGCACATGCACTTTTTGGGAGGATAATAAGACCACATTTAGTATTAAATTTTGCTTTTTAATTTGGTAATAATTGTTTGTTTGTATATTGTGTGATAAATCAAAACAATAGCAACGAAATGGGAACACCAAATGCAGAATTAATGAAAATGGCGCGGGCCTCACTATCCGGAAAGTGGGGACTTGCCGTAGGCGCTTCAGCCGTTTATATTTTGGTATGTGCTACGATGGCAATACCGTTTGTGGGTCAGATTGCAGCACTTTTTATGGTAGGCCCACTGCTTCTGGGTTATGCCACCTTTGCCCTTTCATTGGCAAGAGAGGAGGATGATGCCAGATTGGAGCAAATATTTAATGGCTTCAAAAATTTTGGAACCGCTCTGGGACTGTATTATTTGCAGGCCATCATTGTTCTTTTATTTACCCTTCTTTTAATTGTTCCTGGAGTAATAAGGGCCATTGCCTATGCCATGAGTTATTACATTCTGGCAGATCAACCCCATTTAGGGCCGATGGAGGTATTAAACGAAAGCAAGCGCATGATGGATGGCTATAAAATGAAGTACTTCCGCATGATGCTTCGTTTCTTTGGCTTGTCATTGCTGTGTATACTTACCCTCGGAATCGGCTATTTGTGGTTGTTTCCCTACATGCAGGTAACCATGGCAAAGTTTTATGACGACCTGAAAAAAGAAAGGGGAGAAGAAGAGTTTATCTAAACTCAAAGCAATAAAAACAAGACCTGGGCATACAGGATTTTCATGATCATAGAGATGGGAAACATAATTGCGTATCCTATCTGGGGCAGTCTGTTTTTGCTCATGCCGGTAGCAAACTCTAGGATGGCGGGCTGATTGCTCATAAAACCGAGTAAGACAGAAAAAGGGATCTTGAACAACTTGTACCCTACGATGATGCTGACAAAAGCGGTAACCATGCTTAGTAAAACGCCACCGCCAAAAATGGTCAGTCCATCGATGCGTGAAAGGCTTTCCATAAAGCTGTGACCACTCTCCAGTCCTATCACGGCCAAAAGCAGGGTGAGTCCGATTTGGCGCAGGGTAATGTTGGAAGAATAAGGCAGGGTCCATACAATGGGCCCTGTTCTTCTTAAGGCACTCATCACCAGGCCCACCAACAATGGACCTCCGGCAAAACCCAGTTTAAATTGCAGGCCACCAGGAAGATGGAATTCAAAGGTGCCGATGAGCAAACCCAGGGCTATGCCCAGGCCAAATGAAAAAAGATTGACCTTGCTGCTTTCGTAGTAAGAATCACCAAAAAACTTTGACAGGGCTTTGAGGTCTTGTTTTCTGGCTACAAAGCGGATGCGATCGCCAATTTCCAATACGGTATCAGATTGGGCGAGCATGTCTACGTCTCCCCTTCGGATGCGGGTGATTACGGCATCAAACTTTTCAGAAAGGTTGAGCGATGAAAGGGTTCGACCCACCACTTCGGGTCGCGAAACAAAGATTCTTTTTACCTCATAATTTCTATAATTGTCGAGGATGTTTTCATCTGACTCAACGCCCAAAAAAGAGGTGGCTGCTTTGAGGTCATTGACCCCACCAATGACCATGAGAATATCCCCTTTGTGAAGGCGGGTATCCCAGTTGGCAATGCTTACTTTGCCATTTTGGTAGACCCGGCCAAAGCCCAGGACGAGGCCCATTTCTTTTACCAGGTCGCGCAAAGTTTTGTCTTCAGCAACTTCATGGGTAATTTCAACGGCCTTACCGGCAATTTCTTCATCTACCGGATATTGTTTTCGAAGACTGTTTTTTTCAGCCACATAATCTACCTTCAGCCATTTTTCAGTGTATTTCATCACCAGAATAACGCCCAGCACCCCCATGGGATAAGAATATGTATAACCTACCACCAGGTCTTTGACCCATTGTCCCTTTTCCGCGTCACCCAATCGGTTGATGAGGTCCGTTACCCCGGCCAATGCGGGTGTGTTGGTGGTGCTGCCACAGTAAACCCCTACAATGGTAGCCTTGTCGAGATGAAGCCCAAAATAAATCAAAACGGCAAAGAGGGCCGAAAGGAACAAGCTAAACAAAACAAAGCCGATGTCGCGAAAGCCGTTCTTTTTAAAAGTTTCAAAAAAGGCAGGACCAGAACTGATGCCCACGCTGTAAACAAAGAGGATGAGGCCCAGTTGAAAAACGATCGAAGGCACTTCAAAATCGGGGTTAAACATACCAAAGCCGAGGCCCACAAACAAGACAGCAGCGGTACCCAGGCTGGCACCCAAGACCTTGACCCGACCTACCAGAAAGCCTATGGCGGCTACCAGGAAGAGGAGCAACAAGGGATTTTTAGCCAGCAGCATATCCATGGGTAAAAGGCATTTGATTTCAGTAACACGAAGATAAGGTCAATTTTTCAGCCTTTTGCCAATTTATTGCAATGGATGACAGGAAGATGAGGGCTAGTTTTGCAAACCCCTCACCAGTTTATTGATCAGGCCCGGACCCTCATACACAAAGCCGGTGTATACCTGGATGAGATCTGCGCCCAACCGCATTTTTTCCTGGGCATCAGCTACTGAGGCAATACCTCCCACACCTATTATTGTTTTATTTGTTTTGGGCCGAAGGTAAGCCAGCACCTCATTTGATTTTTCATATACAGGTTGACCACTAAGGCCACCACTTTCTGTGGACAAAGGATTTTGAGCTACCTTTTCCCGATCGAGGGTGGTATTGGTGCAAACCAGGCCATCCAGACCGGTATGATTGGCAATGTAGGCAATGTCGTCTAGTTGGCCAATGGTCAGGTCGGGGGCAATTTTTAATAGGATGGGTTTGTAAACCTCTTGGTGGGTACGCAGACTTACCAGTTTTTCGATGATGGCCATCAAAGGCTCCTTGTCCTGCAACGCACGCAAGCCCGGGGTGTTGGGAGAGCTAACATTGACCACAAAGTAATGCACGTAAGGATACAATTTTTCAAAGCCTATTACATAATCGTGTATAGCATCCTCGTTGGAAGTGTCTTTGTTTTTTCCAATGTTGCCGCCAATGATGATGTTTTTATTTTTTACCTTCTTCAGATTTTCGATCATAACATCCACTCCCTTGTTGTTAAAGCCCATTCGATTGATCAGGGCCCTTTGAGGGATGAGCCGGAATAGACGGGGCAAGGGATTGCCGGGCTGTGGTCTGGGTGTGATGGTGCCTACTTCGATAAACCCAAAGCCCAGGTTGGCGAGCACATCCACCCATTCACCATTTTTGTCGAAGCCGGCTGCGAGGCCTACTGCGTTGGGGAAGGACAGGCCTAAACATTCCTTTTTATATTCATTTTTATTAATAGAAAAACAAGTGCGCAGCATCCACCTGCCGAAAGGAAGTTTGCCAATAAAGACCAATAAAGCCATGATCCTGTAATGGGCTTTTTCAGGATCCATTTGAAATAAAAACAACTTTAGCAAAGAATACACAGCACTGAAATTGGTTGGATGCAAGATAGGTAAAATTAAACGGTCTCAAATAAAAAGGTAACAAATCAGGTGGCTGCTTTCAGATAAATTAGTCAGGCAATTATGAGACAAATGGGCTTGATGCAGCAGGTCCAACACATCGCATTTTAGGAATCACAGTAGCGCGTTGGCAACGAAAACAACCCAAATAGTATTCAATTTTTTCATATTTTAATCGAAATTGAGTTCACCAGAATGGCTAATTAAAAAGAAACAAAGGAATACTTTTGGTAATTATGACACAAACAACCTATTTAAAAGGCAAACCAGACCGACAAATTGTTTTGTTTTAATCCTTTGCAAGAAAAGTTCTTTTCTTTTCAAATAAACGGGTCGCCTACAAAGAAAAAGATATATTTAGGGCAATATTCAGTTGGAGGTGATGACAGACAAATATTTGAAGAGACTGGTTTCTGTTCTCAATGTTTTATTAGATTCAAAATTGATGTCTGTTTATGTTATCGGGTCGCTTTGTACGGGAGATTTTAGTGGTGAGGAAAGTGATATTGACGTTCTGGCCATTGTTAGCAGAACACTAAGCGAAAATGAAAACGTACAGCTAGCAGAGGCCCTGAATGTAAATAATCTTCCTTGTCCGACAGCAGGGCTCGATATAGTGATAATTACCATAGAAGAAGCAACGCGGTTAAAAGCCATTCCTACTTATGAATTTTGGTATGCCAGTGGAAAAAACTGGCCTGAACAAAGTTGGCAAAGAGGAGCAAACAAAGAGATGTTGGTTTTTTTAGAACTTGCACGGTGCTGCGGTATTAAAATTTATGACTCAGTGGAGGATGTCAAGCCCGCCATGGTTCCCAAAACGATGATTGTAAAATCATTCCTAGAAATATTGGCATGGCACGAAGTTCATATACTGGATAGCTACCACGACCCTGGAGGGTGTAATTCCGTATTAAATGCGTGCAGAATGTTGGCATTTATAAAAACCAATGTTTTTCATTCAAAGACAGCAGGAGGTCATTGGTTTCAGAAACAATACCGGAGCAACAAAACGGTTGAAAAGGCATTAAAGAAAAAGCACGATAAAAAAAACGAAGACTGTACAGAGACAGAAATTATATTGTTTTTACAATGGATAAAAGAAGAAATCGCAAAAGTCAATCCATAGAATGACTAAATTAGATCAAACGGGATAGGTATACAAGTCAAAGCCCGCGAATAAGCAGGTTTATTACCATTTAATAAGGAGCAGGAAAATAAACAGTGTTATTTTTTGAACCTAATGGTGTTTAAAATATGGTTGCCAATTTTTTTACCCTGTTCGACCCCATTGGTGATGGCAGGCTGGTAGTGGATACCCCCGTAAAGTCGGCTGATGGCAGCTTCCTGGCAGGCGGCTTCAAAAGAAGGAAACTCCCTTACAGGCAGGCCAAAACGCACCTCAGTACTGTCGGTAAAGGCAAAGTTTTCGCCATAAACCGAGGCAAGGGCAACGGCAGAGGCAGCAGAAATTACGCTGTGTCCACTGGTATATTCAGGAAAGGGAGGGGTTTGCAACAAGGGCTGCCAATCTTCGTCGATGTATTGGTTGATCACACTCTCAGGGCGAATGAGGTTGGAGCGGAATTTTTCATCCCAACAGGAGATGAATCCATCGAACAAGGCAATGGAAGTGATGGCATAAGAATAGGCTGTAGTTACAAAGTCAGAATTCGCCTTGATGCCGGCAATACGGGTGATGCTCATCCAGTGTCCACCCGGGGTGATTTTTTTGGTGGCGTGCATGGCGTGGCCTGTAACATTGAGTTTATATGGGTTGCAATCCCAGTAATTGGCTATTAGGTTTTGTTCTTCGGTAAGGTTTTTTCCGGTATTGTACACCTCCATGGCCTCTTTCATAAAAGGGCTGTTGGCAGTAGTATCGAAGGGTGTGTGCGGAATGGGTTTGTATTGTCCGGCTGAATCCAATGACATAGGCCGGATCTGATTCCAGTGGGGCTCAATGGCATCCATAAATGCAGGCGGGGTGGTTCGCCAGCGCGAAGGATTTTTAAGGTCGATGGTAAATTTTGAAAAAGAGCGGGATTGTTTGTAATTATCACCATCTGCCCAGGCCATAATGTGTTTGGCAACGGCCTCTCCATAGGCAATTGATCTGTCATGCACTTCTTTGGGTATGTGGAGTTGATCTACTTTTTCCATCATTGATTTTTCAAAGGCCGTAAAATCGTTTTCTGAAAAAATAAATTTTTTACCCGTGGTCAGCATGGCTTTGATAGCCGCCAACTCATAACAATATTCCAACCCTTTTTCAGGTTCGGGCACTGCACTCAAGCCGTTGAGCTGGCCACCGAGTGAAACAAAGTTGGGGTTGAGGTGGCGAGCGGCTTCATAGGCAGCAATGGAGGTATAGGCATAGTTTCTGCTGGCAACGGGAGGAGAAAAAATGTCGTGAACCAGAATATTGGTATAGGCTCCCATCACATCGTGCAACCACATGGGCTGGGCCATTGATTTTTTATAGTCAGAATTGTCTTGTTTGCACGAAAAGACAATCAAAGAAAAAAATGCAATAAATAGAATGAGCTGTCTCACTTGTTGAAAGATTGGTAGCTACAAAAGTACTTAATATAGCGACGATGCCAAAGAGAGAACAGTCACAACACCTTAAAAAATGCTTAATATTTAATTATTCCGTTACTTTAACCCCGGCGGCTTGAAGCACCGACTTGTCATCTCCGGTATTTCTGGAAACCATGGCCACAATTTCCATCTTGGCGGCATTAAAAGTAGCGGGAAGGGTATAGGCATAGGTACGTGTCAACAACTTGTTTTTTACCAGAGAGGTAGCAATATCATCGCCGGTAGCATTGGTAAGCATATCCCTCAAAACATGGTTGTGTTCATAATCTTCAATGATGGTGCCCTGGTTTTCCTGCAAGTCAACAATGCCACTTTCGGTCAGATAAACACTGATTTTATAAGTACCCGTTTCATTGATGAGGGGTGTTGCATTGACGGTAACCGACAATTGACGGCTGGCGGCATCGTAGGTTTTTTCAATGGCCAAATCCATGACATGCTGGGCCTTCAATTCCTTTTCTACATACGACTGCCAAAGTTCTGTGGCATCAACGGCGATGTACAGCTCATCCTGAAAATACTTTCGATTGATGTGGGCTGATGGTTTGCCCAAAAACGGTTTGAGGAATTCTTCAAGTGCAATGGACTTGGCAGTGCGAAAATCATATTTACTTTCAGGAAGGGGCTTGGTCAAAAAATTGCCGTGCACGCCTACGGCAACCACGTTGTTGGGCAGTCGGGTAAGGATGTCTTCGATGGCCGCTGCCCCTTTGGGACAGTTGGGACACTGCACTCCGGTAAGGTCTTCCAACAAAACAACCCGCTTAGAGTCTGGTTCTTCAAAAGGAGGAATCATTACGCCTTCTTCTGTACACGAAGTCCACACAACAGCCAGCAAAGCCAAAAGAATCAAATTATAAGCGCGCATATAAAAAGAATTAAAAAGTTGAATTTAAAGAAAATCGAACCCCACTAAAGGCGGGTTCCAGACGGCAAATACCGCCACTGCACACAACCCCTTCTACTTGTTTGACGTATCTAAGCTGGTAGCGGTTGGATCCTTTGATGTACACAGCACCAAGAGATGGGTACAATACTTTTTTGGGCTCTGTATCGTTGCCCAGTATTTTTTTAGGAACGATGTTGTACATGCCAGAAACTTCAAAAATCCAGTTGGGAGCCATGCCGAATTCGGCCAGTCCAAATAGCCAGGAGCCGTAGTCCTGATCCGTTTTCATGTACTGTACCTCTGTGCGCAATGATTTTTTGCGGGTGAATTTGTACAAGACATCAACGTAAGGGGTTACCGTTTCAACAATGGGAACATCGGGTTTTTGTTCGTAGATTTCCTGGTTGTAATTAAGCAATTGCAAACCTCCGGTGATCTGCATTTTGGTGTTGGCTTTATAGGTAACTTCTGTCAAAAATTCGCGGAACAACTTTTCACCTTCCAGGGTATTGATGTGGGAGAAGTTGACCAGGGTGCTCCATTTATCCGTAAACTTATACCGCACATCGGCCTGATAGGCCTGTTCACTGATGTCTTGAGTGGCAGGACTGTAACGGGCGGTGAGACGGTAGGTGTTTTGCCTGTTCATAGGTGGGATGTAAGATATCAGCCCGCGCAACAAACGCAGATTGGGGTCGATTCTGAAGTTGAAGTTTTTGGTTCTTTTGGCTTCCAGGGTGATGCCCAGCTTACCAGCGGAATAGCTGAGGCTGGTGTAATAGACACTGCCTGGTTTAAACTCCAGTTTACCGAAAGTGGTACCACCACCAAACTCTTGCTTTTCAGCGCGGGGATTAAAAAAAACATCATCCGACTTAATGGCGGCTTCTACGTACCAGTTGAAGCCCTTGTAATTAAGGGTGTTGTAGAAGGTAGCAGCATAAGAGTTGTACTTGGGCTTAAAGCGGTCAACATCGAGGTAGGTTTTCACACCGTTGACTACCTTTTCCATGGTTTCTTCAGAAATCGTTTTGTGGATAAAGCCAATACCCGGAATAAGGTTTATGGCATTTTCTTCACTGCCAAAGCTAAAAAAGCCATCGGCGACCACGCCTTTTACACTGCCTGTATAAATGTCGAAGGCATTTTTTTGCTGACCTCCAAAGGCCCTCACCGTAAGGGCGTCGCTGAACTGGTACTTCAGGCTGGCGCCCAGTAAAGAGTTGTCAATAAAGAGCGGACGCTGTTCATAAGCCCGGTAGATGATGCCGCTGCCCACCTGGTCGTAGAGGTAGCCCACCTCAGCGGTGAACTTATCGAAGGTTTTTTTCACAAACCAACGGCCCACGCCCTGATTGGTGTAAGAAGCATTGGGGTCTCTGAGGTTGGAGTTTAGAAACATATCGTATCTCAGGCCTGCTGTAAATCCCTGGTAGCTGTAGTTGAGGTTGAGCCAGCTTTCACCCCCAAAAAACTGATGTTGGTATTGGGGCTGGAGGTAGGCATTGATGGCAGAATCCTTGAGGAAAACATTGGCGTTTACCTGCAAGGCACCACTGATGACAGCACCTTGCTGGGCACTTACTATAAGGGGAATAAAAAATAATAAGGGCAAAACAAATTGACGCAGCATAGATTGTTGTTAAATTGGTGTAAAAGTAAAAATTTTCCATCAAACAAGGGGACTATGAGCGGTAAATGGCGTTCTAAGGTAAGTGGGGGACAAAAGCTTAAAAATTATTTAAAAAAACAGGCTGGGGTAACCTCACAACATAAGAATCGTCTTACATTCGTTATCCAATTCAACAACAACTTAAGTAAACATGAAAACTGCGCTTTTTACCCTAATGGCTTTCACGATGCTGACAGCCTTTACAGGAGACAAAAAATTTCCAGCTGCCAGCCTGAAAACCCTGGATGGAAAGACCGTTAATGTACAGGACTACATTGGCAAGGGCAATCCGGTGATTGTTAGTTTCTGGGCATCGTGGTGCTCACCCTGCAAGAGAGAGCTTGATGCCATGACCGAAATTTTCCCGGAATGGCAGGCCAATTACAAGGTAGAGCTCCTGGCCATCACCATTGACGACAGCAGGGGTCTGGCCAAAGTTCCGGGCATTGTGACATCCAAGTCGTGGCCCTTTACCGTGCTGGCAGATACCAAGCAGGAGTTACAGCAAAACCTGGGCTTCCAAACCGTACCTGAAACCTTTTTACTGGACGGTGAAGGAAACATCGTTTATACCCACAGCGGCTACAATGCCGGTGACGAGTTTGAACTCGAAGAAAAGCTGAAAGAGCTGAAAAAATAATAGATTTCAAATAAAGATAAAGAGGCCACTGCACAACAGTGGCCTTTTTTGTTTGGGCCCACCAAATTTTATTTTACACAAAATTGCTAATTTTCCCAAATATTTATTGGCATTGCCGATTTTTTTGACAGCCAAAACAAACAAAATTTGGCCGTTATTGATAAAAGGGGCCCCAGCACAATTTTTATGTGCCATAAAAAGGCACGTCCTTCTATCTTTGTGATGATATGGGCAGAATAAAAGGTAAAAACAAGTTGTTACCCTATTTCAGGGAATTACAAGGAGTATCTGGCGAAGCACCGGATGTTTTTACCCAACCCTTTGACTACGATGCCCACCCCTGGGTGCTGCAGGCGGCCCAGGATTTACAGCAAAAAATATCGACAGAACTGGACCACGACTTTGGCCGAGAAGGCGGAGATACCGGACTTGGTAAAATGATGGGTGTATTGGTGGTGCGAGATCAGCAAGGCAGCTTGGGTTATCTGGCCGCCTATTCCGGCAGACTGGATGATGGCAACCAACATTATGGCTATGTGCCTCCCGTTTTTGACATCCTGGATGAGGAGGGTTTTTATCGAAAAGAAGAAGAAGCCATCACAGCTATCAACCATCGGGTTATAGCCATGGAAAAAGAGGCCGGGTATCTGGAGGCTTTGGCCATACTAGATTCTTGCAGACAAGCAGCTGCTGAAACATTGGCATCATTAAAATTGGCCCACAAGACAGCCAAGGCAGCTAGAAATGAAGAAAGGAGCAGGCTCCAACATAAAGAGGAGGAGGATGCCCGGGCCAGACTAACAGCCCTCGACAACGAAAGTGCCCGTCATCACTATGAGTGGAAAGATGCCAATCGGTTTTGGAAAAAGGAAGTTGAGTTGGCAGAAAACAAACTTCGCGAAAAAGAAGGACCGATCTTTTTATTAAAAGAAGAGAGAAGGCAACGTTCGGCACAACTGCAGCAAAAATTATTTGAGCACTATACCTTTCTCAATGCAAGGGGTGAGGTCAAAAGTTTGGGTCAACTTTTTGATGTGTCTGTAAACAATACACCTCCATCCGGAGCAGGCGAATGTGCAGCGCCCAAGCTATTGCAGTATGCCTATCTCCACGGCTACCAGGTCCTGGCCATGGGTGAGTTTTGGTGGGGCAAAACCATCCCTTCAGAAGTGAGGCACCATGGTAGGTTTTACCCCGCATGCAAAAGCAAGTGCGAACACATTTTGGGACACATGTTGCAGGGATTAAATGTCGCCCCCAGAAAACAACCCCGGGGACCTGCCATCACCGTGATACGGGAAGACGAACACCTGGCCATCATTTCAAAGCCCCATGGCCTATTATCAGTGCCAGGCAAAGGTGACTGGGACTCGGTCAGTGCCCAGGTCAAAATTCGATGGCCAGAAGCAGAGGGCCCCATGATGGTACACCGACTGGACATGGATACCAGCGGACTGATGGTCATCACCAAAACCTGGCAGGCCTACCACCATTTGCAACAGCAGTTTTTGCACCACAACATCCGCAAGACCTACCTGGCCCTGTTGGATGGAGAAGTAAAAGAAAGCACGGGCACCATTGATCTGCCCTTGCGTGTGGACCTCGATGACCGGCCCCGCCAACTCGTATGTTATGAGCACGGCAAACCGGCCGTAAGCCTGTATAAAGTAATCGGATATACCAATGGAAAAACACGCATCCATTTTTTCCCCATGACAGGCAGGACCCATCAGTTGCGGGTACACGCTGCCCACCACCAGGGTCTGGCCTGTCCAATCGTAGGAGACGATTTGTATGGCAGTCCCGCAGATCGTTTGTATTTACAGGCCATCGGCCTGGAGTTTGAGCACCCCGCAACAGGTGAGAGGGTAAAGGTATGGGGGAAGGAAGATTTCTAAAGATAAAAAATGCTTATGGCATTTTTTATCTTCAGAAATCCCCGCCGCGGCGGCGCAATATTTTGCGCCGGTGAAATCAAAATTTTTCGCCGCTGCCTTTAACATATTTCGCCCTCCCCCTCAAAGCCTGTTTATATTTAGAAGAATGTTCAAATGGTAAAAGTATTATTACATACCTTTAGGCATGTAGGGATACTTTTTAATGTTAAAAATGTTTAATGGCAGACCGTAGGGTTGCGATTTATCACGCCTCCATAGGGATAAGGAGTAAAACAAATAATTATTAGCCCATTTTTTCCAACATCTGAACAATCTCAGGTTTTTTGCGAACGGATACAGGGACCTCATGGCCATTTTTCAAACGGAGAAAGCCACCGTCTTTTTTCGAGAATTCACTGATAAAAGTAAAGTTTACCAGATGAGATTGATGCACTCTTAAAAATTCGTGGTCAATTAAAAGATCATCAAAATGTTTTAAGGTCTTTGTTACGAAGTATCGTTCACCGGTATTCATAAAGAACCAGGTATTGTTGCCTTCAGATTCGCACCTTACAATGTCGTTGATGGCGACTACGGTAATTTTATCCAAGGTGCACAATGAAATTCTGTTTGGGGTCTTGCCGGGATTTTTAATTGATTCACGAAGTAAGTCAAGGGCGGGCAATGAATTAAAACGGGCGTGTTTAACCTTATCGACAGCACTTTTCAACATATTGGAATCGATTGGTTTGAGCAGGTAGTCTGTAGCCGAATACCGAAAAGCCCTTAAGGCGTGCTCTTCATAGGCAGTGATAAAAATTACATTGGAAGAAAGTTCGGGAAGTATTTCTAATAAATCAAATCCCGTACCGTCGCTTAAGGCAATGTCCAGAAAAAGAATGTCAGGAGTTTGTTGTCTGATTACTTTTGCAGCACCAACCACACTGCCGGCAGTGCCAACAACGGTCACATCAGGGCAACATCAATCCAACTCTGCCTGCAACAACTGCATCGCCTCCGG
>ERZ724527.1197-NODE-1197-length-12255-cov-4.512213_pt1 | contig 12255 bp, 13 predicted proteins | sample MGYA00376060_ERZ724527 | MGnify/ENA primary metagenome ERZ724527 (study PRJEB28724, sample SAMN07190886) | activated sludge metagenome | isolation source: activated sludge of sewage treatment plant in Hong Hong | place: USA: Christiansburg, Virginia | collected...
CAATGTTGGCAGGAAACACGATGCCGCGGTCGTCATGTCCTTGCTCGATTGCTGCGCCGACAATGCGCGATACGCCAATGCCATAGCAGCCCATTTCCATGACCTGATCTTTGCCTTGTTCATCCAGAAAAGTGCATTTGAGTGCTTCGGCATATTTGGTGCGCAACTGAAAAATATGGCCGACTTCAATGCCGCGACATAGCTCCAGCGTGCCTTGGCCATCGGGGGACGGATCGCCTGCGACGACGTTGCGAATATCGATGATTTCCGCTGGCAGCGACAAGTCGCGACCAAAGTTTGTGCCGGTCAGATGGTGGCCCTCGGTATTTGCGCCGCAGACAAAGTTACTCATCATGGCGACTGTGCGGTCAGCCACTATTCTGCCGTCAAAGCCGACCGGGCCGATGTAGCCCGGTTTGCAGCCCAGCGCGGCCACGATTTCTTCGTCTCGCGCAAAACGAAATTCACCGATTTGCTTTTGCACCTTGATTTCGTTCAGCTCGTGGTCACCGCGCAACAGTAACAAGACGAACTGACCAGCTTCCTTGACGGGGCCAGCCATGACGGCGATGGCTTTGACCATCTGGGTGAGTGGCGCGCCAAGAAATTCGGCGACATCGGCGCATTGGGTCTTGCCGGGTGTTGCTTTTTTCTCGAATGGTGCCAGTGCCGCCGTGTCACCAGCGCCGACTATTTGGGGTGCCAGTGCTTCGGCCAGTTCACTTACCTGTGCGTTCCGCGTGGCCATCACCGAGCGGGCATGATCCAGTTCGGCGTTCTGCGAGGCTGTCAACCGGCGTTGCGCGTTCAGCGACCACACCACTTCGCGGCGCAGGTCCACTTCGGCCTGACGGTTCGCAGCCCATCTCACCAAGCGCTGGTACGGCACCTCGATCACGGTATCGCGATCGACCAACCTCCAGCGCACGTCAGAGGCTGTCGGGGGCTGCGTCCAGCCGCTCAACGAGAGCGCGCACAGGACTACCATCAATGCTGCGGTACGCATCGTTCACACGGGATTTGATCGTGGGTTTCGGCGCGGCTTCGGCGCTGTCGATGATGGCGCGTAGGCGTTCGCTTTCGGCGTGGGCATCGGCAAGCGCGGCTTCCTGTGCGGCAACGGTGGCCCGTAGGACTTCCTGCGCTGTCGGATCGGGGGTTGCACAATGCACTGACCTCCGACCGGCCCAGTAGCAGAACGCCAACAGCATCAGCGCGAACGCAAGGATCATCGCGTACACGTTACCAGCCTTCAGTCCATTCGGTGCATCCATGGGTGTTCAGGTTCGGGGTGGGGCGGCGGAAACACCACGAAACCGCCGCCCTCTCTAATCCCGACGCGAGGCGATGAAACTCGCGACGGTGCGAAGGTGGTGTGATTTCGCGCGGGTGGTGTCACATCGCGTTCATCGGTCCCGTGTTCGGTCAAGGTATTCGACCGCGTAACGGCCTGGGCAGGCCGTGCTTTTGGTTTCGCGGTGCATGCGCTCTTCGGTGATGTCGATAAGGTCGAGGTACATGCGCACGCGGCCAATGGCCTTGACCATGGCCTCGCTGGGCCTGTTAACATCATAGTTCCCCAACAACACTACCCCTACGCCCTTGGAGTTGTGACCCTCCGTGTGGTTCGTTCTACGGTTCAAGGGGTTGAGAATGGCCACCATTCCCTTCTCGTCAATCCCGATGTGATAACCTATCCCGGCCCACCCTCTTTTGATGTGGCCCCTTGCTATTTGATCCCACGTGGCGCCGTTCGCGCTGGCCGTGTGATGCCAGTACCGCGTTGTTACTATTGAGAGGTCACGTATCGGATAGATGCCGTCCGATGGTAGGTCGTTGCTACGGTCAATGATTCCGTCGCGCTCGAATTCGTCCAACACCTTCAGCGTTGCAGTGCTTACTGGCACTTCTTGCGCGGTCTGAGATAGGTCTACGATGGTGCTTTCAAAGCCTACACCAGCCCCAGCGGCCACGGTGCCAACCATCGCGCGTGGCAATATCCTCATCATGGCCCAGCGGACCACGCCCGCGAAGGCAGAGGCTATTACGGCTTTCGCGTCCACCGGGATAAGAAGTTGCGCCACGGGTATCTAAGCAACACATCGTAGATACCGTGACCGTATCCGAATCCGATGCCGGAGAAAACGCCAGCGGCGGTAGCGATCACCAGCTTAGGCCAGTCGATCGCCAGCAACAGCCGGAAGGAATCGACCTGCAAAGCGTATACTACCAACGCGGTGATGATCACCACCGATGCAATAGCGGTCATCTTCTGTGCCTTGGTGGCTTGTGGCGCGGCGCTCATTGGCCCTTGTCGTTGGAAGAGAACAAACCCTTGAACCACCCGAACACCCAGAATAGGGCGGCGGCGAAGGTCTTACCCTTGTACATGTGGTAGCCCACGGCTACGGCGTAGAGCACTACGGCCCCGGTGATGGCGTTGTTGATCATGGTGGTCATTCGTTTCTGTGTTCGTATTCGTAGTTCCTGCGCCGTTCTTTCTCGTTGCGGTATCGCTCTAGTTCTTTCTCGGCAATGCCTAGCCTCACCTGCACCTCTACGCGGTCGCTGGCGTACTGCCGTAGGTGCTCCTGTAGTAGCGTGTTGGTGTCGCTCATCACGCCGTAGGTTTTGATCAAGAAGAACGCCCCCAAAGCGGTAAGGGCGCGAAGTATCCACATGATCGTATCGCCCATCTTCTGCTTATCATCTGCGCTCATGTTATAGCTCCTGTTGATCACCTAGCGTAGATGGTGATGAGTACTTCCATGTCCTCAGTTGGGTTGAATTTGGTGTCCAGTCTATCACCCTCGGTAAGTGCTTTGTGAGCGAGACTTTCGGAAAGAAATTCCGGCAACGTTCCCAGCATTTCTATCGTCTATCCGGTCTTCATTGTTGACGTTCACACCGAACCAGGTGAACGTTGATTCGTTCTCTTTTATGTGGTCGCGAAGCCGCTCCGAGTACATGTCGGCACGAGCGGCATAACCTGCTTGCACCATGCTCAGTTCACTGCGGCTAACAGATCGGTGATCGTTTCCATCCTTCACGTACACGCCAGCCTTATCAGGCTCTGCGTACTGATCAACGATGCCGCGTTCGCGCGCGCGCCATGCCATGAATGGCTTTATGTACGTCTCCAGTAGCTTCACGTACTTCGGCGCGTCTGTTCCTTGAGCCGCAAAATCGGGTGCGTTTTCGTAGATCAGCGCATACCCTGTTCGCCCTAGCACTTTCTCAACCTCGATGTGTGCGTCTTCAATTCCGGACGCGCACTTCCGAACCTCCACCAGATTATTAAGCCTAGTGATGGACACCAAGTCCTCTTTGTCGATCAGGTCAGGCATTGTCCTTATTCGTTTGCGCGCTCGCGTCCTGCTCCTCGTTGGTGTTGGCATTCATTCCAACTTCGATCAACGGTTTCAACATCCATGGATCCCAGTTAGACCGGTCCTCCTTGGCATCCTTTCCATCTGTGGTCAGGATGGGCATTCCAGCCTTCCGACGATCCTCTCCTACCAGCATTCTGCGCAGGTATGTCTGGCGCGTCAACGCTGGGTCTTCGGCAGGCTCGAACGGAACCAAGGTCTTCATGCGCACGATCGGAACTTCAATGCCGCAGGCTCGAAGGATCTGCTTCACAGATGCGCTGATCATCTTCTGCCTCGGCTTCACCTTAGTGGTGTTGAACAACGATAGTTCTTCAGCAATGGCAAGGCCCTTACCGCTTAGGCCCGTATTGACGTTCACCCCCATGAGGATGGGTGGTATCCCGTAGCTGTGGTAGATCTCTTCCTTCGATACCTTGCGGGTCTGGTCCAGTTCACCCGCGTGGTCCCCGCGCTCCAGCTTGGTGATCGTGAGGGTTTCGTTCACCGCCCCCACGGTCAGCACGTACGGCGCTCCGTTCTCACCGGTGAACTTCAACTCGAACTGTTCGTCCAGTTCTTCGATGTCCTCCGCATCGCGGTTCGTAGTGACGTGCGCATGGACCGAGGGCTTGAAGCCACCTTCTATCTGCGTTCGGTTGAATACCGGTATCCTTACCAATACCTCCGCATCCGCCATTGCCGCCATCCAATGCGGCTCTCCGTAGTAGTCGCGGCCCTGCTTATACCCGCGACGGTATAGGAGCGCCTTGTTCTGCTTCGTGCTTCCCCATGCAGGGATCTCCACCGGCTTGTACTTCGCATCCGAATGCTTGCTCCAGTTCGAGCTGAAGAAGTACTTGCCTACGATGCCGTCGGCCTTCTTTCCTGACCGTACTCGTGTCACATCCAAGTGACTGACCATCGCAGGTTCTCCTAGACCGTTGTAGATGACTTCCCAGCTCATCGTATTCATGAGCGCGATGTCAAGCGCTGTGGCCTCAAGCAGCGCCTCTTCACCTACCTCGCCGCATAGCTCCTCCCACTTCGCGCGGGCTTCATCCATGGGCTTCTCGTTGGCATCCAGGAATTCCATCCCGTTGCCCGCGATGTACTGCGCCATGGTGTTCACGCACGCATCCAGCGGTGAGCAGTTGTCCGCCAGCCCACGGCAGAATTCTGGGAATAGGTTGTGTCGGCCAAAGCGTACCCACTCCTCTCCTCCGCTCTTGTCACTGCCGATAACAGGGGCGTTGCCGATCTGCTGTCCCATGGCTTTCACCATGAGCAGCGGGCGCTTATCCTTCACCGGTGTGATTGGTACTTCCATTGGTCCTTTAACACTGAGAGCGGCTACTGATGAACAGCGCCGCCCTCAGCGTCTTCGTGGTTACACGCTTGCGCGGGCTTGTTACTTCACTTCTTCGATGAACTTGCTGAAGTTGTTGGCCTTCGTTTTCTTGTCCTTGGCCTTCATCATGCCGATGAACAAGTGCGATTGCTCGCCCTCGATCATCTCCTTGGTGATGGCGTGCTCGAAGCCGGGGAACATGAACGACGCCCCGTTGCCCTTGATGCGGTACTTCGGCTTCACGTCTTGCTTGGTTTCCATGGGTTCTGGTTTCGTCGTGTCCATTACACCTGCACTTCTTCAAGGAGAACGAGCGCGGCTTCGGTGGCTGCTTCGCTGGTGATCAGCAGCTCGAAGTACTTCTCGCTTTCGGGGTTGTCTTCCGTCGTGGAAAGGGTCAGCACCTCGCCAAGGTTCTCAGCCGCAGATCCAGCCGTGTTGGTATCCAGCGTCAGGCCAGCAGTGCGACCGAATACCAGGTACTTACCGGCTTTCGTCCGCTGGATGGCCACGAGGTTCGTGCCTTTCAACTTCTCCACGTCGGCGCGGTTCTGACCGCTCAGGCCGATCAGTCGGCCGGTGAGAACGGGCTTGTGGGTCTGCGCACCGGTGTTGGCGTCGGTGGTCATTTCCTCGCTGTAGCTGAAGCCACGGCTATCGAACGCGAAGGGCCACAGCTGCGCACCTACCGCAACGGTCACCGTGGTCGATACGCCGGTAGCGGTATTGATAGCGCCGAATGTCACCTTGGAGCGGTCGATCAACCGCAGCTTGAGTTCGTCAAGACCGGCCTTCGTGGCACCGCATCCAGAGATGGGATCGCGGCCGGATGTAAGGGAGCATGCCATTGTGTTGGAGTGCTTTTCGTTTGGTTAGTTACTGAGCCACGGTCACGTAAACGGGATGCACGATCTGCGTACCCGCGCAGTACTGCGTACGGAAGTAGTTCATCTGGTCCTTCTTCTCGTACCATGCCTCTACTTGCGCAATGTCGTCCGTGCTGTCGGTTCCCCACACGTAATTCTTGTGGGTGCTCAGCAAGGCAAAGTGTGGCTGGACGTAGCCGAAATCGGCGGACTTCCATCGCTTGTCCCAGTCTGGACGCTTCATCACAGGGATACCATTGAAGGTCAGCGTGCGCACACCGTTCACCAGTGTGGAGAAAGCCGCCTCCGCACCGCTCTGCGTTTGCAGATAGGCCAAGTAGTTCTCGTACACCGAGCGGGTCACATCGAAACGTGACTCGGTTGCGTCGAACTCCGCGAGTTCATCGGTACGGGCCTCGTACAGGGCCTGCAGGATCGCCACTGCGGCACCTGCCTTCAGTGTGGTATTGCGCACCGCTGCGGTGGTCGCTGCCACGCTTCCGGTCAGGTTACCGCTCACGGCTGCGCTCACGGTGACGAGCACGTTCATGCCAGGAACACCGGCCTCCACGATGATGGAGGCGCCGGAGCTAGTGACCACGCAACGACCGTGACGAGCGAGGATCGTTGCGGCGTAGGCCGTCACGAAGTTCGCGGCGGTAGTGGTCAGGTCCGATGCGAACGTTGCGAGGTAGGCTACGCCATTGATCGTCACGTTCGCCGTGCCGCTCGTTCCGGTCAGCGTTGCGGTCTTCTTAGCATTCACCGCCACCACGTTCTGGTACGTGCTGGTGTTGATGTCCACCACCTGAGCGGCAGCGATCTCGCCAGTACGAACCATTTCCTTGATGCGAGGAATGATGCCCGTGTACTCCTTGTAGTGCTCATTGAGCGTGCCGTTCGGAGAGTACAGTGAACCGGTCGCTGTCATGGTTTCCAACGTGGTGTCACCCATCCATCCTTGACGGATGGCATCGCGGGTCATGGCATCGGTGTACGCCTTGATGATGATGGACTTCAGCTCTGGGCTGTTCTCCACATCATTGGCATCCACCCCGCTGGCCACGAGGACCTGGTAGACCGACTGCCAGAACTCGTCCGGGGTCTGTTCTACCTGCGCCTTCATCCGAGCGACCGTCAAGGTCTTGGGCGTGATCACCACACCGGTGCTCGATATGAATGATGTTCCGCGCTGGTATCCCTTGGTGATCTTGTCCAGCGGAGAGATCATCACGAGCTCTCGACTGGTCTTCACATCAGGAATGAGCGTGAATTGCTCGTTCAGGATCGGGTTGTCGATGAACAGCGGGGTGAAGAACTGATGCAGAAGATCCTTCTGCACGTAGGTCAAACCGCTTGGGATTACGAGGGATGCCATCTGTTAAAACTACTAAGCCAATGCTGCCTGGTTGTTGCTTGTTACTTGCTCTCTTCGTCAGCCAGTTCGAGCGCTGCGATCAGGTCTTCCTTCTTGCCGTCCGCTTCGATGTTTCGCTCCGCGAGAACGGCCTTCAGTTCTTTCATGCTCATGTCTGCATAGGCCTTGATCTCTCCATACTTGTCCGGGCGACTACCTGCTCGCGGCCAGCCCTTGCTATCGAAATACGCGGCATCCGATTCAGGGACTTCAGCCTCTATGCCTTCGGGTGTGATGAACCAAACCGTGTTCATTGCTGCGTCTTTTTGCGTTTCATCGTGGCTTCATGCTGGGCCTTTTGCACCTCGGTCATTCCTGCGAAAACCTGCCCGACGAACTCGGACTTTTCGCTCTTGACCGCTCCGGGCATCGCCGCCACAGCACCATCTTGATTGTCCGCCACCGTAGCCTTCGCCATCGGCTTCTTCAACTCAGCGATCGCATCAGCGTGCGCCTTGTTGAGTGCAGCCACCGCCTTCTCATGTTCGGAGGCAGCAGTGGCGAGAGCCGCTTTCGCAGCGTTGGCCTCTGTTTCCAGTGTCGCGCGGGATTCCTGGTCGGCTGCGCTCTCGGCAACCTTACCAGTCAACTCCGCGTTCTCCTTTTCGAGTTCGGCGATACGCGCATCCTTCTCAGCGATGGCAGCGGCGGTGGTGTCCTCAACGGGAACTTCCACCTCCAACTCGGTTCCATCGCCAACGGCGGCGCGCAGGGCTTCCATCGTTGTGAGCTTCGCCTTCACCTTCATGGTGATGGTCTTCTTATTGTCTGCCATGGCAGGTTGTTGTTCTAGGTTCACAGGCGCCGCGTCATACATGGCGGCAAGGCGTGCGGTGGTCTTCAGCACGGATCCACACCACCCTTCCTTTACCGCGTCTTTCGCGCCGTAGGTAGTTGTAGCGCTCATCAGCGAGCGGATTTCCTTGTCCTTCTTCCCCGTCAGTTCGTTATAGATGCGAGCCAGCGAATCGTTTCCGATGCCGTTCATCTCATCCGTTCCGCCGTGGCATTCGTGGACCATCCACGAAGCGTTTTCGGCGATCTTGATGTTCTTCTTGCCAGCGGCGGCAGCTATCACGGTAGCAGCACTCATCGCCGTTCCCCATACGATGACTTGGAACTTGATTCCGCTGTTCTTGGCCCAGTCGTAGAAGGCCGTGGCATCATCAAGGAATCCGCCGTGTGAGTAGATATTGAGCGTTATGTCTCGCCCGTCCTGACTGTACCATTCGAGAGCGTTGCGGATCTCATCGAATGTGATGTCCATACCTACGAAGCCGGATAGCCACAGGTCCACCCCGTTGCCTTCCGTCTTTGCTGCTCGCAGGAATGTGCTTGCCATCGGTCCAAATGGAACCGACGGCTGCGCCTCATGTGGGCGGAATTATGCTATTTCTTTAGCGCCCCGGCGTGCCGCAAGCGAATGTGTCTCACTGCATCGCGCGTAAGATCTGGATGGGTGGCTGCCAACTCCTCCTCTATGTCACGCGCCGTCCTCTCGCCACCCTTGAACATCTCGAAGAACTTCGTGCCGATCACGAACGTCCTTATCGTCCATTCGTTCATGCCACCACCCGCGTTCAAGTCGTCAACCACCTTATCGATGATCACCGACTGCGCGTTGTCAGCGCCAAACCGCTCCTTCAGCATCTTCTTCAGGTCGTCGATCATAGCGTTCCTAGTTGCTCTGTGATGCTCACCTTGTTCTGCATATCCGACACCTCTGTAACTACGGTGTATATGGGCCTTTCGCTGTAGTTCGATAGCTGAGACACCATCTGTGATTGGACAACGGTAGCAGGAGCTGGGCGCGGCGTGACCAGTCCAACAGTTCCGCCATCGGCGTAAGCGAGTTCGGCATAGTATCGCGCCATGGTCTTGCCGCCGAACGCGCTGAAGCCAGGTACTCCAATGCGGCCGAAGAAACCTTCGCCAGCCTCTTCCTTGGCCCTGCGCTGTTGTTCTTCATTCAGTACGATCTCGCCGGTCTTCAGTGTTACGTGTCCGCGTCGGGTGCGAACCAACACATTGTCACCGTTATGTCGTGTAATGGCGTGACCCCATGAATGCGTAACGCGGCCTGATGGGCTGTCTACCTGACCACCTTCGGCCAGCCCTTGGATCTTCGCAACGTTCAGCAAGCCCGTCGCCACAGCAGCAGCAGCAGCAGCAGCAGCGCGGATCGGCGCGTCAGGGGTTGGGATGGTAAGCTGTGAGAGGTACGCGGCCTGCGCACTTTGGTATGTCGCGATCAGCGCGGCAGCAACGGCGAATACCTGCTGATTCTTCTTCTGTTGTTCGAGCTGCTTCTTCTGGCTTTGCGTTTGCTCTATATCCGCCTTGATCCGGTTCTTCTCCTCCTCTGTAGTGGCTTTATTCAGCCTTTCTTGTAGCTCTGAATTCTGTTCGTCAAGGTCGGCGATCTTCTTGTCGAAGTTCGCATCGCTGTAGTCCTGAATGGTTTGAAAGGCGTTCTTGACTATCTCCGCAGATGCTGCCGCAGATTGCATTTCAATCGCCCGCTGCTCTTCATCCAGCTCACCAAGACGTGCGTTCAACTCCTCACGGCTGGCGATGATACCCTGCGCGTACTCCTCTTCAAGGATCGAGCGCTCAAGGTTGAAGTCGGTGATCCCTTGTATCTCGTTGATGCGGGATTCCGTCCGCATATCCTCGAGGTCCTTGATCGCCTGCGCCTCAAGTTCGTCGATCATGGGCACGGACGAATCACCCTGCGGTAGCTCGCTGAAGGGATCCTTTCCGAACACCTCGTCTATCATCGGCGTGGCCGATGCGTTCTTGATGTTGTTGATGGATCGCTCTAGCTCATCGATCTGGCGCTGATAGGTCGCGAACTGTGCGCTGTCGGTGCTCTGCGATTGCTGGGACTGTAGAGCCTGAACCTGCGCCGTCAGGTCAGCGATAGAACCTGCGGCGTTCTTCGCCTCTTTGGCCTCCGATGCCTTAGCGGTCGTGCTGCCGGTGGTGGCCGCTTCGTTCTCGTTCGTCGCAACCGTGTTCGCCTGCTTCGCCGCGGTCTCTTTGCGCGTTGCATCGATGATGTTCTGAGACTGAACAACGGCCGCCTTGGCTGCGGCGAGTTCTAGCTGAATGCGGCTATCGTCTACTGGGTTCGATGCGATCTGCTCCTGCAACTGCTTCACCCGATCCAGCGCCTGCCTTCGGTTATCAACCGCACGCGTAAGCCTCTCCTCTGCGTTCTCCGTGTCCTTGATCGAGGCAATGACCTGCCGGTACTTCTCAACGAACTCTTCACCGGCGGTACTGTCGAACGTCAGTTGTGACAGGCCATCCCTTCCTTGGTTAGTGCGGGAAAGGAATGCCTCCGCATCATTGGTGAAGTCCTTGCGCTGCCCGCTGATCTTGTTGAACTCAAGGATCACGCCAAGTGCCTCGGTAACGGCCTGCGTGATCGACCGGAAGGATTGGGAGATAACGCCGCTTCCATCTTCTACGCTCAAGACAAGGGCCTCATACGTGGCCGTCATCTTGTTCAAGTCGCCTTGCAGGTTGTTGGTCTTCTCCGCAGCCACATCCTGAGCGAAGCCGCTTTGATTCACCTGCTCGGTGTACTTCGCAACGCCTTCGGCTCCCTGCGTGTAGAGCACGTTGGCGGCGCGGATGGCATCGCTACCGAAGATCTGCGCGAGTGCTGCGCTGCGTTGTTCTTGTGTCAGCCCACCAAGACGTTGCTGAAGTTGACCAGCAAGGTTCTCGATCCCCACGAAGTTGCCCTGTAGGTCGAAGGCTTTGATGTTGTACTGCTGAAGTAGCTTGGCGCTCTCATTCGTCGGGTTCTGCAACCGCAACAGCATCGTTCGGAACGAAGTACCAGCGTCACTACCGAGCAAGCCAGCCGAAGCGAATGCCGTAAGCGTACCGATCGCCTCTTCGATGGGGATGTTGAGCTGGGCAGCAACAAGACCGGCTTGGTTCAGTGCCTGGTTGAAGTCCGACACGTCACCGGTGGCCGTAGCAGCGGCGGCACTCAACAGGTCGGCAAGGTGCGGGATGTCCTCGCCCGCTAGGCCGAACTGCGTCATGGCCTTCGATGCGGTCTCAGCAGCGTCTGCAACGCTCAGTTCGCCAGCGGCTGCAAGGGTCAACGCTCCGGGGAGTGCACCGCCTAGGATGTCGGCAGTAGAAACGCCAGCCTTCGCGAGGGCTTCAACTGCGCCTAGCGTCTCGGTGGCGGTGAAGCCGAATGCTGTGCCCGCCGTTTTCGCAGCCTCTCCGATGGCTTCGATGTTGTCCGCATACTCGCCACCTAGTGCGCGGATACCTGACAGCGCCTTATCGAACTCTACCACGGTATCGATCGCAGCCCCTATGATCCGCTGCGCCCCGTAGATCGCAGCACCTACACCCACGTAGTTCAGCGCGATGCTCGAAAGCGTGCTCTTCAGTCCCGCGCCCTGCTTGCGCGTGAACTCGTCGAAGCGATCGGTCAGTGTGCTTGTGGCCGCGCCCGCCTTCCGCGTTTCATCTTCGATCCGACTGAGCGCCTTGCGGTACTCTTCCGTATTGATCTTGCCCGCATTCAGTTCAACGTTCAGGTCATGAATGCGCTGGTCAAGGGTCGCCGTAGTGGCGCTCACCTTGTCCAGTTCGCCCTTCAGCAGCACGTTGGCCGCGCGTCCGGCTTCTATCTGTTTGTTCAGTATCGCTTGCTCCTGTGCGTACTCCTCTGCGGTCTTCTCGTTCTTGCTGTAGGCTACATTCAGTTGCGCCAGTTGCTGCTCGTTGTGTTCGAGGGATAGGGCTGCCTTCTCGAGCGATCGGGATAGCTCCTTCTCCTGTGCGCTCAGCTTCTCGATCACTCCGCTATTCTTCAGCGCCTCTGTGGTGGCCAGCGCCATCTTATCGCGAAACCGTAGGCTGTTCTCCGTTAGGCCGGACAGGTCATTGCTCAACTCGCGGGTCTGAGCGCTCAGACCTTTCTCTGTGATCACGGCCTCGCTCAACTCCTTGTTCACGGCTTGGCGCCTAGACCGAACGGCCTCTAATTGCTTGGCCTGAACCGTGGATGCAGATCCTCCAGCTTTGATCGCGGCGGTGACCTCGTTCTCCGCTTGGATCAACTGCTTGTTCTCCTTGTTCAGGTCGCGGATCCTGCTCTTGGTATCGTCAAGGCGCTTCTTCACTTCCTCGAATGCGCGAAGTGCCGGGCCTTGCTCGATCTTGATCTCGTAGATCCCTGTGATCTTTGTTTCTTCTGCCATGGTCTTAGTT
>ERZ724527.1200-NODE-1200-length-12245-cov-3.026661_pt1 | contig 12245 bp, 15 predicted proteins | sample MGYA00376060_ERZ724527 | MGnify/ENA primary metagenome ERZ724527 (study PRJEB28724, sample SAMN07190886) | activated sludge metagenome | isolation source: activated sludge of sewage treatment plant in Hong Hong | place: USA: Christiansburg, Virginia | collected...
GGCAAAGGGCAGCTCGCACCACTGGACAGCTCTTTCTCTCCCGAAGACCACGCCTCCGAAAGCCCCAGTTTAGCGTTAGCAACTCAATCACCCGAGCTCAGCAGGCCCTCATGGACAACCACAGACTTTGTTGCGGGGTTCACCCATAAAAGCTCTTTAAGACTCATGTCTTTAATGAAGCCTTTCTCGAGTCAATTCGTTTTGAAAGGTTTGAAAAAAACTGGAGGCAGGAGGTACCAACTCTCATTCATGCAGAACACCCGCAATCTAATCGATGAGTCCCTCGACTGCGAGAACTAGGAGATCTGCTATCGGCTGCAGTTAGCCGATCTGGTTACCACCTCCATATTTGGAGAGTTCCTCTCATAACTACATACTCTACTCTGAAGCCTGTTATTAACATAAATGTCGGACGCCGAGAATGAAACCTAAAGCGAATGGCGAAGCAAGCTGGAGCAGATGTGGGAGCAGCTCAATGGACGTTCCCGGTCGACGGCTGAGAACCATATTGAGGAGTACAACGAGTCAATCGTCAAGGAAATTGTCAATGGAGATCTCGAGTTGAGCAATCGCATGATAGAGCTCAAGAACGTGAGGAATAAGCATAGCATTGAGATGTCAGTGCGAGATGAAATACTCAAGAGAGCTGAACGAGAGAAATCCGAGCTTGAAAACAAGCTCAAGTATATTAGTCACTCCATCAATACACTCAGAGAAGCGGAGTCCTCACCGAAATTTGCAGGCAGTGCTAGCCAACGGTATGGCACAACCGAAGAAGGAGAGTAGGCCAAGGTCGATCTCAAAGAGCGAGCGATAAAATTCAAGAAGGAGATGGAGGAGAGGTCGAAACGCCTTGCAGCAATGAAACGGGAAGCAGATCTGAAAGACTAACTCAAGGAAAACTAACGAAAGCAGAACGAATAACAGCGTGAGAAGATATAAAGCCAGAAGCGTAAGCAGGAACTGCAGGAAAACATCAAACGCATCCGCGAGCGAATGGAGAAGAGAGAGATGGAGGTGAAGGATGGTAATGAACGCATCAAGGATCTTCTCGCGAAAGAGAAGATGTATGAGAAACTGGAAGTTGGGTTTATGAATCGCTAGCACTCACTTCTTGAGGAGCGGAAGAGAAAGTTATCTGAGATTCGCAACCTTTACAGACCACTGGACCACGATGAACTTGCGAGTCACTAACAACGATTTCTGGAGTACCAAAAGGAGAAGGAGTAGTTACGAGAGCGATAGAGGAAGATGGCACAGCGCAGTTATGAAGTCCCTTACGAGAGTGTTTTCTATAAACGAATCAAGGAAAAGTAGGAGGAGTAGGCTGATGCTGGTGCTGATCGAGCCAAAATGGAGAAGATTAAGATGTTTGCTTAGCACGTCAAGGACAATTTCAAGCCTGAAGTCGATCCGAACAAAAAGAAAGAGCTTGAGGACATCCTCCGCAAAGAACAGTAAGATCATCAGCAGAGAGAGTAGAAGGAACGCTAACTACTCGATAAAGCCAAAAAGAAGGGACTGTAATACCTCCAACAACTGAAGTCAATGCCGCGACCCATCCTCATGCCGACTTTGCGTTCAAGCAGCCCGAAAGCTGCCTCGAGCACCCCTCGAACTCAATATAAAAACTACATAACTCACAGTGAGCACAAGGCAAACCCTTGGAAACGTATCCTAAGTTCGAGCAAGGACAGTTCGGACAGCAAAGCCCTGCGAGTCTATTACTAGTCCATGCGTATTCAATAGTAGTTAAAGCGGAAGGAGGAGATGACCAAACTGAACAAGTCCAAGGACTGTGAGGACATAGACCAGGGCTACTACGAGATGATTAAAGCCAAGCTTCAAGTGCTAGACAGCAAGTGATGGTGCATCATTCCACGCAATGCTATCATAGGCTCTTGATCATGTCGTCGATGTCTTCGAAGCCTCGAATGGTCTGGCTAACTAGGTCTCCGGTCTTCTCAGGTGAGTAGGCTTCCTTCAGTTGCGGGTATTTCTTGGTGAGCAGCTTCATCGATTTCAACAGATAGAGGACCTTATCTTTTGAAGACTCGCGGATCATGCCGCATATCTTCTCGTGGGCTGTGGGTGGGTTCTTCGAGTAGTAGCAGAAATGTAGGTATTGCAGCATATGGTTGTATGGACAAGTGAGTCCCTGCACCAACTGTTCATAACGGGTCCAAGGCTTGTTGAGAGCAACTGCGATGCGGGCTGCAGTCTTGCTGATGTAGTAGCAGCTGGTTACGCTCAACTGGCTCTCAGTATCGTTGAGGACTGCAGTCAGGTCGATTAAAATCTTGTCGTAGAAGGTGTCCAGAATGAGGTTGGTTGTAATAATCTTCTTGATGATGTAGTAAAGGCACTTAACTATGGCCTCTCCTTGAGCTTTTACTTTGCTCGCGATATCGATGAGCAGTTCATTGCTTTTCTTGGAGTAGCTCATCACCATGATAAGGTTGTCTGCTGCTTGCTCAATCGCTTCAGTTTCCTGGTCCCGTCCAGCAATGAACTTCAGAATGAGCGTGACAATCTGATACTTATAGCAGTCTAGATCTGGGAATCGACCACCGTCATAGACGGTGTGGATGAACTGTTGAAGTTCCATCTTCTGCTTTCGGTTGAGTCTGTAGCTGCTGATGCGGATGATTGCTCCGATTATTCGGACGATGGCTTCTTGGAGGACAGCTAACGGAGCTCTTTTGAGGAACAGTTGCAACACTGTCAGGGTATCTGCAAACATTTCAACGCCGCCATATACCAACGTGTCGACAAAGATCGATACGTACAGTTTGGCTGATTCAGTATCCTCCCAAATCGGAAGACTACCCTCAAGCTTACGGTCGCTGATCATGTTCTCGAGGCATACTGCGAACTGCTTGAAGTAGTTGGAGGCATACTCTTTATTGGGATTGCGGAAAAGGCTTGACAGAATCTTATTGATGAGCGACATAAGCTCCTGATCTCTGTTGAAGGTCAATGGAGTGATCTCAGTGATGAGCTTTTCAAGATTACCGGTTTCCTCTGGTGGAGTGCCATCGAGGAAGAAGATCAGAATCTCCAGCAGAGTTTCCAGTAGCTTGCGATCAACCTTGGAAAGGTTGCTCAGACCTGCACGTGAGTGCGTGCTGATGTCGTTGGCGAGGCTTTGGATAAATTTACCCTTATGCTCTTCCGAGAGATTCACAGAAATTTCGTTGAAGCAGTACACTAACGACTTGAGCTTCGTATCATCCTGGCCTCCCTGCTTAATTTCTTGAACAATTTCGTCTTTGAGCATTTCAGTAGCGGGCTTTTCACGGAACACACTGTAGAGAAAGTTGGAAAGGCGTGCAGCGTTGTTGGTGAGTACCTCAATCTTGAATTCACTTAAAGGCTTCTGCACGAGCTTGCGAAGCAGCGATTCAACGATGGTGCGCGAGCTGGAGTTACACAGGTCACCGAACAAGTGTAACAGGTCGCTAAACTCCTTGGATTGCTCCGAGAGTTATTCCACGAGTTTGATCTTGGGTGCTAGCTGATCCTCGAGATACTCAACCTCATGCATCTTCTACACGTATATGGACAGGCACTTGACAACGCTGCGGCGAATCTCTTGTACGCTTGAGAATAAGCCGTTATCAATCAGCACTCGCAACTGTTCCTTGAACTTATCGAGGTAGGCCTGCTGTAGCTTCTTAAGGAACTCGACCAGCACGTCGTACACTCCACTCTTTAGCATATCATCCTTGCCGTTGATGTACTCGTCGAAGTAATCCAATACATCAGCAAAGTATGTCTCGCCGTACTTAATTGCAAAGTTGGTGATGCTGCGTAGGGCGATGTTTGAAGCAGGTTGCTTGATACCCCGAACCCACATCTTAACCAGAGTGCCCAATCCAATTTTCAGAGTTTTTGGTGTATTGTCGATATACTCATTCCAGACTTTGAAGGCAGTTTCTCTCGGCATGTCTACTTCGTCATCCTTGATGATGTAGACCCCCATAAGTGCTTGGTAGTAGCAGTCTTCCTTTTCAGTATCCGAATTGTCGTAGAGGAAGCTCTTCAGAACGTTGAGCATTTCGCCGATAAGAATCAATGAACCGTTGCGCTTTCGCCAGCTCTCCTCAAAAAGGCCGTCGAATAGTGGTTCCAGTAACATTTCGGTATGAGACAACCCGAAGTTACCAATAAGAATCTTTTGCACTTGCAGACTTGCGTTACGGATGGACTCATCCTCGTCAGAAACGAACACTGCCATATGCTCAGTAACTTCCTTGATGAACGGCTCGAAGTCCTGGCGTAGGATTTCTGGGACGTAGATGAAGATGGAGATATAGCCTTACTTTTGGTTACCCTTTGCTTTCATTAGCAGGTCATACACGCGAAGCAGTGACTCCTCAAAATAGTCCATACCATGACTGCACATGCACTCACTCAATGCTTGGGCAGCGCCTTGCCTCTCTACTGAATTAACTGTCTCGCTCTGCAGTATTTCGTTGATGAAATGCAGGTACTTTTCGGTGTTGGGAATACCTATCTTGGACGACATCTTTCCGAGTGCTTTGGTCGCTACGTTTCTAATTTCTGAAAGCTGATCACAAGTTGTCATTCTGAGACCTTCGGTCATGAACTCGATATAAGGTAGCAAATCGTCCGGGTTTTCGATTAGGATACTAATACTACCAATGACCTGACAAGCGTAGGTCTTCAGTTCGGAGTCACGTCCTCGCAAAGCGTAGTTGATGATGGGTACGATAACGGACAATGCCGGCGGATCGATATAGTGGCAGAACCTCGTCTTCAACAATACTTCTAGGCCCTTCTTGGAGTTGTGGTAAGGGTCAGAAAGGGCGCTAATCAGAATCTCAATAGAGTCGAAGATCTCAGGGTTCTTGATGGTCTCACCAATAACCTTTAGGGCTTCAGTGGCATTTTCACGAATTTTGGCGTGAGTATCACTCAGACAAGCTGACAGAGTAGGAACAATCTTGGGCAGACAAGCCTGAAGTTGTCTCGGAGCACAATGAGCCATATTACCGAGTGCCCAGATGAATGTAACCTTATTACGCCAATTTTCCTCTTTTTCAAGACCACCTAACAACTCTGGGAGGAGGTTCTTGACAGCGTAAGCACTGAGTTTGTTCATAATGGCTTGGGCAACTTCCCTGGAAGTGTCTCTCACTGCCTCATTGGCATCGCTCATGAAGAAGACGATGACTCTCATTAAGGAGATAATGCGTGGTTCGAGTATTCTTCCAAAGTTGTCAAGCAATGCCTTCAGCATGAACAGTCTTCCCTTTTTCTCTTGAGGTGTCTTAGCATTCTCGTAACCTTCCAGCAGCTTATTGAAGTAGTTGAGCATTTCATTGGTACCTATACCCTTAAGGAGACCAGCCATGAGATAGGACTGCCCAATCTGAAGATGTCCATCGAGTGTTGGGATCTTCTCAAAAAGTTTACGGACCAGCTCAGCAGGTTCCTTGAAGAAGGACATAAGTTCATTCATGCATTTACTGATTGCCTTCTGTTGGTACTCATTGTCAGACTCGAACATTGAGGTGATTCGCTTTTCGATAGCTGCAATGTTCTTGTTATCCTTGACATAGGGTGCGAGCACCCCGAGGAATACAACATTAGCGACTCCCTTGTCGTGCTTGAGATGGGATTCCAAAATCTTGAGGAGAAGCTCCCACTCATCCTTGCCGTACTTCTTGAGGATGCTGATACCAGCGTCCAAAGACACCTTCATTAAGGTTACCAGCTCTTCGTTAGTGGTGTATCTGGTGATCAAGAGCTCAAAGACGGGCTCGAAGAATTCTCTGGGAACGAAGTCAAGGTTGATCGTAAGGAAATTCGCAAAGAATTCAAGACCTTCCTGGTCAAATTCCTCATCGTAAAGCTGCTTGGCTGTTTCGACCACTCTCTAGAACATTGGCTCGACAGTCTCTGCATTCTCTGCTTTAGAGAAAGTTTCGCGCGCAAAGTTACTGAGCCTTTCGGTGTTCTAGTTGCTATTGCGCTCCACGAACTTCTTTAGATCGAAGTGCTCAATCTGTGCGCGATCCATCTTAAGGGAGTACACTCCCAGCAGGTTCTTAGCACTGGTTGCGATGCTTGCGTCCATGTCATTTTCGAGGATACGCAGCTTCACGTAGTCTTCAAAGCTGAGTGTGTAGTGAGGGTTGTTGGTGGTCAATAGGGCCTACAGAACAATACGCTTGCTATTGGGCAGATAGTTGAGCAGATCGTCGAGGATGTCGGTATAGTGGCTGAACTCAATGACTCGCATGAGCCTGACTATTAGTTCTTTAGCCTCTGGGAATCCCGACAGCAAGTTGATGTTGCTAATCACGTAAGGATAGATCTTCTTCAAAGTTGCCAAGCACCTCTCGTCTTCAGTGAGTTTGAGATAGAACCTCACCGAGTAAATCTTGAGATTCACATCGAAGTCGAGGTTGGCCAGTAGGTACGAGTTGACAAGTTCGAGCATGTTGATAGTGTGGATAGGCAGATCAGAAAACTTCATGCTCAGCAGGTCAGCTTCGAACTTCTCGAAGAGCTCCAGGATGTGATCACGAGGCACTTGCTGTCCACCGACCTTCATAAACATCTCTGCCAAGAAATCAGCGTATCTGAGGAACGGCTTCCAAGCTTCGAACACTCGTTTCGTGAAGAGAAGGAACTCGAAGCGCAGTTCTGGGTGGCGCATGCATCCCAAGTACTTCTCGAAGTAGTGGTCGCAGAACCATTGCTGGCAGTTTTGATCGAGGATAAGCAGCATTAGAGCACGCCAGAACCGCTGGTAGAGAGCCTGCATATCGAGGAAATGACGTCTCAGACGATCCTGCTTGACTTCCTCCTCATCCATCATCTTGAATTCCTCCGCTTTGAACTGTGAAGCAGCAGGTTTCTTACCTTTCTTCTCCTTCTTCGGATCAGCATCATCCTAACCCTCGACAACGAATCTGATATCCTTTAGTTTTTCAAGCAGTTCGGCTTCTTCGTTAAGAGTGTTGGCAGCACTTTCCTTTAACCTTTCGTTGAAGTCATCCAGACACTCGGCATCTCGGTAGTTTGCCTCAGTAATCAACAAAGCAGCAAGGTCCTCAATGGGAGTAACTCCCATTTGGAACACAATGCGCAGATAGGACAGTAGAAGATCCTGGCTTGCTGGAGGTTTGGCTTGGAATTCGGCTTGCAGAAGAGTCAGCAGGGCCTTTTCGGTTGGTTCGTTGAGATGTTCCTTGACTGTTGTCTCCAGCAGCTTCTTCAGTATCCTTTTGTCTTCCTTGAAGTGACCAGCAACAGCAATTAAGCGGTAAGCGATTTGTTCGGTCCATTCGTAGTCCTATTCAAACTAGAGCTTCTTAACAATATAGTGCACAATTCTGCGAGCAGACTCATCCTTTATGGGGAGAACTTTGCCAATATTCCACCAGTAATACACGTATGCTCCCTCGTTGAGTACCCTCAGAAGAGCATCAGTATTGAGCTCTTTAAGAAGGTTAACTTTGAGATCCTTACTGAGTGCAAGTCCCACGAAGATGGACAGGCCAAGTGTGCTAACTTCATCTTCATCTGCAAATGTGTGGTCTCGGAGGTATCTGACAGCAGCCCTTACATAGAGATCCCTGAGATAGCCGGGTGTTGACAGGAAGTCGAACTTGTTGATGAACACCGCTTGGTTGAACTTGCTGATGTCTGCCTCTTTGACGAGCGTTAGCACGTAGAGCGATGCTAGATAAGATTCGATATTGGCAGCAATCTTATCGCCGACCTTATTGTTTACTACCTCAAACTCTTTAACAAGATCAGCGAGGACCTTATCAGTTGCGACGTTGTCGTGGGTATACAGAGCAGCAGTGACTTCAGCAACGCACAGGTGGGCGTACTTGTTGTTGCCCTTGATTTACAATCGAAGTGCTTCTGAGATTTACTTGCTACCCCCATGTTTCTTACCAGCTAGCAGTGTTCTGGTTAGTCGCAACACAGGTTCGAATAGATCAGTGTCAAGCCTTGAGAAACATCTGATGAAGGTCAGCAGAATTCGGTTTAGTTGTTTATCCTCATCGGCAAGTTTGGATGCACTGGTGATCAACCCCTCCAAGAGTTGCAGCCCAACAACCTTCTTCTTGAGATCAGGGTTGGCATTAACGATTCCCTCCAAGACTGTTATGCACTCACTGATAATCTCGGGTTACTTCAGCCCATTGGTAAGGTTTTTAACAATTGGAACTGTTACGGCGCTATTCGGAATCAGGAGATCCTTCAAGTGTTTCAGACAGCCTAATGCGTATCCGTCGAACTACGAGGCATTTCTGGTAGCTTCGAACACGTCCTTCCAAGTTTCCAGGTTTGATTCACTTCGAACCACTAATCGCTCGAGAAGAGGTAGGAACACCTTAAAATGTCTTGCGACGAACTCGCCAAAGATCGGATTGAGCCGGATATGTCTGCTTTATCTGGCTTTTCTATCAATAAAGACTTCTTCTTGTAGTCGTCCAAGCAACCCTTCTTCGAGAGCTCCATCAACCTTGTGTCCTGATGCCAGGTACAGCAGAATTTAAGCGACAAGAGAGTTCTTCTCGGGTACTCGCATGGACAGTGGTCGAAGTATACCAGCTAACCTCGTCAGCACTCGCAATTCCCGGGGCGTAGTAATCTGTTCGGGTAGGTAGGTCTGTGCAACCCTCACCACCAGCGATGCCACCAGCTCCTGAAGGGGAGCCTGCTTAGCCACCACAGCAGCCCTCGCCACTACCCTCAGGTATTTCAGCAGTTGACTGAAGTTGATTATCGGTAGGGGTATGTCCTTGCGCAGCAGAAACCTTACAAGGTCAGTCAACCTTCCCGGCTACGGTTTAGTGAGTTTGCCGAGTGCCGCGATGCATTTCTTCTCGTTAGGCTGCGCAGCTGCGAACCTGCCGAACAGCAGCTAGTATTCGGCGGTATAGTCGACTTCCTCCATTACTTTGATATATTAATAGCAGGTGGGAGTGTTGAAGTGTTGGCTCTGAGTGATATAATATCGAAGATGTCGAAGGCGCCGCGCAAGTCGGAGCAGTCGCCCCGACAATTTCTGTACGACCCCACCAAAAAGTAGGTAGACAGTGCTGGAGGGCAGTCACCCTGGCTTCAGCTACGACATGATGCAGCTCGAGATGTCCATCGAGGAAGAAGGGCGACCGCTCGGAGCAACCAAGATTTAGGACATTACTAGGCTTATTCAGCTCTATATGGTAGGCAGCAGACGATGTAGGTTGGTGTGGAATCCCTTGAATCGAAGGAAGATCCACGTTTTAAGTACTTCACACGAAAGCTACAGTCCCTACTGTTGCGGAAAAGCGTTGCCGATGAACTTCGACAAGCCGCTAACATCAGCAGTAGTAACGAGTACATGATGGGCCCATCCAACGAGAAACGGAACGAGCATGAGATGCAGCTCTATTATTTCCGTGACCAAAGCGAAAAGACAAAGGTGCAAGAACTTGTGCGGAGCGTGGAGACCAAACTTAAGAGTTATGAGGGCATTGTAAGCAGCCAACTAGCCAAACAGAAGGATAGCATACTAGATCGCGTAAAGATGCGTAAACAGCGATCGGAAACAAGTACCCGTTGATGGAAGGTTTAGGCAGTCTTAGAAGATACTCCGGAGAGGTCGACCAGCAGCAACCAGGGAAGCCACCCGCTCAGGACCACCGTTTCGAATATTTTGAAAACTCTCCACAAAAGAAACCAGATAAGGGCTAACAACCAGGGAGTGCAGTAGTATCACGCACGAAGAACCTCGTAACTGCAGTCCGTCACGAGTAGATTTGACGGTAGTGATGGTGCTCGCTTTCAGTCGCAATATCGATTGGTAGGTCTCAATCAGTCACTCTCTATTGACTGCTTTCCGGTTTGTGGAGTGTAAATAGCTGATACGCTACCCACTGACAGATTATATAATTACTTCGTTGTTATCAATGCTGTTTCTACACGGTACGAACGAAATGGAGGCGCCGCGCAGCAACGACCGAACAGTACGACAGTTCGCATTACGTAGGTATACATCTATGGCAACGGGTCGCTGCAGAGTAAGCTACTACTAGAGCTCAAGCTCAGCCGTAAGAAGACCTCCATAGCTGACATTTGCAGGCAAATCGGTTACGGAAAGCTGAGGCTTTTTAATAGCGAGGGACGAGAATTCGCTGATGACGATCTCGAGTACGTCAAGGACAAGACCACACTATATGCAAGCAAGGGCGATGACTTCGACCCTAGTAGCTGTTTCGGAGAGTACAATGTGCTCAAGTAGCTTGGTGAAGGAGGTTTTGGCAAGGTAATTCTGGCGTAGCACCGTATGACTCGGTAGAAGGTTGCCATCAAGACGATAAAAACTGAGGTCATTGGGTCGGCAGCCGACATTGATAACGTCTTCGTGGAGGCTGAGATTCTGAAAGGACTGCACCACGACAACATCGTGCGAGTTATCAACTGCCTCACGTTATCCAACATGCAAGTAGCCATAATCATGGAGTTCCTTGAAGGCGGCGAGTTGTTGGCTTACGTCGAGAAGAAAGGTCGGTTAGTCGAAGAATAAGCTAAAGTGTTCTTCAAGCAAGTTGTAAAGGCGATGTTCTACTGCCATCAGAACAGTTTAATTCACCGTGATCTCAAGCTCGAAAACCTTCTGTTAGTAAATGCTGAACAGAAGAAAGTTAAGATCATCGATTTCGGCATTGCTGGAGTCGTCAATAATTTCAAGCTGGAGGAGATGGATACTGGTAGCCTAAACTATATGGCACCAGAGTGCTTTTTCCCGATGAAGGAAAGAAAGATTGACGGTGGGGTCGATGTGTGGGCCATCGGTGTCATCCTCTATGGCATGCTGGTAGGAGAACTACCCTTCAAGGGCAACACTTCCAACGAAAAGATCTAGCAGATTAAGCTCGGGAAGTACAGAGTACCAAAGGAAATTCTAGAGACACTATCGCAGGAGTGTGTCGATGTGTTGAAGCGATGTTTGGACCCCAACCCTCGGACGCGCATAAAGATTGCGGACCTACTGATGCATCCATGGTCGACCGACATGAATCTTCCATAGTACTGAACAAACTTATTGTAGAATGAAATCGGAGAAGCCCACCGTGGTGATCCTCGAAAAGCCTCGCGAAAAGAAATAGCTCCCACCAGTTCTCGAATAAAAGGTCCAAAAGCAATAACGCGATAAGAAATCGGTACCAAAGGGCCGTAAAAGCAACCTCTTGAAGACCCCATACTTAAAGAAGTGACTTCTGTGCGTACCACCGTACCCTTCAACATACACAGTCACTGGGCTTGGCACTGCTGGCTACGACCTCCGCGTGGTTGCTCGTCGTCTTCATCCTAATCGTGGTGGTGATGACCAGAACCACCCGAACCACCTCTTGGGTTTTTGTTTAGGTCCCTTTCGGAGAAGTCCTCTAAATGGTGAATGTCATTTTTGGCGACTGGCTTTTTCTTGGTTGGGGAGTCGGCCGACTCTGGTCCCAACTCATATTGAACGTTGAGTATATCCTTTAAGGCTTTGGCCTTTTCAGGATTGATTACGTTCTTCTTCGGGAACTCCACTTCGAACTCGATGTAAAGATTACCATGAGACATGGCGTCTTTGTGGAATGCCATGCCTCGACCCTTGATCATTTTCCTCTCTTTATGAGAAAGAATTTCTCCGGCAGCTGTCGCGATACGATACTTTTTGCCATCGAGATGATCAATCTCAAAGTTTAGGCCAGTCAGTGCCTCGAGGAGACTGATCTTCTTCTTAATCCATAGATCGGCACCCTTGCGCTCAAACAGTTTGTGTTTGGTGATGTTGGTACGAACGTATATATCGCCGGCCATGATTCCAGGCTACGATAAGACAAAAATGTACGTATTCGTCGCTTTCGCCGGTGAAGATGTAATCGTGCTCATGAGGACAGCCTGGTTCAATGCTCACCTCTAATACTTTGTCCTTTTCGATAGTCTTTTTACCCTTGCACTCAGTGCAGCGGGTCTTCTCATCGATAATCTCACCGGTAGCTCTGCATTCAGAGCAAGGTTCCTGAGATTGACTATACATGCCTGGACCAAGTTGCACAAGCCTCTCAACGATTTTCCTGCCTTTGCACTTTGGACATTGCTTAACATCCTTCCCACCCTTTCCCTCACACTTTTCGCAGGTGCGCTGTCTCTTGTGATTGATAGTTTTCATGCAGCCATTGAATGCTTCTTCCAAGGTAATGTTGATCTCAATGAGT
>ERZ724527.1201-NODE-1201-length-12244-cov-3.605218_pt1 | contig 12244 bp, 8 predicted proteins | sample MGYA00376060_ERZ724527 | MGnify/ENA primary metagenome ERZ724527 (study PRJEB28724, sample SAMN07190886) | activated sludge metagenome | isolation source: activated sludge of sewage treatment plant in Hong Hong | place: USA: Christiansburg, Virginia | collected...
TCCGGCGGGTACGGCCGACTCGCTGTTCCAGAGCAGGGCCACGCCGAAGTCCTGGTCGGGCAGCATCGCCAGCGCTGCGCGATACCCCTGCACGGCACCGGCGTGGAAGATCATGCGGTGTCCGCTGTAGTCGAACAGCCGCCAGCCCAGCGCATACGAGGCGGTGCGCACGCGCTCGCGTCGCCAGGGCGAACCCAGCACTTCGCCGGGGGTCGGAATCTGCGAGGTGTGCAGGATGTTCAGCAGTTCGGTATCGAAGACATCCGGTGCGTGGCCGAGGTGCGCCAGCATCCATTGGCCCAGATCGCGCGCGCTGGCGTTGACGCCGGCGGCCGGCGGAATCCGGTAGTAGGTCAGCTTCGGCAGCACCGACTGCCAGCGGCCCGAGCGCTTCACATGCGGATGTGCCCAGTCGCCGCTCGCCTCCAGCGCGTCGCGGCCATAGGTCGCGGTCTCCATCATCAGCGGATGGAAGATCCGCTTCTCGACCTGATGGGTGAAGAAGTCGCCGGTGACGGCAAAGGTCACATCGCCGATCAGGCTGAAGGCGACGTTCTGGTAGCTGTAGCAGCTGCCGACCGAACACACCGGAGTCACTTCATCAAGCTGTTCGAGCAGCAACGGGTAGGGCGAGTCGGCCTCCAGCGCGCGGTCCAGCGAGTTGTGCGGCAGTCCGACCCGATGGCTGAGCAGGTCGTCGATGCGCAGCTTGCCGGCGCCATCGATGTCCTTCAGCACCAGGGCCGGGACCAGGTCCTGCACGCGGTCCTCCCACTGCAGTGCGCGTTCGTTCACCAGCAGCGCGGCCAGCGAGGCAGCGAACGACTTCGACAGCGACGCGACCCGGAAGACGGTGTCCGGGCCGACCGCGATGCGCTTTCCGTTCTCGGCCACGCCGATGCCGCGCACGCTGACGATCACGCCGTCCTTGACCACGACCGCCGCCAGCGCGGGCGTCTGCCCGGTGCGCAGCACCGCATCGGTCAGCTGCTCGAATTCGGCGACGATGTTGGCGGTGCGGGTCTGCTCGTCGATGCTGTCGGCCGCGGCGCAGACGCTCGTCGCCCCCGCGAACGCGAGGCTCATCGCGACCCACGGGTTGCTTGCAAAGTTTCGTAAAACGGCCATGTTATGCTCGTCCGGACACCGCGATTCTATCAAGCAGCGATGCTGAACGCGGGCCATTTCTTACACGCGGAGGGCGGTGCGATGCTGGGTTTGCTGATTCTGCTGGTGGTCGTCGCGGTACTCGGATTCTGGGTGGTCGGCATCTACAACGGGCTGATCCGCTCCCGCCGCGGCTACGAGAACGCGTTCGCGCAGATCGACGTGCAACTGACCCGTCGCTACGACCTGATCCCGAATCTGGTCGAGACCGCCAAGGCCTACATGAAGCATGAGGCCGGCACGCTCGAAGCCGTGATCGCCGCGCGCAATTCGGCCATGAATGGACTGAAGGCGGCGCAGGCCCATCCGGGCGACGCTGCAGCGATGCAGGCGCTGGCCGCGTCCGAAGGTCAACTCACCGGCGCGCTCGGCCGCCTGATGGCGGTGGCCGAGGCCTATCCGGACCTCAAGGCCAACCAGAACATGATGCAGGTCAGCGAAGAGCTGACCTCGACCGAGAACAAGGTCGCATTCGCGCGCCAGGCCTTCAACGATTCGGTGATGGGCTACAACGTCGCTCGTGACGTGTTTCCGAACAATCTCATCGCCGGCATGTTCAACTTCAAGGAAGCCGCCTTGCTGCAGATCGAGGATGCGGTCAAGCGCGAAGCGGTCAAGGTGAAGTTCGACTGAGCGCAGTCGCGCCGCGAATTGCGGCGCGCGTTCCGGTCCGCCGATGAACTTCTTCGAAGCCCAGCAGCAGGCACGCCAGCAGTCGAAGCGACTGGTGCTGTTGTTCGTGCTCGCGGTGATCGCGATCATTGGCGCGATCGACCTGGTGGTCGTCGCGGCGATGCTGGCCAATGCCGACGATGCCGCCGCTGGCCTGACGGCAGGCGAGACACTTGCCCAGCACGCCAGCACGCTGCTGGCGGTCAGTCTGATCGTCGCTGCGGTGATCGCGCTGGCGTCGTTGTTCAAGATCGGCGCGCTCCGGTCCGGCGGCGCGGCCGTCGCGCAGTCGCTGGGCGGCACGCTGATCTCGGCCGAGACCACCAATCCGCACCATCGCCGCCTGCGCAACGTCGTCGAGGAAATCGCGATCGCGTCCGGCGTGCCGGTGCCGGAAATCTACGTGCTTGAACAGGAGTCCGGCATCAATGCGTTCGCGGCCGGTTACACGCCTGCGGACGCGGCGATCGCGGTGACCCGCGGTGCGCTGGAAAAGCTCAAGCGCGACGAACTGCAGGGCGTGATCGCGCACGAGTTCAGTCACGTACTGAATGGCGACATGCGCCTCAACATCCGTCTGATGGGTCTGCTGTTCGGCATTCTCTTGATCGGCATCATCGGTCGCAAGATCCTCGAGGGCATGCGGCATGCACGCGACAGCAAGGGCACCGTGCCGATCTTCCTGATCGCGCTGGCGATCATGATCATCGGCTATGTCGGCGTGTTCTTCGGGCGCTGGATCAAGGCTGGCGTGTCGCGTTCGCGCGAATACCTGGCCGATGCCTCGGCGGTGCAGTTCACTCGCCAGACGGTCGGACTGGCCGGCGCGTTGAAGAAGGTCGGCGGACTGCCGGAAGGATCGAAGATCGAGAACCCCGAGGTCGAGGAAGTCAGCCACATGCTGTTCGGGTCGGGCATGAATTTCTCGTCGATGTTCGCGACCCATCCGCCGCTGCTGGAGCGAATCCAGCGCCTCGACAAGAGTTTCAAGGCGGAACAGTTCGCGGCGATCGCGAAGCAGTGGTCGCAGCCGGTCGACGTGCTGGCGCTGGATGCCGAACTCGGACTCGACCAGGGACTGGGTCTCGAGACGGCGGCGACCTCGGCAGCAGCCCCGCCGCCGTTGCCGGACGTGCGCAGTGACATCGCGGTGCAGCCCCGTTCGGTGTCGAATCACGTCGGCGCGCCGAAGCAGGATGACTTCGCGACCGCCGACCTCATCCAGAATCGCATTCCGCCGCTGTTGCTCGAGGCCGCGCGCGCGCAGCGCTCGGCCGATCGGGTGATCTATGCACTCCTGCTCGATGCGAACGCCGATATCCGTGCGCGCCAGTTGGCGATGATCGTTGCGCACGGCGGTGCGGAAGCGCAGACGGAGACCTTGCTGCTGCGCGAGGCGGTCGAGGCCTTGCACCCGATGCAGCGCATGCCATTGGCAGCGATCGCGTTTCCGGCCCTGCGTCGGCACCCGCGGCCGTGGCTGCAGGGATTCATGCAATTGCTGGATCAGCTGATCCATGCCGACGGCCAGCAGGCCTTGTTCGAATTCTGTCTGGCTCGCCTGGTCGCGATTCACGTCATGGAAGCGCTGGATCCGGCGCGGGCGCGAGTGATCGGGCGGCGCAAGCTGGTGCAATGCGAGGCCGAGATCGCGTTGTTGTTCGCGGTGCTCGCGCACGCCGGGCACGACAGCACGGTCGATGCCCAGCGCGGATTCCAGGCCGGCATGCAGTTGCTCTACGGACAGCGTTCGATCGCCATGCCGGACAGCAGCGACTGGCATGCCTCCCTGGTGCCGGCGCTGAGCAAGCTCGACCAGCTGGACTCGGCCGGAAAGCAGTTGCTGATCGAGGCGATGGTCACCACCATCAGTCACGATGGGCGCATCGCGGTGGCGGAAGCGGAACTGTTGCGCGTCGCCTGCGCGGCGCTGCATTGCCCGCTGCCGCCGCTGCTGGCGCGCTGATCAGCCCGCGAGCATCAGGTCGGCCGCGCGCTCCGCGATCATCACCGTCGGCGCATTGGTGTTGCCGCTGACCAGTTTCGGCATGACCGACGCATCGACCACGCGCAGACCCTGCAGGCCATGCACGCGCAAGTTCGGATCGACGACCGAACCGGCATCGCTGCCCATCCTGCAACTTGCAGGTCCGATGACCGGATTGATCGTGCAGGTGCCGACCGGGTGGTACACGGTCTCGGCCTTGCGGCTCAGGAACGCGCTGATTGCGGCCTCGGAATCGTCATTGTCGCCGGGAAACATCTCGTCGCCGCGATAGGCATCGAAGGCCTTCGACTTGAACAATCGGCGCGAGGTGCGCACGGCTTCGACGAGCACGCGGCGGTCGAAGCCTTCGGCGTCGCTCAGGTAATTCGCGAACAGTTTCGGTTTCGCGGTCGGGTCGGCGCTGGCGAGTTCGAGATGGCCACGCGAGCGCGGCTGCAGGTGACAGGCGTGCAAGGTCATGCCGCGGCCGGGAAGGCGATTGCGGCCATGATCGTCGAGGATCGCCGGCACGAAATGGAACTGCAGGTCCGGGCGTTCGTCCGGTGCCAGCGGCGAGCGCACGAAGCCACCGGCTTCGGCGATGTTCGAGGTGCCCGGTCCCTTGCGGAACAGCGCATACTGCAGCGCGATCCAGACGTCGTTGGTCTTGTCGTAGGTGATCGGCTGCTTGCAGCGGAAGATGGTGCAGGCATCGAGGTGGTCGTGCAGGTTGCGACCGACGCCCGGCAATTCATGCCGCTGCGCGATGCCGTGCTTGCGCAGGTCGTCGGCCGCGCCGATCCCGGACAGCATCAGGGTCTGCGGTGAATTGATCGCACCGCCCGACAGCACGATCTCGCGCTCGGATTCCGCGCGCACGCGTTCGCCCTTGTGCCGGAATTCGACCGCGACAGCACGGCCGTGATCGATCACCAGGCGCTCGACCATGGCGCGCGTCCTGATCGTCAGGTTGTCGCGATCGCGTGCCGCATTGAGATAGCCGGCCGCGGTGCTCCAGCGCTGGCCGTTTTTCTGCGTCACCTGGTAGAAGCCGAAGCCTTCCAGTTGCGCGCCGTTGAAGTCGGGGTTCAGCGGGAAGCCGACTTCGCGGGCGGCATCGAGCAGCACCGGCGAAAGCGGGTTGCGATAGCGGTGGTCGGCGACATTGAGCAAGCCATCGACACCGTGAAACGCGTCGGCGCCGCGCTCGTTGTGTTCGCTGCGCTTGAAATACGGGAGGACCGACGACCAATCCCAACCAGTGGCGCCGAGTGCCGCCCATTCGTCGTAGTCGCGGGCGTGGCCGCGGATGTAGCACATGGCATTGATCGAGCTGGATCCGCCGAGCACTTTCCCGCGTGGCCACCACAGGCGACGGCCATCGAGCTGCGGTTCCGGCTCGGTGTTGTAGTCCCAGTTCACACCCTTGCGGCTGACCAATTTCGCGAGGCCGGCCGGCATGTGGATGAACGGGTGCCAGTCGCGCGGGCCGGCTTCGAGCAGCAGCACGCGCGTGTTCGGGTTGGCCGAGAGCCGATTCGCGAGCACGCAGCCCGCGGAACCCGCGCCGATGATGATGTAGTCGTACTTCACGTGCAGTCCCTCGCTTGCAACGGGGCGCGGCGCACCCGATGGCGCGTCGCCCGCAACACAGCGGGCGCAGGCACCCTAGGTAGCCGACTTAGAGCATTTATTCGAGGACTTCGACCGGCGCGTCGACGCGTACGATCCCGGTCCGGCGCACCAGCAGGTTCTGGCCGAAGGTGACGCCGATCGCCTCGCGTCGATAACTCGTCAGGGTCTTCAAGGGTTCACCATCGGTGGCCGGCGTGGCGCTGTCCGGGTCGATCGTGGTGAGGACGCAGCGCGTGCACGGTTTCGTCAGCGCGAACTCGGTGTCGCCGATGCGAATGCGTTTCCAGGTGTCTTCGACGTGCGGTGTGTCCGTCTTCACGACCAGATTGGGACGAAAATTTGCCATCGACACCGGTCGCGCCAGCTTCGAGTTCAGCAGGTCGAGCGAGGCCGTGCCGATCAGCAGCAACGGGAATCCGTCGGCAAAGCTGACGATGTCGCCGGGCTTTGACCAGTCGCGGCTGACGCTGCGCACGCAGTCGTCGGCCATGTGCACGAGACGCACGGCGATGCCGAGTTGCAGCGACAACCATGCGTTGATCGCGTCGTCGGCCGCGCGCGCGCGACTCGAGGACTTCCAGATGCCGACCTCGATCGTCGCGGCCGAAATTGGCGGCTCGCCGACATCGCGCCGGCTGCCGGCGGGCGTGAAGACCACCAGTCCATCGCGGATCAATTCAGCGGCGCACTTCAACAAGCGCGGATGCTGGCGTGCGGTGACGAAGCGGGCATTGGCGTCGATCAGCATCCAGCGACGGTCGCCGTGAAGTCCGCGTACTTCGACCTCGGCTTCCTGCACGGCGAAGCCGCGCATCGACTTGATCGGGTAGAGATGGATCGAGGACAGATTCATTCGCGGAGTGTACGTGCTGGACGGGGCCGCTACACTCCGGCGGTCGTCGGGACACAGGCTGGCACGTGACGCAATCGCAGCAGGCGCAGGATTCTGGATCGACGGCGTATGCCGTTTCGGCACGCGATGTCCAGGCCGCGCTGATTGCCGCCGTCTATTTCTTCTTCGTGCTCGGCTCCTATTACGTCGTGCGCCCGGTGCGCGAGCAATTGGGTGCGGCCGCAGGCGGTTCCGACGTGTTGCCGTGGTTGTGGACCGGCACCTTCATCGCGACGGTCGTGTTGACGCCGTTCTATGGCGCGATCGTCGCGCGTTTTCCGCGTCGCATCTTCATTCCGATTGCCTACGCATTCTTCGCGATCGGCATGGTCGCGTTCTCGACGATTGCATCGAGCGATCATCCGAGCACGTGGATGGCGATCGCGTTCTACATCTGGGTCAGCGTGTTCAACCTGTTCGTCGTCGCGGTGTTCTGGAGCTTCATGGCGGACGTGTTCACGGATGCCCAGGCGCGGCGCCTGTTCGGGCCGATCGGCATCGGTGGCACCGTTGGCGCTGTGGCCGGGCCGTCGGCGGCGAAATGGCTGGTCGGCGACATCGGCGTGTCGGGGCTGTTGTGGTTGTCCTCGGGTGCGCTGCTCGCCGCCCTCGTCTGCGTGCTGCTGTTGTCGCGATGGGCGAAGCGCTACGGGCGACGCGATGCGACGGTCGCGGAGCGTCCGATGGGTGGTGGTTGGTGGGCCGGCGCAAAGGCCGTCTGGGCCGACCCGTTCATGCGTGCGATGGCGATCCTGATGCTGCTCGCCGACGTGATCGGCACGATGTTGTATGCGCTCAATTCCGACATCGCCCGAGACACATTGACGACCGCCGTGCAGCGCACCGAGTATTTCGCCGGCATCGACTTCGCCGCGAACCTGCTGACCTTCGTCTACCAGATCGCTGTCGCACCGCTGTTGCTCGTGCGCTTCGGGCCGCTCGCGGCGATGCTGTTGCACTGCGCGCTCAACGTGATCGTGTTGTCGCTGGTCGGGTTCATTCCGGGTGCCGAAATCACCATGATCGCGATGGTCCTGTCGCGTGCCGGTGCCTACGGACTGCTGCAGCCGGCGCGCGAAGGCTTGTACACGCGGGTGCCACGCGAACTGCGCTACAAGGCCAAGGCGTTCATCGATACCGCGGTCTGGCGCGCCGGCGACGTCATGACCAGTTTCGGCATGAACGGATTGCGCGCGATCGGTTTTGGCGTACCCGCATTCGCGGCGATGGCCGTGCTCGCGTCGGCTGCATCCGCGCTATTTTCCTGGCATGCGGTGCGTTACGCCGATGCCCATCGGAGCAACGAATGATCCGCTTGCTGTGCCTGTTGCTGTTGTTGTCCGTAAGCACGATCGGGCGGGCGTCCGCTCGCGACGACTGGGAATTCGGCGTGCGTGTCGGCGGCATGATCACCGACAATGCAGTGCGCCTCGACGGTTCGGCCGAATTCCTGACGATCACGCGCCGTCTTGGCGAAACGCGTGGCGTCGAGCTCGAGTTCGGCGCCGACCAGCTCGACTTCTCGATGGACTATGGTCTGCGCCACAAGACCGTGGCCGTGAACTATGTCGAAGTGAATCGTGAGCCGTTGTGGGATCCGTACGTGCTGATCGGCTTCGGCGTGTCCGAATTCGATGCCCCGAGCGGCATCACTGAAGGCCGCGACGCGATGATGCAGATCGGCACCGGCGGTTCCTGGGAAGTCACCGAGAACGGCAAGCTGCTCCTGCGCGGCGATGTTCGCGTCCGCTACGACCTCAACGACACCGGCCAACCCGGCCAGGATGGCTGGGGCGACGCGATCTTCACGGTCGGGTTGTCGTTTCGCTTTTGAGTTCAATGGCAGGCGCTGGCCTTGCCGCGCTTGGCCGGTTCGGGACGCGCGAGATCGTCGAGGATCGGGCATTCGGGGCGGTCGTTCCCGTGACATTGCCGCGCGAGATCGGCCAGCGTGCGCTGCATCGCCTGCATCTCGGCGATCTTGCGGCCAAGTTCAGCGGCGTGCGACTGCGCCAGTTTCTTGACCTCGCTGCTGTTGCGCTTCGGGTCCGACCAGAGGGCGAGCAGTTGCGCGATCTCCTTCATCGAGAAGCCGAGTGAGCGCGCCCGCTTGATGAAGCGCAGTCGGTGCAGGTCGGCGTCGGAATACAGGCGGTAGTTCGCAAAGGTTCGGCCCGCGGGCGGAATCAGGTCGATGCTTTCGTAATGGCGGATCATCTTCGCCGACACGCCGCTCAGCGCGGCGGCTTCGCCGATATTGTGCAGGCCCTGCTGCCTGGCGTCGGACAGTTCGGGACGGACGACGTGGCGCATGTCAGGCTCCTTCGATGCGATGTTGGGCCCGCGGCGTCCAGCGTCGCAGCAGCAGGGTATTGGTGACGACGCTGACGCTCGAGAAGGCCATCGCCGCGCCGGCGATCACCGGGTTCAGCAGTCCGGCGGCAGCGAGCGGAATGCCGACGATGTTGTAGATGAAGGCCCAGAACAGGTTCTGGTGGATCTTGCGGGTGGTGCGCCGAGAAATATCGATGGCGTCGACGATCAGCCGCGGATCGGGACGCATCAGGGTGATGCCCGCTGCCTGCATCGCGACATCGGTGCCGCTGCCCATGGCGATGCCGACATCGGCCGCCGCCAGCGCTGGTGCGTCGTTGATGCCGTCGCCGACCATGGCGACCCGATCGATTGCCGCGAGGGCACGGACTTCCTCGGCCTTGTCGCCCGGCAACACGTTCGCGTGCACGTCGTCCGCACGAATACCGACGGCGCGTGCCACTGCGTTTGCGGCGCCGGCGTTGTCGCCCGAGATCAGCACGGTGCGCAGGCCGAGCGCATGCAGGGCCGTGATGGCTTCACGTGATTCCGGACGCACACTGTCGCCGAAGGCAAACAGGCCATGCACGCGGGCGCCGGACGCATCGCGTGTCGCCACCCAGGAGACGGTGCGGCCCTGCGCTGCCTGTGCCAGTGCTGCCGCGCGCGCGTCGGTCACGTCGATGTCTTCGGTTTGCATCAGTCGTTCGTTGCCGATGAACACGTCGACACCGTCGGCCTGACCGCGCACGCCCAACCCGGACAGCGCGCGCACCCCGGACGCCGGCTCGACGCGCAGCCCGCGTTCCGCTGCGGCGCCCAGCACCGCCTTCGCGAGCGGATGCTCGCTGCCCGACTGCACGGCAGCCGCGAGTCGCAGCAGTTGCACCTCTTCACCATCGAATGCATCGACATGCACCAGTCGCGGTTGGCCGACGGTCAGCGTTCCGGTCTTGTCGAACGCGACAATGCGCACGCCATGCGTGGTCTCCAGTGCCTCGGCGTCCTTGATCAGGATGCCGGCGCGGGCCGCGACGCCGGTGCCGGCCATGATCGCGGTTGGCGTCGCCAGGCCGAGCGCACACGGGCAGGCGATGACCAGTACCGCGACGGCATTCAGCACTGCCTGCGGCCAGTCGCCGGCGGCGAGACCCCAGTACAACAGCGTCGCGATGGCGAACAGCACGACGACCGGCACGAACACGGCACTGACGTGATCGACGACGCGCTGGATCGGCGCCTTCTTCGCTTGTGCGTCTTCGACCAGGCGGATGATGCGCGACAGGCTGGTTTCCGCGCCGATCGCCCCAGTGCGCACGACCAGTCGGCCTTCGCCATTGGTCGCGCCGCCGGTGACGCGGTCGCCCGCGTGTTTCGGCACCGGCAAGGATTCGCCGCTGATCATCGACTCGTCGCTGTGGCTGGCGCCTTCGACAATGAGACCGTCGACGGCGATGCGTTCCCCGGGGAGCACGATCACGAGATCGCCGACGCGGATCTGCGCGATCGGCACGTCGACCTCGATGTCATCGCGACGCACGCGTGCAGTGGCTGGACGCAAGGCCTGCAGCGCACGAATCGCAACCGTGGTTTGGCGCCTTGCGCGGGCTTCCAGCCACTTGCCCATCAGGATCAGGGTGATGACCACCGCCGACGCCTCGAAGTAGAGATGCTGCGGACCATGATGCGTTCCTGCGACGAACATCTGCCAAAGGCTGAGGCCGTAACCCGCGCTGGTGCCGAGCGCGACCAGCAGGTCCATGTTGCCGGTGCCGGCCTTCAATGCGGACCAGCCGGCGCGGTAGAAGCGTGCGCCGAGCCAGAATTGCACTGGCGTCGCGAGCGCGAGTTGCAGCCAGCCCGGCAGCATCCAGTGCTCGCCCCAGAGCAAGCCGATCATCGGCAGGATCAGCGGCAGCGACAGCAGTGCCGCGAGGATCAGATGACGTCGTTCGCGATCGCCGTGCGCATCGTGATGAAGCGCATGCGGATCGTCCGATGGCGGCGCATCGGATGCGACCGTCGTGGCTTCGTAGCCGGCATCGGCGACCGCAGCGACCAGCACGTCGCGGGTCACTTCAGCGCCGGCTTGGACGGTGGCCGATTCCGTCGCGAGGTTGACGCTCGCATCGACCACGCCCGGTACCTGCTTCAGCGACCGCTCGACGCGGCCGACGCAGGAGGCGCAGGTCATGCCCGCGATGCCGAACTTGAAGCGGGCGGCGGCATCACCGGGGGGAATGGAAATCTGCGTATTCATCGGCTTGCTCCTTTGACGGACAAGCGCAGGCTACGGGTTGCCATGATGGGAAGGTCAATGCGCAAACGCAACGGTCGACTGGAACTGAAAGATTTCCGATTCCCCTGCGTATGAGGGATTGAAGGCCGCCACGAACGGGAGGCCGAGCAGGGGGATGGGCAACATGAGTGGCAATCGGTGGATATGGACCTTGGTCCTGGCCGTGGCGGCGTGGACGACGCTGGCCCCAGTGGGCGCGCAAGCCAATGTGCTCGACGCGGGCGGTTATCACGGTTGCGGCCTGAACGGCAGTGGCGTCGTCCTGTGTTGGGGCGCCAACGGTTCCGGGCAACTGGGCGACGGCACCACGACGACGCGCCGGACGCCGGTCGCGGTCAGCGGCCTTTCCGGTCTCACCACCGTCGCCGTCGTGGCGGGCAGTTACCACAGCTGCGCACTGATCGCCGATGGCAGCGTGCGTTGTTGGGGTGGCAATGGGCACGGGCAACTCGGGGACGGGACAACCACGACCCGGCTGACCGCGACGACCGTGACGGGTCTCACCGGCCTGGCCGTGACCGCGTTGGCGGCGGGTGATGCGCATACCTGCGCCCTGATCAGCAACGGCAGTCTGCGCTGCTGGGGATCGAACGACTGGGGAAAGCTCGGTGACGGCGGTGCCACGCAGCAGAACACGCCGGTTCTCGTGCAGCTGCCGGGTCTGATCGTGACCGCGGTTGCGGCCGGCCACAGCCATACCTGCGCCCGGATCAGCAATGGGTCGGTGCGCTGCTGGGGCTGGAATGGCTACGGCCAACTCGGTGACGGGAGCAACAACAGTTCCCCTGTCCCGGTGCTGGTGGCCGGTCTCGCGGGCGTGAGTGTCACCACGCTGACGGCCGACGACATGCAGACCTGCGCCACCATCAACAACGGGTCCGTGCGTTGCTGGGGCAAGAACGACACCGGTCAACTTGGCGATGGCAGCACGGTCCATCGCAATGCGCCGGTGACCGTGACCGGTCTCTCGGGCACGACCACGATTGCCGTGAGCGCGGGTCAGTCTCATGCCTGTGCCCTGAGCAGCGCGGGGGCCCTGCGCTGCTGGGGTGGAAATGGATATGGGCAGCTGGGGGACGGAACGACCACGCGCCGCCTGTCCGCAGTCGCCGTCGTCGGACTGGCCGGTTCCGTCGTGACTGCATTCGGGACCGGCGATCGGCACAGTTGCGCCCGGATCAGCGACGGCAGCTGGCGCTGCTGGGGCGGCAATACCGAGGGGCAACTCGGCATCGGTGGCGTGCTCCAGCGGCCGTTGCCCGTGCGTGTGAGCGGCCTC
>ERZ724527.1203-NODE-1203-length-12231-cov-4.530963_pt1 | contig 12231 bp, 6 predicted proteins | sample MGYA00376060_ERZ724527 | MGnify/ENA primary metagenome ERZ724527 (study PRJEB28724, sample SAMN07190886) | activated sludge metagenome | isolation source: activated sludge of sewage treatment plant in Hong Hong | place: USA: Christiansburg, Virginia | collected...
TTTTTTTTTTTTTTAATTTGAATTTTTGATGTTTTTTTGTTTGGTTGATAATTGCAATTTGTTATTTTATTTTATTGTAAATCTTATAATAAATTGGGCTGATATAGTAATTAATTTGAGATAAGAAGAAATCATAAAAGAGTCAGAGGCATACATCGTTTTAACAATAAAACGAAGGAATAATTAAATTCGTAGCTAAGGAAATTATAGACTACTTAGCGGGCAGTTATAAAACAAATTCTAGGTTTTCAAACGGAATTTTCATGATAAAACATTTTGGGTAAACTCATAAATTTAGAAATGAGCTTTTCTAAAAGCACCAAATCAAGCTAAATTGCAATCCTTCTATTTATTAGCTGTTTTTTTGTGATATTAATTTGTTTTTGTGCCTTTTTTTGAATTACATTTACAAATGTGAATAACACACTTATAGACAAATTACTCTTACCAAAAACCAAACAAATGATTCGATCTAAAATTTACAAAATCGCACTCGCCATCTTATGCTTTTCAGCGTTCAGTTATTCTGTTCAAGGGCAAGCCAAAAAAGATTTTTATGATTGGGCAGCCACTCCGCCAATGGGTTGGAACAGCTGGGATTGTTTTGGCCCCACAGTTACCGAGGCAGAAGTAAAAGCCAATGCCGATTATATGGCTAAATATTTAAAACCCTACGGATGGGATTATATTGTAGTTGATATCCGATGGTATGTTGGCAACGACAAAGCCCACGGATACAACGAAAAAGATCCCGATTATGTCTTGGATCAATATGGTAGATTTATGCCTGCAATAAACCGTTTTCCTTCGGCAGCGGGAGGAAAAGGCTTCAAACCCTTGGCAGATTACCTTCATAAAAAAGGCTTGAAATTTGGAATCCACATAATGCGAGGTATTCCAGTAATAGCGGTAAAACAAAACTTGCCCATTAAAGGAACTAATTTTACAGCCAAAGACATTTACTCTGACAAAGATCAATGTAAATGGTTGCACGATATGTACACTGTAGTTCCGGGCAAGCCGGGAGCACAAGAATATTATAATTCTCTTTTTGAACTCTATGCTTCTTGGGGACTTGATTTTATTAAGATAGACGACCTTTCTTCGCCCATTTATTTTGAGGGAGAAATCGATATGATTCGAAAAGCCATTGACCGCACAGGGCGTAAAATTGTGTTGAGCACTTCTCCTGGAGAAACCCCAATTGCACACGCCGATCATGTTCAAAAAAATGCCAATATGTGGCGAACTGTTGGCGATTTTTGGGACAGCTGGAATCAATTGAAAGAGCATTTCGAAGTCTTTGAACGTTGGAACAAATGGCGCGCTTATGGTGCTTATCCCGATGGCGATATGTTGCCTCTTGGACGAATTGGCATCAGAGCCGAAAGGGGAGATCCTCGAATGACGGCATTTACGAAGGATGAGCAATACACCTTGCTGACTTTATGGAGTATTTTCAAATCGCCATTGATGTTTGGCGGGAATTTGCCAGACAATGATCCTTTCACGCTTTCGTTGTTGACCAATAAAAATGTGCTGAAAGTCTTGAACGAAAGTACCAACAACAAACCGCTTTTCACGGACAAAGACAAAGCGGCTTGGATAGCTGATGACTCCAAAACTGGAGCCAAATATTTGGCAGTTTTCAACACTATCGATCAAAAAATGGTATCCGAAGATAAAGCAGTTTGGAACAGTGGGCTGCTATCAAGAGCCAATCAAAGTACCAAAGTGGACATTGATATTTCGAATGCTAAAAAACTATATTTAGTGGTAAACGATTCTGGCGATAATACCGATTGGGATCACGCCAATTGGATTGCGCCAACGCTATACAAAGGCAAAGATTCTATTAAATTGACTAGTTTGAAATGGAAAAAAGCAACTTCGGGATGGGAAAAACCAAGGCTTAATTTGAGTGTTTCGGGCAATAGTCTAATCACGAATAAAATTAAATATGAAAATGGCATCGGGACACATTCGAATTCCATTATAGAATTTGATTTGCCGGAAGGCTACACTCGTTTCAAAGCCATTGTAGGTTTGGACGAAGCCTGTATTTCTCAAAATGTAGGTGCTACCGTTAAATTCTTAGTATTTACCGAAAACCCTTATGGACCGCCACCTCCTCTTACTGCAAAAATACCAGTAAACCTGAAAAATATGGGTCTTCTGGACAGCTATTTAATTACCGATTTATGGTCTGGTAAAGTAGTTGGAGAATTTACCGGAGAGTTTGCTCCCGAAATCAATTCGCACGGTGCTGGTTTATATAAAATAGTTAAAAAGTCGAAATAGGTTGAGTTCAAAGAAAAGTATTAATATTAAAATTATTATCGTGAAAAAAAGAAGTCTGATTCCAATTTTTCTACTACTTGTAGGACAATTATTTGCTCAAAATTTTCAAAAAACGGCTTTAGGGGTAAAAACCAAATTGCAGTCCATAGATGTTGAGGTTCAGTTTTACAGTCCAAGTATTGTTCGTGTTTTAAAATCACCTGTAGGAGTCGCTTTCAAAAAAGAAAGCCTGTCCGTTACCAAAAAACCACAGCAAACCAAATTCACAATCCAACAAAAAGGAGATATTGTTTCGCTAAAAAGCGAAAAATTGAAAGTGGATGTTGATGTAAAATCGGGTAAAATATCTTATTACACACTTGCAGGAGCAACACTTTTAAGTGAGGCAGCATCAGGTGCAACGTTTACTGATTTTGATGATGCAGGATCTAAAACCTATAGTATCAATCAATTATTTACACTAGACAAAGACGAGGCTATTTATGGTCTGGGACAACAACAGCGAGGTAAATTATCGTTGCGTAATGCAAAAATCAATATGGTACAAGGCAACACGGATGATTATGTTCCTTTCCTTGTTTCTACAAAAGGGTACGGATTGTTTTGGGATAATTATTCTCCTACTACTTTTGAAGATAAACCAGAAAGTGCTTCATTCAAATCGGAGGTTGGCGATTGCATTGATTATTATTTTATGATTGGTGGAAATATAGATGGATCCATTGCGGGTATGCGTGAACTTACAGGGCAAGCTCCCATGTTTCCATTATGGACATTTGGTTATTGGCAAAGTAAAGAACGCTATAAGAGCCAAAATGAATTAGTAGGCGTAGTGAGTAAATATCGTGAATTAGGTGTTCCACTTGACGGGATCATACAGGATTGGCAATATTGGGGCAACAATTACCTGTGGAATGCGATGGACTTCCTCAACACCGAATTTCCAAACCCAAAGAAAATGGTGGATGATATTCACAATATGAATGCACACGTTATTATTTCTATTTGGAATTCATTTGGACCACAAACCAAGCAATTTAGAGAAATGCAACCTAAGGGTATGCTTTTGAATTTTGGTACTTGGCCTCAATCCGGATTGGAGACATGGCCGCCAAACCGTGATTATCCATCAGGTGTTCAACCTTATGATCCATACAATCCAGAAGCTCGTGATATATATTGGAGATATTTGAACAAAGGTCTTTTTTCTGTGGGAATAGATGGTTGGTGGATGGATTCATCAGAACCGGATCACTTAGACTTCAAACCTTCCGATTTTGATTTAAAAACCTATCTTGGTTCATTTAGAAAAGTACGCAACGCTTTTCCATTGATGGCGGTAGGAGGAGTTTCAGAACACCAACGTGCAGTAAGTTCTGATAAGCGTATCTTTATCCTTACCCGCTCGGCATTTGCTGGACAGCAACGTTTCGGAGCTAATACCTGGTCAGGCGATGTGAATTCATCTTGGCAGTCGTTACGCAATCAGATTCCAGCTGGTCTAAATTTTTCTATGAGTGCTATTCCTTATTGGAATACTGATATTGGTGGTTTTTTTGCAGGTGCTTATAAAAAAGGCTGGGGAGACGGAACTAAAAATCCATCATTTCAGGAATTGTATGTTCGCTGGCTTCAGTTTGGTGCATTTACTCCTATGATGCGTTCGCATGGCACAGATATTCCTAGAGAAATATATAATTTTGGAAAAAAAGGCGAAACAATCTATGATGCGATAGCCAAAACAATAGATTTGCGTTATTCATTGTTGCCATACATTTACTCTGCTGCTTGGGATATCACAAATAGTCAATCCACTATGATGCGTGCTTTGGTAATGGATTTTAATGATAAGAAGGTTGTTGACATAAACAATGAGTATATGTTTGGTAAATCAATATTGGTTGCACCTGTTGTTAATGCCCAATATACTCCTGAAACCATTGTAAAATCTAACGAAGAGACAGGTTGGAATCAAAATAATGATGCCAATGGTGCTAAAGTTCAATCGGTTACTTTTACTCAAGCTAAATCAACAAAAGTATATTTACCGGAAGGAACAGTTTGGTATGACTTCTGGACAAACGAGAAAATTAAAGGTGGTCAGGAAATTGAAAAAGCAACAACTATCGATGAAATTCCTTTGTATATTAAATCAGGAAGCATCATTCCTTTTGGTCCCCAAGTACAATATGCTAATGAAAAAAAATGGGATACCTTAGAAATTCGTGTTTACCCTGGAACTAATGGAGAATTCACTTTATACGAAGACGAAAACGACAATTACAATTATGAAAAAGGAGCATATTCTACAATAACTTTTAAATGGAATGAGCAAACCAAAACATTAACTATCGGAAATAGAAAAGGAAGTTTCAATGGTATGATAAAAAACAGAACGTTTAATATTGTACTTGTAAGTAAGGAAAAAGGAACCGGAATGACTACTACGACCAATTTTAATAAAATAATAAGTTACGACGGAAAAACAAAATCCGTAAAACTTTAAGACATTAAATACAGACCACTGAAAAAGTGGGTAGCGAAGCACCAACGATTTACAAACGAATTGGCGAAGTAAAATGGGTGCTGATTTATGATATTTACCGTATCAATCCACACAATTATGGGTTTTAGCGAAACTTCCGGTTTTGTCAATTTTAAAGATTTGGGGCATTTCAACGAAGGCGTGATGAAAGCGACCAATTTTTCGTTGCCAAAGCATCCTGTGGTGATTCAAATTACCAAAAAGAAGCCCGGAATTGGCAAAAAAAATGGAACTGCGCAATAAAATTTTAAAGCATAGAAAATAATACAATGAAAAAAAGCTTTCAATTTCAAAAACAAAAAAAATACTTTCTAGGATTGCTTTTGGTGTGTCTTTCGGCCTTCGCCAATAATCCAAAAGAGGCTTATATTTTTTCCTATTCTTCAGGGAAAAGTTTTGGAGGACTTCATTTTGCTTGGAGTATCGATCAAATCAATTGGCATCCGATAGGGCCAGAACACCATTATATGCATTCCGATTATGGACGATGGGGTTCCGAAAAAAGAATGGTTTCGCCAATATTATTTCTGGGTGCCGATGGATTGTGGCATTGCCTTTGGAGTTTGAACGAAACAGACGGTACTTTTGCCCACGCTTCTTCCAAAGACCTTTTATATTGGGGGCGTCAGTCGTATCCTGTGGTTATGACCGATAAAAACTGCTTGACTCCGGAGGTATCTTACAACAACCAAAAAGCCGAATACACCATTTCGTGGTTGAGTAAAAATCAAACCGAAACAACCGCTTGGTGCACGACAACCAAAGATTTCAAAATTTTTTCAGCAACCAAAAATATCCCAGTAGCAGAATACAAAAACTCCAGAAGCACCATTGTTATCGACGGAAAATCCCAAACAGGCTCCATCAATAAAGTCGCTTGGAATGTTGTGGATGGCTTGATAAAAACCCAACAATTGTCGGCTTACAAAACCCAACTTTGGGCAGAAACCACCAAAACCGACAGCCAACGTTTTGCCGATTTGAAACCTGTGGAAGCGAAGTTTAGTTTGGATGCAACAAAATCTAAAAAAATCAGCAATACGCTTTTGGGCATCTTTTTTGAAGACATCAATTATGCTGCCGATGGAGGTTTGTATGCCGAACTGGTTCAAAACAGGGATTTTGAATATACTTTAAGCGATACGAAAGGTCGAGACACCACTTGGAAAAGTACCAAAGCTTGGCGTTTAAATAATAAAAATTCGAAATTTGCCATCGATTCAATAAACCCAATACATCCGAACAACAAGCATTACGCAAAACTTTCTATTAAGCAAGTTGGAACAGGATTAATAAACGAAGGTTTTGACGGTATTGCCGTAAAAGCGGGCGATAAATACGATTTCGCTGTATTTGCAAGAGCTACCGATGGAAAATCTGGAAAGTTACTAATTCGTTTGGTGGGCAAAAATGGAGAAATCTATGCCGAAACCACAACCCAATCGATAACCACCAATTGGAAAAAATACAATGCTATACTTACAGCAAAATCCACTATTGCCGATGCCAGTCTGGAAATTATTCCACAAATGACGGGAACATTGGATTTAGATCTGATTTCGCTTTTCCCACAAAAAACTTTCAAAGGACATAAAAACGGATTGCGTGCTGATTTAGCCCAAACATTGGCGGATTTGAAACCTAAATTTATGCGTTTTCCCGGAGGTTGCGTTGCTCACGGCGATGGCATTGGCAACATTTATAATTGGAAAAATTCCATTGGCGCGCTCGAGGCCCGAAAACCGATGCGCAACCTTTGGGGCTATCATCAAACAGTTGGTTTAGGCTATTTCGAATATTTCCAATTTTGTGAAGATGCGGGAGCAGAACCATTGCCTGTAATAGCTGCTGGAGTTCCTTGCCAAAATTCTTCAACAGGAGGAGCCGGACAACAAGGTGGAGTTCCAATGTGCGATATGGAGAATTACGTGCAAGATATTTTGGATTTGGTGGAATATGCCAATGGCGATGTAACAACCAAATGGGGAAAAAAACGTGCCGAAGCCGGACATCCAAAACCTTTTAATTTGAAATATATTGGTATAGGAAACGAAGATCTCATCACCGATATTTTCGAAGAACGTTTCGCAATGATTTTCAAGGCTATGAAAGAAAAGCATCCTGAAATAACCGTAATTGGAACCGTGGGTCCCGCTGCTGAAGGCACGGACTATCAAGAAGGCTGGGACATCGCCACAAAATTGGGTGTGCCAATGGTGGACGAACATTACTATCAATCGCCGGGTTGGTTTATTTACAATCAGGATTATTATGACCAATACGACCGTTCCAAACCTAAAGTATATCTGGGCGAATATGCCGCTCATTTGCCTGGAAGACCCAATAATATAGAAACTGCTTTGGCTGAAGCTTTATACCTAACTTCAGTGGAGCGCAATGGCGATGTGGTGAGTATGACTTCGTATGCGCCGTTATTGGCCAAAGACAAACATACGCAGTGGAATCCCAACCTAATCTATTTCAATAATACCGAAGTGAGGCCAACGGTAGGGTATGAGGTACAAAAACTATATGGTCAAAACGCCGGAGACCAATATATTCCTTGTGAAATCAGTCTTTCCAACCATCAAGAAAATGTAAAAAACCGTATCGCCATTTCGGTGGTTCGGGATTCCAAAAGCAACGACATAATTGTAAAATTGGTCAACCTTCTGCCTGTTTCCGTGAATTCATCAATTGACTTAAAAAATGCTAACTTTGAAAGCAAAGAGGCTGTAAAGACCGTATTGAAAGGTGGTCCAAGCGACAAAAACGCGAAACCAGTAGTTTCCAGTTGTCCTGTTTCGGACTTGAATAATGTTGAATTACCAGCCTATTCATTCACCGTATATCGCATTAAAACGGTTGTTTCAAAATAAAAATTCAAAAAAAAGAGATTATACATTGCTACAAATATGATAAAAATTAAATCCAGTTTCTCCTGCTTTCTTGGCTTCTTCCTTTTGATTTCGACAATGGCTTTTGCTCAAAATACGGATAAGGAGAAAGTAGCTTCCGATACAAAAGCATTGAATATTCCCGCAGGTTATTCTAAAAATTTACATTGGAATTTGTTGCTCGATTCCATAGGTTCGAACGGTTCGTCCATTAATTGGAAATCCAGCAAACCAGAATACATTTCGAATGATGGAAAACTCTTGAAACGCTCTCCCCGAAATGGAAAAAAAATTAAGGTTACAATGACCGCAACAGTTACATCAGGAAGGGCAAAAACTAAAAAGACTTTTGATGTTTTGGTTGCTTATACCGACCAAGAATTGCAAGGGTATTTGTTTACCTATTTCGAAGGTTCAGGACCAAGACAAAGCGACGAGCAAGTACGTTTTGCTGCCAGTGCCGATGCGGTCAATTGGTTTGCATTGAACAATAATCAACCTATTATTTCATCCGAAAAAATATCGGGAACGGGTGGCATTCGTGATCCGCATATTTTGAGAAGCGAGGACGAAAAGAGTTTTTATATGGTTGCCACCGATATGAATACCGGTAAAAACGGCTGGGCACACAATCCCGGAATCGTGATGTTGCAATCGGGTGATTTAATCAATTGGAAGCATTCGTTTATTGACCTCGAAAAAAGTTATCCTGTGAAATTTGCCAATATCCAATGGGTTTGGGCGCCTCAAACTATTTATGATCCCGCTGCCGATAAGTATTTGGTTTATTTTACCGTTAAATACAAAGATGATTTAAAACTCGATTTTTATGCCGCTTACGCCAACAAAGATTTTAGTGGCTTTGAGAACGAACCTAAATTGTTATTCAGTCCCAAATATGGTGCTATAGATGGCGACATTATTTATAAAGACGGCATTTATCATTTCTTTTTCAAAGGAAATACTAAAGACGAAAACGGAAAAGAAACCAAAAACGGAATCCGTCAAGCTATTGGAAAAACACTTCAAGGACCTTGGACAGAAAATTTCAACTATTTAGATGCTTATTCGGATAAAAAAATAGTCGTGGAAGGTTCGAGTATTTTCAAATTGAACCAATCCGATTCCTATGTTTTGATGTATGATTTATATACCAATCATCGGTACGAATTTCAACGTACCAAAGATTTGTACCAGTTCACGCCAACACCCGAATCGTTTACCAAAAACTTCTATCCCCGTCACGGAAGTGTAATCGGAATAACGGTTGAAGAAGCGAAACGTTTGAACGAAAAATGGGGAGGAGTTCCCGAAAATTTATTGAAAAGCAAATAAACTTTTAATTGAAAATAATATGTTGTTTTCAAGATATTAATTGCCTCCAGCTTTAGCTGGAGGAATAAAATTTGCTTATTTTTAATGGCTTTAGCCAAAAGCATTTTTTTGGCTAAAGCCAATTGTACATTGATTCTGTATTCCTCCAGCTAAAGCAGGAGGCAATTGAAAATTATGGATTTGAAGTAGTTACTGAATTTTTAATTAAAATAATATGAAAAATACCCTCCTGATTCTAATAACACTCTTGCTTTCTGCAAGTTTGTATTCTCAAAAGGATACCTTAAATGCGCCCAAAGCAGTACTTCCTGATGTTTATGCTGATCCTCATATTACTGCTTTTGGCAAGAAATTCTATATTTATCCCACCACCGATGGTTCCGAAGGTTGGAAAGCCACGAGTTTTACCTGTTGGTCTTCCAAAGATTTGGTGAAATGGAAATCCGAAAAAGTAATTCTGGATTTACCCAAAGACATCAGCTGGGCCAAAGAGCGGGCTTGGGCTCCAGCCATTGCTTACAAAAACGGAAAATATTACTATTATTTTTCGGCAGATGTGAATATTGGCGTGGCAGTTTCCGACAAACCAACAGGCCCTTTCAAAGATGCTTTAGGAGTGCCGTTGGCCAAAAAAGGAATGCTCAAAGGGCAAATGATCGATCCAATGGTTTTTGTTGATGATGATGGTTCTGCTTATTTGTACTTTGGTCAAGGCAATTGCAATATGGTAAAGCTTAATGACGATATGATTTCGTATGATGCGACTAAAATTATTTCCATCAAACCAAAAGGCTATAATGAAGGTTCGTTCGTATTCAAACGAAACGGAAAATACTACCTAATGTGGTCAGAATTTGACACTCGTGATCCAAGATATTCTGTTGCTTATGCTACTTCCGATTCGCCTTTGGGGCCTTTTACGAAAGCAGAAGGTTTTCCGGTTTTAAAAGGAAAAGGAATCGTTAAGGGTGCTGGACATCACTCGGTGGTGAAAGTGCCCGGCAAAGACGAATGGTATATTGCCTACCACCGTTTCAAAATCCCTGATGGGAATGGATACAATCGTGAAACTTGTATTTCGCCAATGCGATTTGACAAGGATGGAAACATTTTGCCCGTTGATGTTTTCGAAAAAGTGAAACCCGTAAAAATTAAAGGGAAGTAATTTATAAGTAGTTTAGCAGATATTAGAAATAAAAACCAATTAAGAACAGATATAAAATGAAACACAATCTTATTTCAAAAATCACCCTTTGTGGCTTATTGTTTGCTGGGCTTTACGCCAATGGACAAAAGACTACTTTGGAAGTTGATGTTGCCAAAAGCATTACCAAAATCCAGCCCACAATGTTCGGTCTGTTTTTTGAAGACATCAATTTTGCTGCCGATGGAGGATTGTATGCCGAAATGGTCAAAAATCGATCTTTTGAGTTTGACAAACCCTTGATGGGATGGGAACAACCCAATACCAAAAGACTTTCTCAAAACAAGCAATCGGGTTATGCAACCCCAATTTATGTATTGGAAAATAAAACCAATCCTAATTTTTGCAGGGTTTTGGTCAATGACGACAAAGGATACGCCCTTATTAACGAAGGATTTAGAGGAATGGGAGTCAAAAAAGACGCGAAATACAATCTTTCCTTTAAGGCGGAAAATCACGATGGTGCCATCAAAAAAATAATTATTCAAGTTATCGACAAAGACAAAAAAGTGCTTGGCGAAACCAGTATTGTTCCCACGTCTAATGATTGGAAATCCTATTCCGCACAATTCACGGCGACTCAAACCGAGGCCAAAGCCAAATTGAAAATCACTTTCGAAGGAACAGGAACTATCGATTTGGATATGATTTCACTCTTTCCAGAAGACACTTGGAAGAACAGAAAAAACGGCTTGCGTAAAGATCTTGTACAGCTTTTGTACGATATGAAACCTGGATTTTTGCGTTTTCCTGGCGGTTGCATTGTCGAAGGAAGAACATTGGCAGACCGTTACCAATGGAAAAATTCGGTGGGAGCTATCGAGAATAGAAAAACGATGATTAACCGTTGGAATATGGAGTTTGCCCAGAAACAAGCTCCTGACTATTTCCAAAGTTTTGGATTGGGATTTTTCGAATATTTCCAACTTTCCGAAGACATTGGCGCAGCTGCCTTACCAGTTTTAAGTTGCGGAATGGCTTGCCAATACAACACAGGCGAATTGACTCCAATTGACGAATTAGACCCTTATGTACAAGACGCTTTGGATTTAATTGAATTTGCCAACGGCTTCGAAGCAACACCTTGGGGAAAACTCCGCTCGGATATGGGACATCCAAAACCGTTCAACTTGAAATACATTGGCGTTGGAAACGAGCAATGGGGACCCGATTATATCGAAAGGTATAAAATTTTTGAAAAAGCGATAAAAGCAAAATATCCAAACATCATTATCGTTTCCGGAAGTGGGCCTTCACCAGATGGAGAATATTTCGAATATGGAATGCAGGAACTCAAAAAATTGAATGCAGAATTGGTAGACGAACATTATTATAAAAGTCCACAATGGTTTAGGGACAATGCCACGCGTTATGATAACTACGACCGAAAAGGGCCTAAAGTATTTGCTGGAGAATATGCTGCTCAAAGTGGCACGGGAGGCAATTCGACCAACCGAAACAACTGGGAATGTGCTTTCTCTGAAGCTGCTTTTATGACAGGATTGGAACGAAATGCGGAGGTGGTACATCTAACTTCTTACGCTCCATTGATGGCACACGAAGAGGCTTGGCAATGGGCGCCAGATATGATTTGGTTCAATAATTTAGAAGCTTATGGTTCAGCTAATTATCAGGTTCAAAAATTATTTGCAACCAACAAAGGAACCGATTTATTATCCATAACCAAAGATGGGAAACCGCTCACAGGACAAAATAACCTGTATGCTTCTGCTGTGAAAGATATAAATACTAAAGAAGTAATTGTAAAAGTGGTCAACACATTGGCAACAGCCCAAGAAGTTACAATTGATTTGAAAGGAAGTAAATTGGAGTCCAAAGGAACTGTCATAACACTTACAAGTCCGAATTTAACTGATGAAAACTCTTTTGCCACTCCTAAAAAAATTATTCCAACAGAAAGTGACTATAAATTGAAAGGCGACAAAGCA
>ERZ724527.1204-NODE-1204-length-12226-cov-4.242215_pt1 | contig 12226 bp, 7 predicted proteins | sample MGYA00376060_ERZ724527 | MGnify/ENA primary metagenome ERZ724527 (study PRJEB28724, sample SAMN07190886) | activated sludge metagenome | isolation source: activated sludge of sewage treatment plant in Hong Hong | place: USA: Christiansburg, Virginia | collected...
TAAGGTAAGAAATGAGTTTATTAGAAGAATCAAACCAAGGTTCCTTTTTTTAATAGCCTTGATAATTAATTGATTATGTCTAAACATTTATGTTTTGAATAATTAAAAGATGTTTTCAAATTTACTTTTTACGAAGTCTTTTTCTATCCTGTGCCATCCTGTTGTTATTTTTTAATTTATTTCCGTTTCAACCATTCTTTCGGAACATTGACAATACAAATATTCATATTCTTATTGTCTTCCGAAAGCATCGCCGATTGGATTTGGATTTTGGTTCCTTCTCTATTGAAAGTAGGATGAATATGATCTCCAGCCGTTTCTTTGTGACCTGTGGTAAGCATCATCATTTCGTTAGTTTTTCTGTCTATTAAATACAAACTTCTCGAAAAATCATCACCAACCGCCCATCTTCCGTCGGCTGAACCGTGCACGTGCCACAAACCGCTACCGCTTTTGGTTTGTCCCGCAATAATCATCTCACGAGTTCTTAAATTTATGATTCCCAAACCTGTTGGTTTTTCACGGGTTCCCGTTGCACCCCAATTGCTTTCTTGCCCTGGATTGACAGGGTTTCTAATCTTTCCGTCTGCGGCAACTTCCACTAGAGAATCTTTCTCAACGCCAATTTTCCGATGTCCCATAATCGCAATGGCAACTTCATCTTTACCAATTACGGCTTCGTGTGTCACCCACTCAAAATTGGATTCAGGATACAAAGGACGCAATCCCGTACCGTCTGCCATTACCGTCCAAGTGCGTTGCGGCGACTTCCCTCCGGTTTCCCAACAAAAAACAATTTCGCCCGAATTCCAAATATTAGATTGGATGTGACCAATTTGAAAAGGCACAGAAACAACGTGTTTCAACTCTCCTGTTTTGATATTCATACTGCCAATTCCGCCCGGACCAGCTCCCATATTTCGGGGACCAAAACTTTTTTCGAGCACTACACTTTTATCTAAATATTTGGCAGCTTCTTCTTTTCCAACTCTGAAATAAACCCTTTCTTCATCGGCATCCAAAGCCATATCGCCCGAAGCTCCCATTTCTGGATTAGTAGTTCCGCAAACACGTTCGTAAGCAGAAACGGGTTTCATTTTTCGGGATTCACTATCTTTAAAAACAGCTTCTAGATTGACTTCGATGATTTGCATTTTGTCTTCGAGTCCTTTGCGCATAAAGTACAATTTCATCGACTTTTGAGCTAAGCACAAAGTTCCGTTATAACCGCCTTCTGTAACTTGAACCAGTACACCGGATTTTTCGTTGACTGCCATCGCTTCGCCTTTCACACGGTTGGAACGAAATATAAGCCATTCATCATCAGATGTCCATTGCGGATGTGTGGGATAAGTTTTGGAATCACCTTCCGATTTGGTTGTCAAAAAAATCAATTCCTGACCCGTAATTGGATCTTTCACCGTCTTTTTTTCAGATGGAAAACGAGTCCCAATTTGACCAAAAGAAGTAGCCGCAACAAGGAGCAAAACGGCATTTAAAAGGGTTTTCATTTTTATTTGATTAGGTTGTTTTTACCCGGAATTTTCAATTGAATGGAACTATCGTTAATTTCGAACTGGTTGTCTTTCAACAACAAAATCACTTCGGCTCCAGCCAATAAAACGGGACCATAACCGTGAGCCGCAAATACATTTATAGGACGATAGTAATAAAAAGCAGGGTCAAATCCCATTCCGGTTCCCACGCAAGTTCCTTCCACTTGGCCTTTATCATTCACTTTAGAAGCAACGGCATTCCAAGCCAACAGCGTCATTGGAGCATATGTCATTTTATCCACATAACCACGATTTATTGCTCTGGCAATGGAATAGGTGTAAATTGCGGTTGCCGAAGTTTCGAGATACGAATCATTTCTATCCAACAATTGGTGCCAAAAACCGGTTCCGTCTTGGTATTTTGCCAATCCTTTGATGTGGGCTTGCAATTGTGCCAAAACTCCAGCATATCCTGGGTGGTCTTTTGGCAAAACTTCCAATAATTCGACCATCGTCATCACTGCCCAACCATTGGCTCTAGCCCAATGAAACTGCGGATGATCTTCCATAGATTGCACCCAACCGTGCATATAAATTCCTTTTTCTTTGTTGAACATTCTACCCGAAAATTGGTTGACTTGTTTTACGGCATCATCAAAATATTTCACATTGCCTGTGTATTTCCCCATTTGTGCCAAAGCTGGTACGCTCATAAACATATCGTCAAGCCAAATCGTGTTGTCTTGCGGTCGGTTTCGTGCCAAAGTTCCGTCAGTTAATCGAAATTGTTTGTTGCTGATAAAGTCGATATAATTGTTGATTAACGGATCGGCATTGGTTTTTAATCCGTCTTGTTTGGCTTTGATAAAAGCGGCACAAAGTGCTCCTGCAAAATCCAATGCTTCGGGATGCAAGGTTTTGAGCATATCTTTATCCTTGATGTTTTGCTCTTTGTAATTGGCAGCAATATCAGCGATTAATTGCAATCTTTTGTTGGTGTAATCGGCATATTTTGGGTCGGCAGTGGCTTTGGAAGCCAAAAGCATTCCCGCATAGGTAACGCCCCATTCGTAACTAGTCAATCGGAAAGACCCCGGCTCAAAAGTGATGTCTTCGCTGCCTTTTTTATAATCCGTAATGGGAGCTTTTGTGTTGGCATTTACAATTTTGGAAGCCGAATTTTTATCCAAAAAAGTATAAACTCTGTCCAAAACAGTTTTTATTTGCTCTTTCTTCGGAACGTTATATGGCGTTGGGTAATCAGGTTGCATCAAGTGCAAAGGCGTGGTGGCATCATTGGTTTGAGCAATACTTGGCGTTAAGCTGCCTAAAAAAAGTAAGGCAATAACTGGTATTTGGTAGTGTTTCATAGCGGTATAATTTTAAATTAGTGGTTTAATGGTTTTATTTTGGGTTTAACTGAAAATATCGTGAACATTCATTTCTTCAAACCATTAAGAAAGTTAAGAACACTTCAAATCTTAATTATCTTAACTTTCTTAATGGTTTAAATGTTTTGTCTTTTACACAATACTAGTAGAACCTTATTTTTTTATGGCAACAGTAATTTCCACGGCCAGTTGTTTGGCCAAATTGGTTACATAATCCGTAAAATAATTGGCATCCTTAAAATTTTTGTCGGCACTCAATTCCCAAGCAGCTACGGCATAATAACTGATAGGTTTGTTGTTTTCTATTTTGAATTTGGCCAAATAAGAATCCGTCAATTGTCCTTTTTTCGGGGCTTCCATATAGCCGTTGTAGCCTTTTTTAGGAACGATGATGGCTGTTCCCATAATCCATTCGCGTAGATAACCCAAATTGTCGTGTTGGATAAGGCAAACCCAATCTCCAACTTCTATCACTTTCAATCCTTTTTGATTGTTGATGTTCGAAAGTGCTATCAAAAAAGTTTCTTTTCCCGTGATTCCATCAATGCTTACGGTATTTTTGTAGGCATACATTCCCGGCCAAATCGAAGTGGTTTCGTTTACCTGATAGTTGTTTCCAGCCGCTTTCCAATTATTAAAATTATAATTCAAAACCGAGTTTACGGGACCTTCGCCAACAATTTTGAAGCTTGTTTTTTCAATATTGTTCAAGGTATCCGTTCCAAGAATTCCCAATCGGGTGATTTCGTTGTCCACCAGCAAAGCGTAACCGCCCAATCCTGCCGAACTTCCCACCGGAAAAACATCTCTTCCCCAATCGTGCATTACGTGGTAATTGTCTTCGACCGCTCCCGTGCTGCTGATTCCCACATTTTCGGGAGTAATGGCAGGGACTTTTTTTCCAAAAACATCTTTGGAATTTCGTCCGTCCAAATAATGTCTGAAACCTACTTTGTCGTTTTCCCAAGAAGGACCATCGGTTTGGTATTTTTGAAAACCTAGTTTTTTATAGACTTGGTGAGCATTTACCGTTTCCGATGTTGCAGGTTGCAAAGGAATGTTTTCGGCTTCTCTTTTTCCGAATCGTACACTTGTTCTGATGGGAAATTTAGGAGCGTCTTTCACCCATTTTAGTTGGACGTTTTTCTTTTCTTTCGCAGAAAAATTTACTATCAAAAACAATTCATCCCATTTGCCATCGCCATCCAAATCGTTTACTTGTGACGGAATGGTATCGTTTTTACAAATCAAAAGCGGGAAGTTTTGGGTGTTATTTTTATCGATAGCGTCCCTTTTTATAGTCACCGCTTTATCAGATAATTCTATAGTTGAATTATTAGACAAAGTAATTGTAGTAGCCAATTTTTGTTGGGCTTTGCAACTCATTAAAGCCAAAGTTGTCAAGGCAACAGGCAGAAATAATTTAAGTTTAGGTGTCATTTTTTGTTTTATTTAATTCTAAAATATTAATTGCCTCCAGCTTTAGCTGGAGGAATAAAATTGGGCAAATTTTAAATGGCTTTAGCCAAAATAATATACTTTTTGGCTAAAGCCAATTCTGAATTAATTCCTTTTCCTCCAGCTAAAGCTGGAGGCAATTCAAAATTCTTGATTTCCTCCAGCTAAAGCTGAAGGCAATTCAAGATTATGGATGTACTTATCTATTTCACGGCCACATCCCAAACTTTCGACATTCTGGATTTTCCTTTTGGCCCTTCTATATTCAAAACGACAATGTATTTCCCGGCTTCTTTGTATTGATGTACCGGATTTTGTTCCGATGAAGTCGTTCCATCACCAAAATCCCAATTCCAGGATTTGATTTCCCCTTCGGATTGATCGATGAAAGCGACCATTCTTCTTTTCATATCCACCGTGTTGAATGTCCATTTCGCCTCGATTGCTTTTTTGAATTCGGGTTCCAATGGCATTAATTTAAATGGCAAACTATAATTGGCATTGCCGTACATCGTGTGTTCTTTTGACAAGTTCCAAAAGCCGTTGTTCTTTTCGTTATTGACATCATCATAGTCGATAATTGCCCAGCAAAGTCCGATGTTTTTATTTTCTTCCAAGATGGATTCAACGGCTCTTTCGGAATCATTTCCGGCATAATCAAAAGGCGTTATCCAAAATTCCAAGGTCAGTTTTCCAGATTCTTCGGGTTTAAAATTATAATGGGTTGCAGCATTAGAATAAGGCAATTCTTTTATCCAAGGTTGGCTTCCCCAAGCCAAAGCCCAATCTTTTCCTTCGGCAGGCGTGAAAATATGATAGTTTTGAGCGTGAACTCCGTGGTAGGAGAAATAGGCATCCATAGTATTTGTCAATGCTTTATTAGGATGAAATCTGTCAATAAATGGCCCACCGGATTGATCGGCATCGACCGTGATTTCAAAGATGTCGTTGTGCAAACCCGTCAACGAAAAATCCCAGTAATTATCGTAAGCTTCATATAAAAAATACAAGCGATTCAGTCCTTTGACCCAAGCTACTTTCACGCTTACATCCAGATTTTTCGGATCGGCTTTGGGTTGTTTGCCACTGTCGTCCCATAATTCGTCCATCCCAACGACATAGCTTTTGGGAACCATTTTCCAATCGTCTGGATTTCCGTCAATGGTGGGGATTTTGTTGGCCGGAAACTGGAAAATTTTGAAAGTTCGGGTGTCTTGTGACCAAGTTTGAACCGTTGCTAACAGCAGTAATATTAAAATATGTTTTTTATCTAATCTCATTTAATGTTTATTAAATTTAAAAATCACTATCATTACTTTAAAATATCGTTTGATCATTCAAAGTTTCAAGGCTTACTATCTAAATCAATTGCCTCCAGCTTTAGCTGGAGGTATAAAATTGCAATGATTAGAATTGGCTTTAGCCAAAATCAGATGCTTTTGGCTAAAGCCAATCTTACATTAATAATTTTATTCCTCCAGCTAAAGCTGGAGGCAATTCAAAAACACTACTAAAAGTCAAATTACTTTGATTCTAAACCTATTTTTCCGCTTTTCAATCCTTTACCTGTTACGGATAATTCCATTTTTCCTGCTTCTTCCGTTGATTGAACCAAGACCACTAATTTACCACTGAATAATTTCATCGTTGGCAAATGAAATAGTTCCAATGAAGTGGCATCGCCATTACAAGCCGCGCGATAAGTTCCTTTACCTGTTACGCTAAATTTTAACTGTTGAGTGGCGGTTGGACAAAGATTTCCGTTTTTATCTACTACGGAAATCGTTACATAAGACAAATCTTCGCCATTGGCTTCCAAAATATTTCTGTCGGCTTCGAGTTTTATTTGGTATGGTTTTTCAGCAGTTTGAATGCTTTCTTCGGCAGCTGCTTTTCCGTCTTTGTCTAAAGCTACTACTTTAATTGTTCCAGGTTCGTATTTGACATCCATCCACATCAAACGGTAACGGTTTTGTGGCGTTGTATTGTTTTTCTTTTGGATGCCCATACTTTTTCCGTTGACAAAAAGCTCCGCGCTATCGTAATTAGTATAAACAAAAACGGGTGTGGTTTGTCCTTCTCGGCCTTCCCAATTCCAATGCGGTAAAATATGTAAAGTTTTGGCTGTAGGATTCCAACGGCTTTTGTACAAATAGAATCTGTCTTTTGGCAAGCCAGCCAAGTCACTGATTCCAAAATACGAACTTCTGGAGGGCCACATTTCGTCATAAGGCGTTGGTTCGCCCAAATAGTCAAATCCTGTCCAAACAAATTCGCCAATAACCCAAGGTTTGTCGTCTTGCAAAACAAAATCGTCGTCGGGCACATTCGACCAACTGCAATATTCCAAATCATAAGACGACGATTGAAAATCAGGATATTGCTTGTTAGGCCCTTTGACAACTGGAAATTTATACACTCCACGGGAACTCACCGTTGAAGCTGTTTCGGAACCTAAAATAAATCCTTGCGGAAATTTTTTGAACGCTTCGTCATATAAAGGCAAACGGTAATTCAGTCCGGGAATATCCATAATGGCTCCAAAACCTGATTCCATTGTGGCTTTTACCTGATCCATTCCTACTGTTACAGGGCGAGTTGGGTCTTCACGATGGAAGATTTCCTGTAACCATTTGGCACGTTTCACCCCTTCTGCACCCCATTGGTCTGGGACTTCGTTACCCGAACTCCACATCACGATGGACGGATGGTTGCGGGTGGCGTGAACCAAATTGACCACGTCTTTTTCGGCATCGGTTGCAAAAAAACGATTGTAACCATTTTTCACTTTTGGCTTTGCCCATTCGTCAAAACTTTCGGCCAGAAACATAAATCCCATTTCATCACACAATTCGAGTTGTTCCAATGACGGCATATTGTGGGAACTACGAATGGCGTCGCAACCCATATCTTTCAAAATTGTCAATTGTCTGCGCAAAGCCGCTTTGTTGATGGCGGTTCCGATGGGGCCTAAATCGTGGTGCAAACAAACGCCTTTGAACTTGCGTACTTTTCCATTCAAACTAAACCCTTTGTTGGGTTCGAATTTGATGGTTCGAATACCAAATCTTGTTGTAGTTTCATCTTTTAGAACATCTCCAACAAATATTTGAGAAACCGCAGTGTAGAGATAAGGTGTTTCTGGACTCCACAATTTTGGATTTTTTACGGCAATGTTTTGTTCGAATTCGTTGCCAAAAATAGCGTCAGATTTATTTGCGGCTAATTCATTTCCAGAAGCGTCCATAATTTTGGTAACGATTCGTAGATTTTCGCCGGTAACTTTGGTTTTGATATTGACTTTCGCCACATCATCCGTAACGATTGGAGTGGTTACAAAAGTTCCCCATTGGTCGATGCTTTCCTTGTTTTTGACAATCAATTTTACTTTTCGGTACAAGCCGGCTCCAGGATACCAACGAGAGGATTCACCCACATTTGATAAATGTACCGCCAAGTTGTTTTTGCCATTGGCAGCCAAATAATCGGTGATGTCGAAGTAAAAAAAGTTGTAACCGTAGTTCCATTCGCCCACTTTTTTGCCATTCAAAAACACTTTAGGTTCGCTCATTGCCCCTTCGAAAAGGAGGATTACTTTCTTGTTTTTATCGAAATTGGGAACCGAAAACTGATTTCTGTACCAAGCTTCGCCAATGTAAGGTAAAGCACCTGTTCTTCCCGTTTTTTCGGTGGCTACATTTTCGCCATTTTGAACGATGGCGGTTACTTGCTTGTCGATTTCTTTGTCGAAAGGTCCGTAAATTGCCCAATCGTGTGGAACAGTTACGGATTGCCATTTGGAATCGTTAAAATTATTTTCGAAAGCTTTTTCATTGTTGCCTTTAGAGAATTTCCATCCTTTGTTTAGTTCAATGGTGGTTCTTTCTTGGGCAATACTGCAAGCAAATGCAAAAAGCAGAAGTGCGGTAAAAATTAGTGGCTTTTTAGAACTCATAGTTGAGGGTTTGATTAACTTTTAAAGTTACTAATAAATATTTAATCGGCGTGAAAAACTTCGATTAATGAAGTTGCCACTGGAGAATTATCGGGATTGGTTTCCATAATATCAGCCATGTAAGCCCACCATTTTTTTACAATAGGGTGGCTTGGCAAATAATCAAAATCGAAATCCGCGTTAATTTTTTGAACTGCAAACAAAATCAGGGTTTCTTCATCCAAAAAGATGCTGTAATCTTGAATTCCAGTTTCAGAAAGGAGGCTTGATAGTTCAGGCCAAATTTCGTCGTGTCTTTTTTTGTATTCGGCTTCAAAACCTGGTTTTAATTTCATTTTGAAGGCATTTCTAATGGTGTTATTTTTCATAATTTTTGTGTTTTATCATTCCAATCATCTGTTCTGAAAGGAGATGCTGGTAAATTTTCTTTGTTGAATAAATTGGGTTCTGGTATGGCTTTCCAAGCAAAACGAACGGCTACTGGTTTTTTTACTTTTGAAGACGAAACTACAACAGTCTTGCCATCGATTTTGGCATCTGCGGGATAAAAAACTTGGTCTTCGCCAGCAATTTCAAATTCTTTCAGGCTGTCTCCCTTTTTCAAAAGTCCTGAATTGGCATAATCAAAAAACAATTGAATGCGGTTTTTTTTGATTTTCATTTGATTGTAAATTGGACCTGAATAAACCAATTTGTTTTCATTATAGGTTTTGGCTCTAGCGATTAACGCCAATCGGTGACCCACGGTTTGCTTGTCTATTGGATGAATGTTTGTGGCATTTCCGATATCGGTTGTCACGACCATTCCGCTATTTGGGATATTTTTCAAGGAAAATAATTGAGCTTCTCTAATCTCTGGATTTTGTGATTTATGAGGAGCAATTTGCACATAATAAAACGGAAAATCTCCTTGATTCCAATCGCTTCTCCAATTTTTGACCATTGCTGGAAATAAACTTCGATACAAATAGGCTTGTTCGGCATTGCTTTCGCCTTGATACCAAATCGCGCCTTTTATAGTATAATTGATCAAAGGGTGCAACATTGCATTATAAAGAACATAAGAAGTTTTGTTTTCTTCTTTTTTGGGTTTTTTCAATTCGGATTTAGACAAATCGTTGTTGTTGGTGATTCGTTTTTTTTTCAAATTCGAATAGTAGTTTTCTAGTTTTTCTTGGAATAATTTTTCATTCTTTGCATCGGTTTCTAGAATGGACAGGAAATCTGGATTTTCTTCTAAAACATTTTGCGATGTCCAAGCTTCGGCTTTTGTTCCTCCCCAAGAAGAAGAAATCAATCCAATTGGAATATTCAATTTCTGGTACAAATCCCTTCCAAAAAAGTAGGCCACCGCTGAGAATGATTTAATAGTATTAGGCGAACATTCCTTCCAACTTCCCGTAACATCATCCAATGGTTTTTGTGAAGCTTTGGTCAAAACGGTAAATATTCGAATATTTGGATAGGTGGCATTTTTAATCTCTTCTTCATAATTTAGAACACCTGTTTTCCAAGTTTTCTCTTCTTTCCCAACAGGGAAATACATATTGGACTGACCCGAACATATCCAAACTTCGCCAATAAGTATATTTTTGAGTGTAATTTTATTAGTCGCTGTGATAGTTATAGTGTGTGCTTTTTCGCTACCTTGAGGAGTGTTTACAGTTGTTTTCCAAGTTCCATCTGGATTTGCAGTAATTTCTACATTAGAATCTTGCCAACCTAATTGAATATTTATTTTTTCGTTTGGCGATGCCCATCCCCATAAATTTACTTTTGAGTTTTGTTGTAAAACCATATTGTCACCCACTAAAGCAGGCAATTTCACTTGGGTATTTCCTGTTAGGGCTGCTCCAAAAACAAATATAACTAAGAGAAGTTTTTTTAGGTAAATCATTGCTGTTTGATTGTAAAATTAAAGCATTAAAGATAGAAGAGATGAATAGGATAGGCATCCTGTACTTTCCTGTAAAAAAAAGTGCTATAGTCGTTGATTACTATAGCACTTGATTTATTTAATTTAAATTTATTCCGATTAGTTATAACCTGGGTTTTGCATTGCTTTTTTCTCTGCCGCTGTCAATGGGCGACCTTGAGTATAAATTCCATCAAGGAAAGTTTGAGGAATTGGGCGTAAGCTGTGGAAATCTTGAACATTTGGAGCCGCTTCAGGGTTGTATGCTTTAGCTCTAGCTACTAATGTTTTAGTTCTACTTAAATCTTCCCAACGGTGAAATTCACCGCAAAGTTCTCTTGCTCTTTCGTTCAATACAAGACATAACATTTTGTCATAATCGCTAGTGTATCCTAGTTTTGTAATTACGGCCTGATCTGCTGCGGGTAATGCACTTATGCTAGAAATAGTTAAGCTTGTTGCATCAGTTATTGGAGTTGAAATATTATTGGATTCATAATAAGAGTTTTCAGGAATATATGAAATTGGGATTCCTGCTTGTCCTGTAGTTGTCCAAGCGGCTGAACCATCAGCATATGCAGAACGATTTTCTCCAGTTTTGAATGTTGCACGAGTACGAACTGCATTGATGAATGGTAACGCATCTGCAAAAGTTCCTGTACCTAATTTTGCCAATCGTACTTTTGCTTCTGCTGCCAACAAATATGTATCTGCTGAACGCGCTAAAGTAACATCACGAGAGCCTTTGGTGTTGTTGAAATCAAGTCGGTTTCCATCCATGTATTTGCTCAATGATGGCCACCAGAAATTAGCCATTAATCCAATTTTATCAGCAGCATTAGCAACCCATACTGTTGGAATTGGTTTTGCTTTTCCAGGATATAGATAATTTATATTTCTAGTATTTGAAAAACGAGTATCCGATGGACTGTTTACAACATACATAATTCCTAAATCACCATTTTTATAGACTGAACCTGATTGATTGTTAACGATACTTTTTGTTTGGAAACTTTTCCAAAAACGAGAATCGTTTACTTGATCATATATTTCATATATATAATTTGTTGGTGCCAAACGGCTGAAAGGTCTTCCTCCTGCCAAGTTACGTTTCATTTGTGGCATTTGATCGTAAGTAGAAAGGAAATACAAATGTTGTTGGTTTCCACCAGTTGTCAATGTACTAGTATTGAATTGTGCTGACAGAATTAATTCAGGTAATTTTTCATTCGCACCATCTACTACAGAATAAGCCCATAGATTAGCATAATTTGCGGCTAAAGGGTGGCGAGAAATGACATCATTAGCCAATGTAACTACTTGTTGTAAATCGGCAGCCTTTGTAGCTGAGTTCCAACTGTCGTTGATTTCGCTTGCACGTGTTAAATAAGCTTTTGCTAAATAATGAGAAGCAGCATCTTTAGTGATTTTTGCAGGACCTCCTGTATTGGTTAATAAAGTTTGAGCTTGAGTAAAATCAGCTATAACTTGATTTAAAACTTCTTGAGCTGTTGCTCTTGTGTATTCAAGTTCAACAGTGGTGCTCGTTTTTAATTTTAGAGGTACACCACCATATTGTCTTACTAATTTTAAGTAATTATACGCTCTCATAAAATATCCTTCACCTAAAGCAGTTTGTTTGATGGCAGCGTTTGATGAAACAATTGCTGTAGCCGATTCAATTAGTTGATTGGCATTACCGATGGCTACATATAAATTGTCCCAATTGGTGTTTGCGACTACTGTGTTGGCATTAGAAATGGTGATGAAAGACTGGAATCCTGAAGCATAAGAGTTCCAAATGTGATTGGAAGGGTCACCTCCAGCATGAAATTCGTCTGTTCCAGATTCATTTGCTGTAAGAGGAACTTCTCTATTCATATCTAAAGCAAAAGATTGATAATACGTTCCAATAGATAATTGTAGAATTCCTTCTTCAGTTTTATATTGTTCAAGGCTGTAGGCAGTAGTCAACTCCTCATCAAGGAAATTTTCATTACAAGAGCTTCCA
>ERZ724527.1209-NODE-1209-length-12211-cov-3.747861_pt1 | contig 12211 bp, 8 predicted proteins | sample MGYA00376060_ERZ724527 | MGnify/ENA primary metagenome ERZ724527 (study PRJEB28724, sample SAMN07190886) | activated sludge metagenome | isolation source: activated sludge of sewage treatment plant in Hong Hong | place: USA: Christiansburg, Virginia | collected...
GTGCAATGGGTGAACGTGCTCAGTCTGCTGGGCTTCGTGGTGCTGGCGCGGCGGAAGTTGGTGGGCGAGGAGCGGGAAGCATGGTTGGCGGGCTTGGCTCTGGCGGCCGTTTCTCCATTGGCCGTGCTGTTCTCCCGGAAGATCTGGGCACAGGACCTGTTGCCGGCCTTCGTGTTCGTGATCGTCACCGCGCACATGCACCGTGGCAAGGGCTGGGCGGCCTTCGTCTGGGGCTTCGCCGGTGCGCTTATGGGACAGGTGCACATGAGCGGCTTCTTCTATGCCTTCGGCCTCTTCCTGCTCACCGTGGTGCACGATCGTGTGAACGGTATTCGCTTCCAGTGGATCGCTTGGCTGTTGGGTAGCACCCTGGGGGCCTTGACCATGCTGCCTTGGGTCGCCTTTCTCGCCACCAATCCGCAGACCACCACCTCCAATTTCTGGAACATGTTCCAGCTGAACCTCTACTTCTACTGGCTGATCGATGCGCTCGGGCTCGACCTCTATTACAGCCTTCGTGACGACTTCTGGACCTTCATCCGCTACCCGCTGGTGGGTGGAACTCCGACTTATCTCGTTGCGCTGTTGCACGTTCTGCTTGTGGGCTTTGCCTTGTTCGTATTGAAGGCCTTGTTCGGCCGGATCCGGGGGCTTATACAGTGGCTACGCCAAGGCATCGACCGGTCCGAGTTGCTCCGGAACGTGAGCGCGACCCGCTTTTACCTGCTAGCGATCCTGTTGGCGTTGGGCGTATTCCTGCCGTTGAGCGGGGCCACCATCTACCAGCACTACCTCATCTGCGCCTTCCCCTTCCCGTTCATCTTCCTGGCGAAGCTTCTGCAAGCACGACCGCGCATACTGCTCGGACTCGCCATCACTCAACTTGCATTGACGGCCAGCTTCATGTTGTACATCCACTTCGTTGGAGCCACGGTGGAAAGCGACTACGGGGTCACTTATGGCGTGCAACAGGCCGCGAGGCAGTGATCCAACGTGGTCACTTCGCGATTGTGTAGGGTTCGATCCGGCCCACGGCCATCTGCATGCCGTTGACCGACTGCCGCCAGATGATGTTCCGTGCGTCCACAAAGAACTCTTGGTCCTCCCAGCTCAAGGCGAACACGAAAGCACCATCGCCAAGCCGGGTACAGGCGCCGAATTCAATAGGCTCCGCGTGATCGTTGAACCAGACCAGGCAGCCTGCCGCATCCACGTAGTAGGTGTTGTCATCGCCCGCGAAGCGTACCACGTATTGGAAAGCGACATCCACCTTGAAGGGAATGGCATCGCGATGTTCGCTCATTCGTTCGGCCTCTTCCCAGCCTTGTTGGATCGCCGCTGATCGTGCATGCTTGGGCGGGTGGTCACGTGTGCCGTGCACGTTTCCCGCGACGGCGATGGCGGCCAGAGCCTCGGGCAAGGAGGCGCCCATTTGGAACAGGATGAAGCCCGAGTAGCGGTCGCAGGCCAGTTCGTCACCCGGATGCAGTTCCTCCGGATCCAACGTATGCCCCAAGAGGTGGTGGGCGATCTCGTGCGCCAGGATGCTCACTGCGGACCAGTCCGTGCGCGAGGAATCGATGATCCCTGCCATGAAGGTCGGGTTGTAGGCGATGATGCGTTCACGACCCTTGATGTACGCGTTAGCGTTCTTCACCGTCGGGTCCTCGCGCACCGTGAACATGGGGAGCAGGCCCGAGTGCTGGACGATCCGATACACGGCGTCCTTCGCGGCGGCCTCGCTCATTCGAGGAGCTTGGGCGGCAACGCTCAAGGGCCATGCGAGAATGAGCGTGATCAGCAAGGAGCGCATTGGAACACGGTTGAAGGAGGAAAGGTAGTTGGGTCCACCGGGCTGTGCATCCTCCGGAAAGAGAATGGCCAGGTGCGAACGCTCTCGCACCTGGCCATCCCGATCAACGTTGCATCAATGCGCGACGACGAAGCGCTGGCTGCGGCCTTCCCGATCGCGAAGCAGGTAGATGCCGTTCGCAAGGCCGCTCACATCCACCGAACTGTTGCTCGGGGTGACCGTGGCGGAGAGCACGATCGCGCCATCGGCACCGATCCCGTACCATGTGCCTCCGCGGATGCTGCCGTTCAAAGTTATCCGGTCCGTGGCAGGGTTCGGGAACAGGGTAAGGCCCTCCTGGTTCGTGTGCTCCTGGAAGCCGACAGTGCCTGTGCAGAGGTATCCTGCGATCGCATTGTCCTGCGGAGAACCGTTCGGACGCTCGTACGTGTTGCCGTCAAGTGTGATGGTGGCATCGTGAGCTCCTCCGAGCACGAAACAATCAGGGCCGATGGACATGACATCCTTGGTGTCGAACGTAAGGGCGCTCCAGAGCGCGGTCAAGCCCGCATCATACTTCACGAGGTAGGGGTCGTTGAACGCGAAGTCGCCGAACGCATAGAGGGTGCCAGCATCACCGCCGATCACTTTCTTGATCTTGTAAGCCCCGGGAGAAGCGCAGCTCAGTACCGCACCGGAGGAACCGTCGAGGCTGTAGATGTAGCCGTTCGGGAAAGTGGAATAATCCGTACCGCCCAGGGTCACCGTGCCGAAGATGGCATAGAACGTGGCCCACACGTTACCTGCTCCGTCCACGCTGATGCGGAAGGATTCGCAGAAGGTCGGCTTCACCAGAGGCGTGCTCCATTGCTCCACCAGGTCGTTGTTGTGCTTGGTGATCTTGTTGCCCCACTGTGCGAAGACATTGTTGTTCGCATCGATGGCGATGTTGTGGTAGCCCACGTTCTGCAGGTCACCACCGCCGGTGGCGCTTGCGACCGAGTTGCCATTGGTCGGGTCCAGCTTCTGGATGGTCGCATCGCCGTAGTTGATGAACGGGTTGCCGTTGCCGTCCACCGCGATCGCGTTCACGCCGCCCGCGAAGTCCTTTACCCAGAGCAATGTGCCACCGGAGGTGTATTTCGCCACGTAGCCAGCGCTACCCAATGGAAGGGTGGTGCCGTCGAAGGTGGCCGTTTCAACCGCGAAGACCCAGCCGGCATTGTAGATGTTCCCGTTGCCGTCGACCGCTACGGACATGCCCTTGTTGTATCCGTTCAGGTCCGCAGAGCCGGAGACCTTGCTCCACAGTTCGTTGCCCTGTGCGTCGAACTTCGCGAGGAAGATGGCGCCGGTCCCTTGGGGGTGCACCGTTCCCCCGAAGTCGAGGGTGTCGGTACGCCAGCCTGTGATGATCATGTTGCCATCCGCGTCCGCAGCCACGCTGTTCACCACGCTGGTGGTGCTTCCGGTCGAGTTGTGAACGACGCTCTGGTGCGTGGGTGTTTGGGCCTGGCTCGGAGGGCTGTTCAAAGCCACGGCGAGAAGAAAAGAGAGAGAGGAGAATGCGCGCATGCTGTGAGTATTTGCCGCAAAGCTTTGGAAGTTCGGTAGGCCGGTAAATACGGTGGATACCGTATTCATCGGTGCCCGCTCAGGCTTCCTTGGGCGGAGCGTCCTCTCTTCGGCGACTGCCGCTGTACAGTTCATAGCGCATGAAGCGGCAGTCGAGGGCACCGTTGAACAGTTGCAACCTGGGCTTGGGCGTGAGCTTGATGTGCTTGGCGGCCTCCATGTTCGAGGTCAGCACCCAGGCGGTGTAGCCGGACCACTTTTTCTTCAGCGTGTCGCCGATCATCTTGTAGAAGGCGTTGATGTCCTCCTCCCGGTCCATGCGCTCACCGTAGGGCGGGTTCATGATCAGCACGCCACCGCCCTCCGGCGCTTCCAGATCTTCGAAGGCGATGTTCCGGACGGTGATCCGGTCGGCAACGTCGGCGTTGTGCATGTTGGCGATCGCCTTGCGCACCACATTGGGTGAGATCTCGCTGCCCAGGATCAACGGCCCGCCGGGTATCACCTTCGCCATCGCTTCCTGCTGTACCTGCGCCCAAAGCTCCGTGTCGAAGTCCTTCCACCGTTCGAAGCCGAACTGCGCACGATCATGACCGGGGGGAATGTTCGCAGCATACATCGCCGCCTCGATGGGGATGGTGCCCGAGCCGCACATCGGGTCCACGAAATTGCTCTTGCGGTCCCAGCCGGAGAGCATCACCATGCCTGCCGCCAGCACCTCGTTGATCGGCGCAAGGTTCGTCTCGTCGCGATAACCGCGCTTGTACAAGGGCTCATCCGAACTATCCAGCGCGATGCGGCACAGGTCGTTGTGCAACTGCACGTGGATGCGGAGCGTAGGCAGTTCCGTATCCACCGAAGGACGACGGCCGGTACGGTCCCGAAAACGGTCCACAATGGCATCCTTGATCTTCAGGGCCACATACTGGGAGTGGTTGAAGAAGGGTGAGTTCACCGTGCATTGGACTGCCAGCGTGTCCTTGTTCTCCATGAAGCGCTCCCATTCCATGCGCTTGATGCCCATGTACAGGTCGTCCTCATTGCGCACCGTGAGCTCATGGACCGGCACGATCACACGCAATGCCGTGCGCAGGCAGAGGTTCGCCCGGTAGAGGCAGGCCTTGTCCCCCTTGAAGCGCACTGCCCGGTTGTGCGTAGTGATCTCCAGTGCCCCAAGCTCCGTGAGTTCCTTGGCCAGTACCGCTTCCAGACCGTGCATGGTCTGCGCGGTCATATCGAACAACGTTGCGGTCATCGGTTCCATGGCTGGGTGGCCGAAAGTAAGGTGCTCCTCTGTGGTCGTGCAGGATCGTCCTTGTGGTTGCCGCCCAATGGACGTCGTCATTTCGGCCCGGCGCGGGATCGTGGCCACCTATGTTTGCCATCGACCTGCCATAAGCACAAGCAGTTTTCCAGCAGGTTCAACCCGAGATGCGGACATCTTTCGCCTATGCCCTGTCGCTGGTCACTACACTATCGGCCAACACCGAAACTTTCGCTCAATGCTGCGATCATGTGATCAGCATGCAGGACAGCTACGGCGATGGTTGGAACGGAGGGTCGCTCGCGGTCTTGGTGAACGGCAGCTCGGTTGGGACGTTCGCTGCGGCCGGCCACGCATCATCGGCGACCTTTTCCATCTGCACGGGCGACCAATTGGAGCTTGTGTATTCCGCTGGGGACTATGAGAACGAGAACACCTATCAGGTCACCACACCGTCCGGATACCTGATCCATGCGGACGGTCCGGACCCGGCAACAGGCAGCGTGTTCACCGGGACCGCGGATTGTTCCTTGATCGCTGTACCTGGCAGTGTTCCGTGCGTCGCCTTACCGATCGACACGGTGAACTGCGTGACCGCCGACAACACTGGGACACCTGGCTCAGGGTTGAACGCGGGCTGTGCGAATTATCAAGGGGGGGACATTTGGTTCGTGATGCCGATGACCGCTTCCGGTAACGTTGTCGTTTCCACGGATGATGTCGGTGGACTGACGGATACGGGGATCGCTGTGTGGACCGGACCGGATTGCCACGACCTGACGTTACAGGGGTGCGATGATGATGCGGGGAGCGGTTACTTCTCCATGCTGCTGGTCGGTGAGCTGCCGCCGACCGATTCACTCTACATCCAAGCGTTCGGCTACGGGGGAGGAGCAGGGAGCTTTCAGCTCTGCGTCACCGATCCGGGTACGGTCACCTTGGACAGTACGGAACTCCCGATCGTCATGATCAACACCTTGGGGGAGGCCATTCCGGAAGGCGCGAAGATCGACGCCATCATGGAGGTGAAGTACAACGGTCCGGGCAACCTCACTTACGTGACGGACCCGGCGAACGAGTACGATGGTCATATCGGGATCAACATACGAGGCGCATCGTCCGCAGGCTATCCACAGCGCCCGTACGGTATCGAGACCCGCACCACGCTCGGGGCCAATAACGATGTGTCGATCCTGGGTATGCCCGCGGAGAATGATTGGGCACTGCTGAGCAACTACAACGATCGCTCCTTGGTACGCAACACGCTGGCCTTCACCATCGCACAAGGCATGGGGCAGTATGCCGCGCGACATAGACTCTGTGAGGTGCTCGTCGACAGCGTGTACAAGGGCATTTATGTCTTCGCCGAGAAAGTGAAGCGTGACAGCGGTCGTGTGAACATCGCCAAGCTTACAGGGGGCGAGAACACGGGTGACGATGTGACCGGAGGCTATATCCTCCAACAGAACTACTGGGATGCCTCGAACAGTTTCGAATCGAACTACTCGCCGATCGATCATCCCGGTTTCGACGTGCATTTCGTGCATGAGTATCCGGAGCCTGACACCATCACCGTTGCGCAGCGTATCTACATCGCCGCTTACGTGGATAGCTTGGAGACCGCGCTCTACAGTGCGGACTTCGTCGATCCGGTGATCGGCTACCGGCGGTACCTGGACGTGCCTTCCTTCATCGACTATTTTCTCGTGAACGAGGTCGCTCGGAGCAACGATGGATTCAAGAAAAGCGTGTTCTTCCATAAGGACAAGAACAGCAACGGCGGCAAGCTGAAGGCAGGTCCGGTCTGGGACTTTGACTGGGCCTGGAAGGACATCGCAAGCTGTTCGATCTTCGAGGCCACGGACGGTTCGGGTTGGGCGCACCTTGTCAACGACTGCCCAACGGACAACTACTCCTGTGGATGGTACGTGCGGCTGCTACAGGACAGCACTTTCAACAACGAGCTCCGTTGCGCTTATGAAGCGTACCGAGGTACGGTTCTCGATACCGCCTATCTGAACGCGTACGTGGACAGTGTGGGCGCCTTGGTGCAGAACGCGCAAGCGCGGCATTTTCAGAAGTGGCCGATCCTGGGCGTGAGCGGACCGGCGCCCGAAGTGAACGCTGTGGCCAGTACCTATGCTGGTGAGCTGGACACATTGAAGGCGTGGATCGCTCGGCGGCTTGAATGGCTGGATGACAACGTACCAGGGCAGTGCGTCATGCAGAGTGTGAACACAGCTTCGAATGAGCGGGGGGGGCTGGTGGCATTTCCGAACCCCGGCACTGGTACGATCCATTTCCAAGGGCACATCGGCGGCAACGGTGTTCGCGTGCTATCGGTCCATGACGTCACTTGGCGCGAGGTCGATCGCGTGGTCTTGTCTTCGGGTCAGGTGGACATAGAGCGGTCCTTGGGCGAAAGCGGCACCTACTTCTTTACCGTTGAGAGCAACGGGCGGATCCTCCAGAAGGGTAAGCTGGTCGTGCTCTGATGCACGACTTCGTTCGCATCCATTATCGACGACCTGCTTGCGCAGCGATGCTCTGACCGGGGCCCGCGAGCCATGCCTTGCCCACGGCCAGGTCCGTTTGGTTCAACACCTTTTGCAATGCGGCAAAGCCTACAGCGTTCGTGCGTTGGCCTTGTGCTCAGAAGTGAACGGGCTCTTTTCTTCAGTCCACGCCGGGTTCCACCTTCACCACGCGGAAGCGTAACAGCACGTCGGTGTAGGTGTACTGCGTTCCGGACACTTCGGACAGGCGCATCGGGGTGGGCTCGGTCCATTGCAGGTCCTTGGCGGTCGGACTGGGGAAAAGCGCCAGCGGGTCCAGTGTAACGGAAAGGGTATTCTTCGCATTGAAGGAGAACATGCGGAAGACGGCGCGACTGTTCAATGCAACGGAACCGGGCACTATGATGTGACCGTTCTCTGAACGGACATTCACAGTGTCCACCTCGGCGTACTGGTTATCCTTGGGTCCGGCATACAGGCTCATGGTCAGTCCTTTCGGATCGAGCTTGCCATTGGGAGCGCGGGCCAATGGAACGAACACCTCCACCTCGAGCCTCAACGAACTACCATCCAACTTGGGTGGGTTCGGTAGACCGAGCATCGATAACCCGGCGATCGCGAACAAGGCGCCTTGTCCCAGCAGCACGGACACGCCAGTGGCCTTCCAGAATTGGGTCCATTCGGTCGCATGCACGAGGTAGGTGCCCAGCAGCCCGAGCAGGAAGCCGCCAATGAGACCGGCGGGGACGAAGAGGAAGGCGACGGCCATGCCCCGTCCACCTTCGCGATCGGACACCTTGTGGAGCTTGGTGACTCGGTCCGCTACTGGCGCGGTCACGAGGGCCGTGATCACACCGTTCAACAAGGCCACTACAAAGGCGATCATCCAAGACATCAGGAGCGGTTCTTGCGGTGAAGATCGCATTCGATCAACGATCATGTTGCCGGCTTCTAGTTCCGCGATCGACAAAGCCCGCAAGGATGCAGGAAAATGATCCAGTGAGCGTTGGTGGTCGGTGGACGGTTCCATGGATGCGGAACGCATGCGGATCGAGCACGCAGGGCACCTAGGGCGTAACAGTGTCCAGCCAAGGGGAACGCTTGAGGTCGAACGCTTCGGGCATTGGGACTGGGATGACCCGTGCCGGAGTTCTGATACGATCCGTAGATTGTTGATCCAACCGACAAGACAATGTCCGGAAGCCTTCAACTCATCATCTTGTTCGCAGCGGCGTTGTTCCCGCGGATCCTCGTCGCACAGCAGGTGCAGTGGCTCACGGCCTCGCCGAACGATTGGATCCTGAACCCCACAACACCGGTGGATGTGCTGTGCGCCCGGGATCCCGATCACGTGTACGTGGCGAAGCTGGATCACATCGCTTACACCTATAACGAACCGATGGGTACTGTCACATTGAGCCGTCAGGTGGCCGATGGAAGCACGCTCTGGACCGTGAGCCTTGGCGATAGCGTGCAGGTGGAGTCCATCGCAAGCGATGACAATGGCACCTTGGTTCTGGGCGGACGGTATTTCAAGCGGCTCTTGGTTGATGGCACCCCGGTACTGACCGCTGCCCCCGGTCAGCTCGGTTCCTTTCTATGCTCATGGGATGCCAACGGTCAGTTGTTGTGGCAAAGCGATGTGACCGGCGGCCCCTTTGATGATGTCAGCGTGGCCTCTCTGGCGTTGGATCCCCAAGGGCGCTTCTGGGCAGCCTTGTCAACGTTCTTCAGTGCGGATATCGTGCGGTTGGAGACGGACGGCTCGCAGGTCGAGAGCCGGAGCCTGGTGGACTCCAAGATGATCGGCAGTATCAGCTTCGATCCGTGGGGCGGCCTCTATGTGGCAGGTGCTGCGGAGTCACCGGACATAACGATCAACGGCACGGTCTTCCCTGTGACGGAGAGTTACGCCTTCTTCGTGACACGGATGAATGCCGCAGGCGATCCACAATGGTTGCGCTACGCGCACGACATCACCTTCCAGCGGCCACGCGTGCAGGCCGATCCGAACGGGGGAGCTTACCTGGCGGGCACTTACTTCCAATCACTTACATGGGGCACGATCCCGTTCGCTGATCCGCTGTGGAGCACAGGTTTCTTCCTGACCCGGCTGGACAGCCTCGGAACGTTCGAATGGGGAGTGGAACCTTCTTATGCCCCGGGGTCGGGTCTCTTCACGCTTGCACGCGGGAATGCCCTCGGCGTGGACAACGATGGTCATGCCTACGTGCTCGGTAACATGAACGGTAGCCTGGACTGGGGCAATGGTGTGGTCACAGGTTCAGGCACCATCATCGATAAGTCGGTCGCACTGTTGCGATTTGATGAGACGGGGCTTCCGGTCTGGGGCTTGGGAGGGGGGAGCACCTTTTCGGACGTGATGTACGACCTTGCCGTGGCCACCGATGGCATCTCACATGTCGTTGGCATCACCAGCGATCCCTTCACGCTCGGCACTTACACGGTGGATCCGGTGAACGCGCGTGCTTCCGTGGTGGCACGTATTGATCCAGGGCTGAGCACCTCGGTCGTCGAGGCAACGGGGACCACCGACCTGACCGCATGTCCTTCCGTGTTCAACTCGACGTTCAGATTGGTGAGCACCACTGTCCCTGACGAAGCATCAACAACAGTGACCTTGCTCGACGTTGCTGGTCGTGTTGTGGAGCGTGGCAAGGGCCTAGGCGCCGAGTTCGGTAAAGTCCTTGCGAACGGTAGCTACACGGTGCTTGTCCATGCAAAAGGTTGTTCGAGCAGGACGCGCGTGGTAAAGGAGTAGGAACCCCAGGACAGTGCGGGAGCCATAGGCCGCTCATTCCTTCCTGTGTCGTTCAACGGCGCAGCGTTTGGTCTTGGAGCGGTATGCAGGAGCTGGAAGACCTTCCTTGGTTCCCCGCCAAGTTGCGCGACTACCAGACGGAACACATCGGCTTTCTGGCCACACGGCTGCCGGTATATGCAGTGTTCCTCGCTTACCTGCGTAGGGCCTTGCCGCGAAGAGGGCCGCAGGTGGACCTCTGCTCCGGCAGTGGTGAGCCAGCGATCACGTTGTTCCGGCAGAGCGGGTGTTTCACCGATCTCATACTGACCGACCGTTACCCACATTGGGGAGGTTCCACCCCGGAAGGGGTGATCTACGACCCAAGACCGCTGAACGCACGGTCCTTGGAACCGGTGGCGCCAACGTGCTACACCATGTTCAATGCGTTCCACCATTTCTCGAGGGGCGAACAAGGGCGCTTGGTCGGTAAATGTCGGACCGCCGGTGTTGAGGCCTTCTTCGTAGAGCTGTTGGAACCCACTGTGGTCTGCATGGCGAAAGTGCTGTTCGCCACCACGTTCGGGGTCGTGCTTCTGGCCCCCTTCGTCAAGCCGTTCTCGCTGGGCCGACTTTTCTTCACTTACGTGGTGCCGGTGAACGTACTGACCATCACTTGGGACGGTGTGGTCTCCGTACTTCGTTCACGAACGGCCGAGCAGTACAGGTCTCAGTTCGAGGCCTTGGGTGCTGACGTGAAGGTGGAGCGTCTACCCGGTCGTTGGCTTCCGATCACGGTGATCCATGTCCGTGCTTCATGAGCTACGTGGCCATCCTCTGGCGCTTCAGCCGTCCGCATACGATCATCGGAAGTGCGATCAGCATCGTCACTCTGTACATGATCGTGCTGGACAGGGCGGTCGGTCAACGACCGTTGTTGTTGGCCTCGGCGCTCTTCGTTGGCGTGACCTGCAACATCTTCATTGTCGGCATCAATCAGCTGGCCGACGTGGAGATCGATCGCGTGAACAAGCCGGACCTACCTCTGCCGGCCGGCGACCTCAGCCGGCTAGAGGCTTGGGGCATCGTGCTCGCTGCCTTGGGGTCAAGCCTTGGGATGGCTTGGCTCGTGTCCCCGTATCTGTTCGCGGTGGTCGCTTCGGCCACCTTCATCGGCTGGGCGTATTCCATGCCGCCCTTCCACCTGAAGCGCCATCACCTTTCGGCATCATTGTCCATCGCTGCGGTCCGCGGAGCATTGTTGAACCTTGGTGGTTTCCTGGTCTATGATCGCCTGGTGAACGGGCAGGTGGAAGTGCCTTTGCATGTCTGGATACTCACCGGCTTCATCATCGCCTTCAGTACAAGCATCGCTTGGTTCAAGGACCTGCCGGACGTGGCCGGTGATGCGCGGTATGGCATCCGCACATTGGCGCTTGTCACTTCCACGCGGACAACCTTGATCGCCGGTCATGCTCTGGTCGGGCTGGCCTACCTGTTCACCATTGCTGCGCTTGTGGTCCATAAGGACCTGGGTGGAGATGATCTGCGGACGCGTGTGTTGTTGTTCGGCCACATCGTTCTGCTCGCCTTGTTCCTCTTCAACCTACGCACGCTGCGGGCCCCAGGGCCCCGCTCCCTTCAGCGCTTCTATAGGCACTTCTGGTGGTTGTTCTTCGCCGAGTACGGTCTGTACTTCGGTGCATACTTGGTTCGGACCTAGCTAGGTAGAGGGGGGCTCAGGTCCGGCATCACTGGTGCCATTTGGTAGTGGCCCAGGGCGGAACGATCGTTGTTCAAGAACGGAAAGTGGCCGTATCATTGAACATTGTTCGCACCAGGCACGCACCCTTTCCCCGGAACATGCCCCCACCGATAGGACGTCACGTTGAGTTCCATGAGAACGGCCGGAGCGGCACGGTGATCTATCGTGATGCCGCAGGCAGCCTTTCCTTCCATTGGGAGTTCGGCGGCGGCGACGTGGTGGCGATCGTGAGCATGGGGTCGCGCGAGGAATGGGCGCGCGCTCATGCCTGGGCCTTGGGCCAGCGCACGAGCATCATGCATTTTGTGGCCGAAGAGGTGATCCGCCAACGCGCGCCCTCATGCACGGCCGAGATCAACGACCAAAGCGGTGACCTTCTTCTGCGACAGACCGGTAAAGGAAGCTCAGGTAAGGTGGTCACAACGGCAAGCCTCTCACCACAGACCAAGGCCGAGGCGTTCGTTCGGCGCTATTCAAAACTCAGAACGATGGTAGGTATTGGTGTGCTCGGTGGTGCGCTGATCATCGGCGGGTTGCT
>ERZ724527.1211-NODE-1211-length-12196-cov-5.739890_pt1 | contig 12196 bp, 8 predicted proteins | sample MGYA00376060_ERZ724527 | MGnify/ENA primary metagenome ERZ724527 (study PRJEB28724, sample SAMN07190886) | activated sludge metagenome | isolation source: activated sludge of sewage treatment plant in Hong Hong | place: USA: Christiansburg, Virginia | collected...
GAAAGAACTTGGAAGTTCCAAAGAAAGTATCGAACGTAGACACTATGAAAAAGAAGCAAAAACAAGAAGTGGACTGGACAGAGCCAAAGCATCTGAACCACTCCGATTGGCGTGATTTAAAATTGGTAAAGAAATACTATGATGCAGGTGATTTCAAACAAGCCATGAATTATGCCTCTAGATTAGAGACTATTGTTCGAGAAGAAATTCCATCAAAGATTTGGGTGGAGATCGGTGGTGAGTTAACGCAAACAGGAAAAGACCGAATGATGTCGAAGGATTATGAGAACCGGGCAGACGACATTAACCCAAGGTTTATTTTTAGCACAACATCGACTGCTTTACTTGTGGAGGCTCTGAGGGGAGACTTCGATTTAAAGCAGCTTGTAAGGCGAGAATTAGCAAACAGGGGGCTCAATGCCGAGGGCAATTGGGTTGGCTTTGATAAAGCAGCTCAAATCCATAAGATCAAAAAATAAGGGTCATTATTCGTTTGAATTTTAGCGGAGTAATTCTCCGCTTTTGGTTGTTCTTTGAAAAATTGCTTAAATTTATAATGAATATTATATGCTATGACTCTATTAATTAGTTGGATTGGAAAAGACTCAAGAAAAATTTCTAGTTTTTATATTGCAAGTGATAGCAGATTGACTTGGTCAAAAAAAGTTAAGTTTGATTATGGTAGAAAAGTTTTTGCATTATCAAATTCCCCTGATATTCTTGGTTATTGTGGTGATGTACTTTATCCTACATTGATATTGAATCAAGTTCTTGATATGGATAGAGATAAAATTCTTTTTCATCCGAATACTACAAGTGAAGAAAGGTCTGAGTTACTATATAAATTTATTAAAAAGAAATTTGATGAATATCCTTCTGATGAAGTTATGAAGGATACCTTGGAAATTATTCATGTTTCAAGAGATGGTGAAACCGGTTTTTTATGTAATATATTCAGTTGGTCGAAACAAAACGGATGGAATATAACCCCGAAAGAAATTCCCGAAAGTTCAGATAAAGTAATTATTTTGGGTACAGGTAAAGATGAATTTTTTGATAGATACCTAGAATATTATCGTGGATTAAATGGAAAGACTAGTAGAGCTCTATTCCAATGCTTAACACATTCTCTTCTTAAAATGAAAGATTTTCAATGTGGTGGTTCGCCACAACTTGTTGGACTCTATAATCGTTTTAATGGAAAAAATTTTGGGGTTATTTATGAAAAAAAAAGATACTATCTTGGTCGAGAAATTGAACCAACAGAAAATTTTAATAGTATTGAATGGAGAAACGAGCTATTTGAAAGATGCGATGGTTTAACAACTAAAATATTAGATGGCGCTCAAAGACAACCTGACGAATTGAGACCATAAAGAAGCGATCCCCTTAACCTCCACCAAGTTTAATATATTTATTTGGGGGTGACTAGTGTCTAGGGTCTCGGTGAAATTAGTAGCCGAGACCTGAATAGGGTAAAAAAATAAGGGGGATTCGCACCCCCGACCTTCTGCAAGTTTTACAGACGCTCTAATAGCTGAGCTATCAGGACACCTTAAAGGTAAAAAAATATTTGAAACGATTAATCTATCATTTTTAAAATGAATTTTTTTAGTTCAATACTAAAGGGTTTCATTTTCTCATATTTAATATTTCTTTCGATCAACAATCTGACAAGCTGTTGTTGTTGATTTACATTGGACTTCATGAAAATTGCACCTAATTTGCTAAGGGCATTAAATTCTTTTCTGAAATAACTTCTATAATTTATTTCTTGCTCATGAATTACCTGCTGATTTTTCTTTAACTGTTCGGATTTTTGTTCAAGCATATATTTAATCTCTTTGTAATCATTAACTGCAAGTTGGTCATCAAGCATCATTTGTTGTGCTCTAACTAATCTCGCTTTGAGTTTATTTATCTCACCCTCTAACTGCTCAGAATTAATACTCTTTTTTAATTCACGCTGTTTAAAGTTTTGAATTAGAATTTCGTGATAAACATCTTTTATGTTATCGCTAAATTTTAGCGTATTTAGATAATCAATAAAAGCCATATTTAGGTCGTTTGCTCTTACTCTTTCTTTGCAACCCCTTGAACAGTGATAATAGTAATGTTTAATTCCGCTATTACCTGTTGATCCACTTCCGGACAATTTTTTTCCGCATTGCGGACAATTTAGAAATCCACGGAGAGGGATTTCTGGTCGAAGGCAAATATTATAAGCATGTTTAAATCGCTTTGGTTTTAGTGCTTCTTGAACTTTTTGAAACAGCTCTTCTGAAATAATTGCCTCGTGATTTCCTTGAACCAATTGTTCTTCTTCATTTTTATATGCCGAAATTAAGATTTTTCCATAGTAGGCATGATTCTTGAAAATTTCATAGAAAGTACTTTTTTTAAAGTTAAACCCTTGTTCTCCACATTGTCTTCGAAGATCTTCTATACTATAACAACCAGTCGCTAACTTTTCAAATGCCCATTTTATGATTGGCGCATACTTGTTAGGAGCTATATATTTTCTGCCAAACTCATCGGTTTTATTGTCATAACCTCGTGGAGCAGTAGACATCCATCTTCCTTCCTTTTTAGCCCTTCGCATTCCCATAATAACATTTAACGCTCGCCTATCATTTTCAACTTCCGGAGCAGCTAGATAAAAAGCAAGCATAATTTTATTTTCAGGCACACCCATATCCAATGGCTGTTCTATTGCTTGTGGCTCTATACCGAAGCCATGTAAAGTTTTTATCATAGCATAGGCATCTGGAGCGTTACGAGAAAATCTATCCCATTTTGAGAAAATTATTAAATCTGCTTTCAACTTTTTATCCTTTAGCTTTTTCAAAAGCCGATTAAATTCCGGTCGGTTAAAGGTTTTTGCAGAATAATCTTCTCGAAATATATCAACTACCTGAATAGATTGAATTTCGCAGTACTTTATCAAGTATTCTTCTTGATGTTTTAAAGAATAGCCTTTATCAGCTTGCTCATCGGTTGAAACCCTGATATAAATAATTGCTTTTTTCATTGCTCAACGGTTTTAGGGGTTTCTTTTAGTTTACTAAACTCTAATTCCCTTTGCTGGCGTTTAGAATATATTTCATAATCTAAATCAGCTATCAAATAAAGGAACTCAACAATGCTCAGTACTTCGTTATCGGTATATTCTAGACCTCCCTTCTCAAGGATGGTCTTGTACTTTTTTAGTGGTAGTTTTTCCATGTTTTTTAAATAAGGCTGAAACATAACAGGTAAATACCGGTTTGTCAATAAAAAAGCTCGAAAAGAAGCCTACGCCCATTTATAGAAACTTAAGGGCACAGAATTAAAAAAAGGGGCTAATTATGCCCCTTTTTATTTGCTAAAATCTCGAAGATTTCTACCTTTATACCCGAAGCCCATAGAGGGGGTTCTTTGAAGAATTTTATCAATCGGAAAAAGGCTCTAAAAGTCCGGTAAATTCGAGAATTTTATGAAAATCCTCGACGTCATAATACGACCTTTCCCCCATTGGTACCACCACCAAAAGCCCTTGATTTTCAAGGGCTTTTTTTATGCATTTAGTTTTCTCTATATTAGTACTACAAAATCTGCCATGTTTATGAAGCCATTATTTTTTATTTTATTATTGTTACTGTCGCAACAATCACTCTTTTCGCAAGATCGTGAAACTGACTCTCTAAAACGCGTTATAAATACCACAACATCTGATACAGTAAAAGTAAATACGCATATAATTATCTGTCGTTCATTATGGGGCGCAGGTAAGCTCGATTCGGCAATGGTACATGCGCTAGCTGCAAAAAAAATGTCTGAAAAAGTTAACTTTAAAAAAGGGCAAGGAGATGCTTACAATAACATTGGTATTGTAAACATGTATAAAGGAGATTATTATAAAGCAGAAGAGTTTTTTTTAAAGGCATCCGAAATATTTAAAGTTTTGGGAAATAAAAAGAAGATTGCAAACATGTATAATAATCTTGGCGAAATAGGAAGGTTAAGTGGAAATTATACTAAAGCCATAAAAATGCACTACACTGCTTTAAAAATTAGAGATGAAATTAAAGATTCTTCAGGTGTTGCTATGTCAAATAATAATATAGCAGCAATTGCTCAAAAACAAGGAGATTATAAGGTTGCTTTTGATAATTATTATTTGGCACTTAATTATTATAAATCTAAAAACTCTAAATTAGAAGTAGCTAGAACTTACGGAAATATTGGTGAAGTTTTTCGTTTAAAAAAACAGTATGATAAAGCACTCGAGTTCCAGTTGATGGCTTTAGCGATGCGTAAAGAGGGTAATGATGTTGTAGGTTTAGCAATGTCATACAATAATTTGGGAGGTGTATATAACAATATAGGTGAAAGTGCGGTTACAAATAATGATAAAGCAAAGGCAGATAAATACTATGCACTGGCACTTGATAATTATTTATTAGCTCAAAAATATATTTTAGATATTGGCGATGTATACATGATTGCTAGTAATGCTTCAAATCTTGGACTTATATATAAGTACCAAAAAAAATATAAGCAAGCCGAAGAGGTGCTGTTGTATTCTTTAGATTTATCAAAGAAAGCGGGTAGTAAAAATGCAATGCTTCCAACTATTGAAGCCTTATCAATACTTTATTTTGAAATTGGTAAATACAAAGAAGCCTATAACTACAAAACACTTGGGGTTAACTATTTAGATACTATTATGAATGAAGAAAACACAAAAAAAACATTGGAAGCTCAGATGCAATATGAGTATGATAAAAAAGAAGCCGTTACTAAAGCTGAACAAAAGCAAAAAGATATTATAAACGAAAAAGAAAAACAACGTCAGCGTTTGATTATATATAGTGTAGTGATTGGACTTGTTATTGTGTTGGTGTTTTCTGGATTTTTATATAATCGCTTTCAAATTACTAATCGTCAGAAAAAAATTATTGAAACTAAAGAGCAAGAAGCTCAAAAGCAAAATGAGATTATTAGTCAGCAAAAACATATAGTTGAAGAAAAACATAAAGAAATTACTGATAGTATTAATTATGCCGAACGCATTCAAAGAGCATTATTGGCAAATAAAAAGTTATTGAATGTTCATTTAAAAGATTATTTTATTTTGTTTAAACCTAAAGATGTTGTAAGTGGAGATTTTTATTGGGCAGCTGCTACAACTTCAAAAAACTCAGTTACAGATTCCTCCAATAATAATTTTTATTTAGCTGTAGCAGATAGTACTGGGCATGGAGTACCAGGTGCTATTATGAGCATACTAAATATTGCATGTTTAGATAAAGCTATTACTGAAGGCATTACGAGTCCCGAATTAATTTTAAATGAAACACGAAGATTAATTATTGAAAATCTGAAAAATGATGGGAGCGAAGATGGTGGAAAAGATGGTATGGATGGAAGTCTTTTGAGGTTTGATTTTGAAAACAAAGTTTTACATTGCGCAAGCGCCAACTCACCTATTTGGATAGTAAGGACTTCGATAAGTTCAGATAAAAATGAGCTTATTGAAATTAAACCTGATAGGATGCCAATTGGGAAGCATGAAAAAGACAATATATCGTTTACCTTGCATACAGTTAATTTACAAAAAGATGATGTAGTATATTGCCTTACAGATGGTTTGCCAGATCAATTTGGTGGCCCTAAAGGAAAGAAATTTATGCATAAGCAATTAAAGGAAGTGCTTATTTCTATTGCTCATAAACCTATGGAAACACAAAAGCAAATATTGACGGATACGTTAAACAAATGGAAAGGTAATTTAGAGCAGATAGACGATGTGACATTAATGGGCGTTAGGGTTTAATTTTATATTATTTTTAACATCCATACTAAAATTAAGACAATCAAATCATCACAGCATATATTAATGATTGGTGCTGTTTGGCCCGAACCTAACTCTTCTGCTGCGGGGAGTAGAACACTTCAGTTAATTGAACAATTTCAAAAGTTAAATTGGAAAATAACCTTTGCTTGCGCTGCTGCTGATAGCGACTTTAGTATTGATTTTGAGAAATATGGCATAGACAAAATAACTATTGAGCTAAATAATAGCAGCTTTGATGCGTTCGTTAAAACACTTCACCCAAGTATTGTTTTATTTGACCGATTTATGATTGAGGAACAGTTTGGTTGGCGTGTTGCCGAAAATTGCCCAAATGCACTTAGAGTTTTAGATACCATTGATTTGCATTGTTTGAGATTAGCCAGACAGCAAGCTTTTAAAGAAAAACGGAATTTTACAATCGAAGATTTATATAGCGATACCGCAAAACGAGAAATAGCCAGCATTTATCGTTGCGATTTGACCTTGATGATTTCGACGTATGAAATGAATTTACTTCAAACATTTTTTAATATCGATAGCAATTTGCTTCATTACACGCCTTTTTTATTAAACCAAATTACCGAAAAGCAAACAGCTAATTGGCCTTTGTTTGAAGATAGAAAGCATTTTGTAACCATTGGTAATTTTTTACATGAGCCAAATTGGAATGGTGTTTTGTTTTTAAAAGAAGATATTTGGCCTTTAATAAGAAAGCAATTGCCAGATGCAGAATTGCATATTTATGGTGCTTATCCTTCGCCCAAAGTAAATCAATTACATCAACCTAAAGATGGTTTTTTAATTAAAGGAAGAGCAGAGAGTGCGCAAGAAGTCATGCTTAATGCAAAAGTATGCTTAGCACCTTTGCGTTTTGGCGCAGGGTTAAAAGGAAAATTAATTGACGCTATGGAATGTGGAACACCAAGCGTAACCACAAGTATTGGAGCCGAAGCTATGCATGCGGAATTAGATTGGGGTGGGATAATAGCGGATGATATACAAGAATTTGCAAATGGTGCTGTTAGTTTATATTCGGATAAGACGAAGTGGATAGACGCTCAATTAAAAGGATCTGAAATTATTAATCAGGTTTTTGATAAAGAGTTTCATTCCAAATTATTGATTGATAAATTAGAGCAATTGCAAAAAAAACTCAATCAACATCGCCACAAAAATTTTATTGGATCTATGTTAATGCATCATACTATTTCTGGTACAAAATATATGTCGCGTTGGATAGAAGAAAAAAACAAAAAGCCATTGTAATTTACAATGGCTTTTTATTTTAAAATCTATGACAGATGTTTAATCATTATTATTTCCAGTGAATCTTAATATCATATATAATAAAGAGGCTATGGCACCTAAAGCTGCTACGATATAGGTGTAGGCAGCCCATTTTAAGGCATCTTTAGCATCTTCATGTTCCGACCCATAAGTTATTCCAGCACTATTTAACCACACTAATGCTCTATTACTTGCATCAATTTCTACAGGTAAAGTTACTATCGTAAATAAAGTGATAGCAGATTGAAGGATAATAAATATAAGCATTACTGTATTTCCTAAATGAGGCATGCTATAAAACGCAAATGCCAAAACAAATGATAGTATCCCCATGATTGTAGAGGCAATTTGAACCGCAGGAACCATTTTACTCCTTAAGGTTAACCACGTATAAGCGGTAGCGTGTTGCACTGCATGTCCACATTCGTGCGCTGCAACAGCTGCTGCTGCAACATGTTGCCCGTGGTAAACATCATGACTTAAATTAACGGTTTTATCTGCTGGATTATAATGATCAGTTAATTGACCATCTACACTTTGGATTTTCACATCAAAAATACCGTTATCTCTTAGCATTTTTTCTGCTACTTCTTTGCCACTAAATTTACTCACTAATCTTTCTTGAGAATATTTGGCGAATTTTGATTTTAGGCGAGAACTGACAAGTAAGCCAATAAGCATAAAAACGCCACTTATCACCATTAAGCCAATATTGTAATGCATCATTTTTAGAGAATTTAAATTGTTTATTTCAATACAAAGGTACTTATTTTTGAACCCTAGTATTTCTAAAAAATGCTAAAATAGTTTGCTTAGATTCGAATCATAATCTGAAACAAAACCATACGTGGAGGACGAACATCACCTGGTCTTAAACTGTATTCGGCATTTAACACATTGTTTACAATAACAGATGCTTTTACTGCTTTTGATACTTGATAAGAGATTCTTGCATCATGAATCCAATCTCCGCTCCATTTTGCAATTTCGTAATCACCAATGGTTACATAAGTTGTATTTTTATGGCTTGCTCTATATTCCTTAAGACCAGGAATAATATAAGTTGAAGGAATATTATCCCAATTTACACCATTAGGAATGTCGTTATATTCGTGCAGAATGCTTTGCTCAAAGCGCCTATCCACATTTTCCATGTAACTATAAAATCTTGTACTCCAGCCAATAGATAATTTCTTGTAATCTAACTGAATATCTGCTTTAAATAATTGTTGATTTCTGTACTTTAATACTTTTAGTCCTTCTATTCCTAGCGTGTCAACTTTAGGATCGTAATTTAAGTAAATAGGATTAGTGTATGTAAATCCTATTAAAGTAGACACATTAATTGGTCCCATTTTTCCTGTTCCAGTTATGGATGCATCTATACCATTTATTCTGGCCTTACCAACGTTTTGAGATTTGAATCCTGCTTTATCAATATCTAAGTAGAATAAGCCTGTTTTGTTACCATATATATCAAAGGTAAATTCAACCATGTCGCTATACTCTGTCCAAAAGCCTGCTATATCTAAAAACCCTTTAAAATTAAATAATTTAAATCCTTGCTTAATACCTATTTCAGCACTCCATCCTCGCTCTGGCTGAAGGGATTGATTTGGATAAATTTGCAAAGCACTTACACTTGTACTAATATATTTTTCGGCAATAGTTGGAAAGCGGTATCCTTGACCATAAGATGCGCGTAAAAATGTGTATTGTAATAATTGATAATTCATGCCGGCTCTAAACACGGGTTGAAAAGGCAAATTATTTATTTTTGGTGTCAAATATCCTCTTGTGTATGATGTATCAATTCTATTGTACTCGCCTCGCAAACCAACTGATGTGGTTAACTTTTTGTATTTATAGTCAAACTGGGCATATCCAGCATAATTTTTACCCGTATGCCTTCCATACAATGAATCAGCAATAACCTGTTGCTCCATATAAACAGCACCATAAGTCATAGTAAAATTATTTTTGAAACGTTTTTGATATTGAAATTCATTATAATACAATTCAGCTCTTGAACCTTGATTCTTATCGTTATTGTTATTGGTTAAATAGTATCTTGATCGTAAACTAAATTTACCACCTTTTTTAGTGAAGTAATTAATATACGGATCTACATTACATCGCTGATTTGTAAATCGTTGAATATCCAATCCTTGTGGGTGGTAAACTGAGTCGGCATTTTGCCATAAGAAAAATAAACCACCTCTTGTTTCCATCATATTAGTATTTAATCCAATAGCTAAACCAGGTATTTTTTTAAAGTTGTAGCGTAAATTCATATTGAATCTTCCGCGTTTTTCATTTTCTAGATAGCGGTAACCCTCGTCGTTAAACATGTGCCCGCCCAAAACTAAATCTAACTGACCAATTTTTTCGGAATGAGAAAAATTAACGCCAGTTTGATTTTGACTGGTACCTTTCCACCACTTGTATTTTACGTTTTTAGGAGCGTCGTAGGTCGCTAAAAACATCGATACTGTTGTTTGCGGTTTGTCTTTAGCGTATGCCGTCCGCATATTTATAACTCCATTCATGGCCGACGAACCAAACAAGGCCGAGGCTGCGCCTTTAATTACCTCTACTTGTTCTAAGTTTTCTAATGGTAAATAATTCCATTTAATGTCTGCCGCATCCGCACTAATCATTGGCATTTCGTCAACTAACATCAATACTCTGGTTCCTGCGCCATAACTGTAGCCACTTCCACCACGTATACTTGCTTGCCCATCAGAAACCACAACCCCCGGTACTTGATTCATAATAATATCTAAACTTTGTGACGCTTTATTTTCAATAATCGTAGGCTTTATTACATCCATACTTACAGTTACGTCTGATAGTTTTTGCTCAAATCTACCTGCGGAAATAACCACTTCGTCAAGTAATTGATTGCCATTTCCTAAAGATATATTAACAGTTATCGTGTCATTTCCTTTTACTATAATGGGTTGAGAATATTTTTGATACCCTACAAGGTCACATTCTAGAGTATGATTTCCTTCAGTGGTTGTCATATAAAAAACACCTTCTATATCAGCCGCTACACCTTTTGCTTTATCTAAAACGACTACAGCTCCAGGTAATGATTCATTATTTGATTTGTCTTTCACAACTCCTTTCACAACTCCTAACGTTTGAGCGTAAATTTGACATGTATAAAAAAATGCTCCTGTTAAAATATATTTGACGTTTTTAATCATAAACTGTTTAATTTTACGAACACAATATAATAATTAAGAATTATTTAACAAATGTCGTCTGTCGATTTAACATATCAAATTGGGCTAACTTTATTAGATGGTGTAGGCGATGTTTTAGCTAAGAATTTAGTGGCATATTGTGGCAGTGCCGAACAAGTTTTTAAAACTAGCAAAGCGCAACTCGAAAAAATACCCGGTATTGGTACTTATACATCTTCCGCTATACAAAAGAGCAAATCGGTTTTAGAAAGAGCACAGCAAGAAGTTGATTTTATTAATGAAAATAGAATACAAGCTTTATTTTTTACTGACGAAAAATTTCCGCAACGTTTAAAAAATTGCAGTGATAGCCCCGTGATGCTTTATTATAAAGGAAATGCCGATTTAAATACCGAAAAAATTGTGGCTGTGGTGGGTACGCGAACTCCTTCAGCATACGGTAAAGAAATGACTGAAAAATTTATTTCAGATTTAGCGAATAGTGGATGCTTGGTGGTTAGCGGTTTAGCTTATGGCATTGACATTACTGCTCATAAATCATCTTTAGATAACGGTTTGAGTACTGTGGGGGTATTAGCTCATGGATTAGATAGAGTGTATCCATCCGTACATTCTAATTATGCTACAAAGATGATTTCGCAAGGAGGATTATTGACGGAGTTTATGAGTGATACAAATCCCGACAAAGAAAATTTTCCTAAACGAAATAGAATTGTAGCTGGCATGTGTGACGCTTTAGTTGTTGTTGAGTCTAAAAGAGGCGGCGGAAGCTTAATTACAGCTACGATTGCCAATTCGTATAACAAAGATATTTTTGCATTTCCGGGTAGGGCAGGAGAAGTGCTGAGTGAAGGATGCAATGGTTTAATTAAATCGAACAGAGCTAATTTAATTGAAAGTACTGCTGATTTAATGTATATCATGAATTGGAATCAAGAAGTGAAAAGAAAGAAAACAAATCAAATTCCTTTACTTCTTAAATTATCTGCTGAAGAGCAATCTATTGTAAAAGCGTTTGAAAACAAAAGCCAGTTACATGTTGATGAAATTTGTTACGCTACCAATTTTCCTATTAGTAAAACCTCAGGTCACTTATTACAATTGGAGTTTTCAAACGTTATTAAGTCACTTCCAGGAAAGATTTATCAATTAAATCGTTAAACAAAAGCCTTAAAAAAGCTGATATTTCTCAGGTTGATTGCAAACAAAAAAAATCTTTGCACTGTTGTATTACATTCAAAAACAGTGTAAATTTACTAAAAAATAAAAGTATGCAAACTACTAATGTAGATGTTCTTGTTATCGGCGCAGGACCTGCCGGATCGATAGCTGCAAGTATTATCAATAAAGCAGGTTATAAAGTTAGAATTGTAGAAAAAGAAAAATTTCCTCGTTTTGTTATTGGCGAAAGTTTATTACCAAGAGTAATGGATCACCTTGAAGAAGCTGGTTTATTAGAGGCTGTTAAAAAAGCTGGGTTTCAAGAAAAATTTGGAGCTAAGTTTGTTCGCGGTGATGAAGTTTGTGACTTTAATTTTAAAGATCAATTTAGTAAAGGTTGGAATTGGACATGGCAAGTGCCACGTGGCCAATTTGATAAAATTTTATCAGAAACGGCAGCTTCTATGGGAGTTGATGTTCAGCACGAAATGGCTGTAAAAGATATTAAGTTTCATGGCACTGATTCAATAACGACTGTTGTAAATAAAGAGGGAGTAGAAGAACAAATTGGGGCAAAGTTTATTGTAGATGCAAGTGGTTACGGGCGAGTTATTCCGCGCATGTTTGGTTTAGACAAACCTTCCAACTTCGACCCTCGAAAAACACATTTTACACATTTTAAAGATTTAAAACG
>ERZ724527.1212-NODE-1212-length-12194-cov-3.900239_pt1 | contig 12194 bp, 9 predicted proteins | sample MGYA00376060_ERZ724527 | MGnify/ENA primary metagenome ERZ724527 (study PRJEB28724, sample SAMN07190886) | activated sludge metagenome | isolation source: activated sludge of sewage treatment plant in Hong Hong | place: USA: Christiansburg, Virginia | collected...
CGACTTCCAAGCCGCTCGTGAACACGCCATGGCCTTGGCGCAACAACAAGGCCTGCACATGGTGCCGTCCTTCCACCCCGATTTGATTCGTGGCGTCATGACCTACTGGGTGGAGTTTTTTGAAAGCTTTGCCAAGGGCGAGGCACCCGACGTGGTCTTTGTGCCCATTGGCCAGGGCTCGGGCTTTTGCGCGGCTGCAGCGGCTCGCGCACACACTGGCGCGCGCAGCAAGCTGGTGGGCGTGGTGTCGGCCCACGCCACGGCCTACCTCGACTCCTTCAAAACCGGCAAGCTCACCGAGGCCGCGGTGACCACCGTGTTGGCCGACGGCATGGCCTGCCGTGTGCCTGATGCCGAATCACTGGAAGTGGTGCTGCGCGAGGCAGATGACGTGGTGGCCGTGACCGATGCCGAAGTAGCCCAGGCCATGCGCGTGCTGTTTGCCGACACCCACAACGTAGCCGAGGGTGCGGGGGCCGCCGCCCTGGCCGCTGCCATGCAACAGCGCGACGCCCTGCAAGGCAAGGTTGTGGGTGTCACGCTCTGCGGGGGCAATGTGGACAGCGAGGTGTTTGCGCGGGTGTTGGCGGGCGCGGACGCTTAAGGAGCGATCCTTCTGATCACAGGCCGCGCGGCCAAGCCCCGACTAAAGCGTCACCATTCCATCCCGCCGCTTGCTTTCACGATCTCGGTCACCGTGTCGTCGTCGGCAACGGCCTGACCATCGAGGATCCGTTTGCGGATTTTCGCGAGAACCTTTTCGATATCGTTGCGGGAATAGGTCCCGTCGTCTGCGGCGGCTTGCAGGATATTCATGAGTTCCTGGAGGGACCTGCCTCGCAGATCAGCACGGAAAATTCTAGGCATGGGTTGTTCTCCTTTGACAGGTTGTGCATTGGCACTGCGCTGAGGTTCAGATGAACGGCCAGCGGGCGGTCGACAAAAGCAGAGAATCGAAATGATCCGATTTCCACATGTAGCGAACGGTGAGATGATGAGTATGTTCAGTCAAGGACTCGACGTCAACCGGGGACGGGCCGCTGAGCGCTTGCGTCGCCCTAGCGACTGGCCCCACCGCCCCCCATCGCCACAATGACCCCATGGGAACCCTCTACCTTGTGCGCCACGGCCAGGCCTCGTTTGGCGAAGACGATTACGACAAGCTCAGCCCGCTGGGCCACCAGCAGGCACTGCGCTTGGGCGAATACTTTGCGTCGCGCGGTATCCGCTTTGATGCCGCCATCACCGGCACGCTGCGTCGCCACACCGAAACCTTTGCGGGCATCGCTCAAGGCATGGCCTGGCAGACCAAAGAGTTGCAGTGGCCCGGCCTCAACGAGTACGACAGCACGGCAGTTATAGGCGCGATTCACCCCCACAAGCTGGAGAAGCCCACCACGCCCGAGATGTACCGCAGCCACTTCCGTTTGCTGCGCGACGGCCTGGCGCAGTGGATGGCCGGCGTGGTCAGCCCCAAAGGCATGCCCACCTATGACGGCTTTGTGCAGGGCGTGACCAGCGCGCTGGACCATGTGCGCACCAAGCACCCCGATCAGAATGTGTTGATCGTCAGCAGCGGCGGGCCCATCTCTACCGCCGTGGGCCACATTCTGGGCACCAGCCCGGAGACGACGATCGAGTTGAACCTGCGCATACGCAACTCCAGCGTGACCGAGTTCGCCTACACCCCCAAACGCCACATGCTGGTGACCTACAACACCCTGCCCCACCTGGACCACGACGACTACAAGGCGTGGGTGACTTACGCCTGAACCTGATGGCTCGTATGTAGGAGAAGTGCCCGAATTGCATTTGTTTAAATGCAATCCAACTACAATGTTGCGTCCCTCAACTCACACGAGGAGACCTTTGTATGTGTGGAATCGCCGGAGAGATCCGCTTCGACATGCGGACTGCCGACGCTTCTGTGGTCAGCCGCATGGCCGACACTCTGGCCCCCCGCGGGCCAGACGCCAGCGGTGCCTGGCACCAGGGCCGCGTGGCATTAGCCCACCGCCGCCTCAAGATCATTGACCTGAGCGAACGCGCCCAGCAGCCCATGGTGGCCCCCGACCTGGGCCTGACGCTGGTGTTCAACGGCTGCATCTACAACTACCGTGAACTGCGCGTCGAACTGGAGCAGGCCGGCGCCCGCTTCTTCTCGGATGGCGACACCGAGGTGGTGCTGCGTGCCTACCGCCACTGGGGCACCAGCTTCGTGACCCGGCTGCACGGCATGTTTGCCTTGGCCATCCACGAGCGCGACAGCGGCCGCGTGGTCATGGCGCGCGATCGCTTTGGCATCAAGCCGCTGTACCTGTCGCAATCGGCCGATGGCCACCGCCTGCGCTTTGCCTCCACCCTGCCGGCCCTGCTGGCCGGTGGCGACGTGGACACGCGCATCGACCCTGTGGCGCTGGAGCACTACCTGATGTGGCACGCCGTGGTGCCGCCGCCGCGCACTCTGCTGCAAGGTGTGCGCAAGCTGCCACCCGCCACCCTGACCGTGTGGGAGGCCGACGGCCGGCGCACCGACACCTGCTACTGGAACCCGCCCTTCAACACCGACCCGGCCCTGGCCGCGCTGCCCGACGAAGCCCGCCAGCAGCAGGTGCTGGCCGCGCTAGAGACCGCTGTGGACCGCCGCATGGTGGCCGATGTGCCCGTAGGCGTGCTGCTCTCGGGCGGAGTGGATTCGAGCCTGATCGTTGCGCTGCTGGCGCGCGCAGGGCAGAAAGACCTGAACACGTTCTCCATCGGCTTCGAAGCCGCCAATGGCGAGCAAGGTGACGAGTTCAAATACTCCGACCTGATCGCCCGCGAGTTCGGCACCCGCCACCATCAGATCCGCATTGACGGCAGCACGATGCTCGCCGAGCTGCCACACACCATCCAGGCCATGTCGGAGCCCATGGTGAGCTACGACAACATCGGCTTTTACCTGCTGTCGCGCGAGGTCGCCAAACACGTCAAGGTGGTGCAAAGCGGCCAGGGCGCCGACGAGGTGTTTGCCGGCTACCACTGGTACCCGCCACTGGCGCAAAGCACCGACCCTGTGGCCGACTACGCCCGGGTGTTCTTCGACCGCGACCCCGAGGAATACCTGCGCACTGTCACCACGGCCTACGCCACGCCCGGCGCCAGCATGGACTTTGTGCGCCGCCACTTTGACCAGCCCGGCGCAGCGACCCCGCTTGACAAGGCGCTGCGGCTGGACTCCACCGTCATGCTGGTGGACGACCCGGTCAAGCGCGTCGACTGCATGACCATGGCATGGGGCCTGGAGGCCCGCGTGCCTTTCCTGGACCATGAGTTGGTCGAGCTCGCCGGGCGCCTGCCCGCGCAGAACAAGCTGTCAGACGGCGGCAAGGGCGTGCTCAAGGCCATTGCCCGGCGCCTGCTGCCGCGCGAAGTGATCGACCGGCCCAAGGGCTACTTCCCGGTGCCCATGCTCAAGTACCTGCAGGGCCCCACGCTCGACTGGGTGCGCAGCGCGCTGCACAGCCCCACCGCGCGCCAACGTGGCCTGCTGCAGGAGAGCTATGTCGACAACCTGCTGGGCACGCCTGACCAGCACATCACGCCGCTGCGCGGTTCCAAGCTGTGGCAAATCGCCCTGCTGGAGCTGTGGCTGCAATCGCACGGCCTGTGACCGAAAGCATGCTGATGACACGCAAGCCCCCTGCACGCGACCGAACCCGCAACCCGCTGGACCCCAGCGACATGGTGTCGCTGCGCCACTGGGAAAGCCCGTCGACCCCCACAGCAGCGCACCCCGACTTGCAGGCCATGAACCGCGAGGCCATGGTGGACTGCGGCTGGGGCAGGTTGATCTTCGGCCAAACTTTTGACGACCCCTACCACCTGGCCGCCGAGATCCGCAAGGAGCGCCCCAACAAGCGCGACATTGCGCTGTACCTGCGCGACCCGCAAGTGGTGCTTGGCATCGCACCGCAGGACCTGTTCATCGACCCGTCTTACACCTACCGCAAGGCTTTGGCCGGTGTGGCAGCGCCACCCAGCACAGCGGCACTTGGCGAGGCGCAAGGGGAAACCCAGGGCTGGCACATCCGCCCAGCCGTACCCGATGACGCCACCGCCATTTGTCGCATCTACCAGGTACGCAAGATGGTGGCCCCGGCCCTGCCGTTTTTTGCGTCGCTGTCCGAGCGCAGCGAGATCGAGGTACTGGTGGCGCAAGACGTGGCCAGCGGCATCGTCCAGGGCGTGGTCACCGGCGTGGACCATGTGCGCGCCTTCAATGACCCCGACGGCGGCAGCAGCCTGTGGGCGCTGGCGGTGGACCCGCAGACGAATGCACCGGGCGTGGGCGAGGGCCTGACGCTGGCGCTGGCCGAGCTGTTCCGCAAGCGGCTGCGCACCTTCATGGATTTGTCGGTGGTGCACGACAACGGCCAGGCCATCTCCCTCTATGAACGCCTGGGCTTTGTGCGGGTGCCGGTGTACTGCGTCAAGAACAAAAACCCGATCAACGAGCCCCTGTTCATCGGCCCCGACCCGGCGGACGACCTGAACATCTACGCCGCCATCATCGTGCGCGAGGCCCGCCGCCGGGGCATCCATGTAGAGGTACTGGACGCGCCCCATGGCTACTTCCGCCTCTCGCTGGGCGGCCGTGCCGTGGCCTGCCGGGAGTCGCTCTCGGAGTTGACCAGTGCCATTGCCATGAGCCGTTGCGACGACAAACGCGTGACCCTGGGCGTGCTCGCGCGCGCGGGCATTGCGGTGCCCGAGCAGGCGAATGCCGACGATGCTGCCGCCGTGGCCACGCTACTGACCCGCTATGCGCGCGTGGTGGTCAAGCCCGCACGCGGCGAACAGGGCCAGGGCGTGCGCGTGGACTTGAGCAAAGCGGACGATGTGGCCAACGCCATCACGGCCGCACGGCAGTATTGCGATCATGTCGTGGTGGAGCAGATGGTGGCGGGGATAGACCTGCGCATTCTGGTGATCGACCACAAAGTAGTGGCCGCCGCTACCCGCGAACCCGCAGCCGTGTCAGGTGATGGCCAGAGCAGCTTGCGCACATTGATCGAAAAGCAAAGTCGTCGCCGCGAACTGGCCACCCACGGCGAGAGCCGCATTCCCCTGGATGACGAAACACTGGCCTGCCTGCGTAGCCAGGACATGGTCCTGGACGATGTGCCTCCACCTGGCCTGCGCGTGGCCGTACGCAAGACCGCCAACCTGCACACCGGTGGCACGATTCACGACCGTACGCCCCAACTGCACCCCACTCTGCGCGCTGCGGCTGAGCGAGCTTCACGCGCACTCGACATTCCACTGGTCGGCTTTGACTTCATGGTCACGGCGCCCGACCAGCCTGACTATGTGGTGATCGAGGCCAACGAGCGTCCCGGTCTGGCCAACCACGAACCCCAGCCCACGGCCGAGCGATTTATCGACATGCTGTTCCCGCAGACGCGCACCGCCAGCCGTGGCCGCAACGAAAGGACTGCCAAATGAGCGCCCCCCTGACCCCCGACCGCGACTATTTGCAGGATGTACTGACCCGCCTGCTCAACACCCCCAGCCCCTCGGGCATGACCGACGCCGTGTCGCGCTTGTTATGCAACGAGCTGACTGCGCTGGGCATTCCCTTCGAGCTGACCCGCAGGGGCGCTATCCGGGCCCGCATCAAGGGCAAAACTGGAACCCCTGCGCGGGCGGTAGTGTCGCACCTGGACACGCTAGGCGCCATGGTCAAGGGCTACAAGCCCAATGGCCGCTTGCATGTCGTGCCCATTGGGTTTTGGTCTTCTCGCTTTGCCGAGGGTGCGCGCGTCACTGTGTACTCCGACAATGGCGTCATGCACCATGGCACCATCCTGCCCAACAAGGCCTCGGGCCACACCTTCAACAAGGAAATCGACACCCAGCCAGTGACTTGGGAGAACGTCGAGCTGCGCATTGATGCGCGCACCACCAACGAGGCCGAAACACGCGCCCTGGGTATTCAGGTGGGCGACACTGTCTCGGTCCACTCGCAACCCGAGTTCGGCGACAGCGGTTTCATCAACGCCCGCCACCTGGACGACAAGGCCGGTGTGGCCGCCGTGCTGACGGCACTGCGGGCCATCGTGCAGTCGGGCGAGCTGCCGCCAGTGGATTGCTTCCCGCTGTTCACCATTTCGGAAGAAGTGGGCGTGGGGGCCTCACACGTCATGCACGGCGATGTGGCCGAGCTGCTTTCGGTAGACAACGGCACCGCCGCGCAAGGCCAGTACACCAGCGAATATGGTGTGACGATCTCCATGCAGGACTCCAGCGGCCCGTTCGATTGGCATTTGACACGCCGCCTGCTGGAGCTGTGCGCGCAAAACAGAATTGAGCATTCGCGCGATGTGTTCCGGTTCTACCGGAGCGATGCCGCTGCTGCGCTAGAAGCCGGCAACGACATCCGTACTGCCCTGGTGTGCTTTGGTCTGGATGCCTCTCACGGCCACGAACGGGTACATATCGACTCGCTTACCGAGTTGTCGCGCCTGCTCATGGCCTACCTCAACAGCCCGCCACTGTTTGACCGCGACGCCGCTCCCCTGGGGCCTTTGGCCGATTTCCCATCCGCTGAAATCCAAACCCCCAACTGGCAAGACAAACTGCCAAACGACACCACTGCATGAACAAACTGATCGACATCCTGGCTCAGAACAGCACGGACGCCTGGACCTCCGCCCTCATCGCCGTCGTGGGCGCCATGCTGGTTCTTTTGCTGCTGCGTTGGCTGATTCTGGTGCGGCTGCGCCGCGTGGCGAACACCACCGTGACACTGGTGGACGACTTTTTGGTCGAGGTGGTCTCCGCCACTCGAGTGTTGTTGCCGCTGGCGGTGGGTTTGTACGCAGGCACCCACTTCTTGACGCTGCCCGACGCGGCTGAAAAATTTGCCGACCGCGCCTTTGGCGTCATGATGGTGCTGCAAATTGGTTTTTGGTCCAGCCGCGGCCTGAATTTCTGGCTTCGCATGCGCTTTGACAAGGGCGACGTGGCCGAGGCCGGTTCGAGGGCCATGACGCACACCTTGCTGTCCTTTCTGGGGCGCATGGTGCTGTGGGCACTGGTGTTGCTGCTGATTCTGGACAACCTGGGTTTCAACGTCACTGCGCTGGTGGCCAGCTTGGGCATTGGTGGCGTGGCCGTGGCCCTGGCGGTACAGAACATTCTGGGTGACCTGTTTGCATCGCTGTCCATCGCCATTGACAAGCCGTTTGTGATTGGCGACTTCATCATCGTGGACGAGCTGACCGGCACCGTGGAGCATGTGGGCCTCAAAACCACACGGGTGCGCGCCCTCAGCGGCGAGCAAATCATCTTCTCCAACAACGACTTGCTCAGCAGCCGTATCCGCAACTACAAGCGCATGCGCGAACGCCGTGCCGTGTTTGGCATTGGCGTGACGTATGACACCCCAGCCGAACAGTTGGAGGCACTGCCCGGCCTGATTCGCGAGGCCATTGACGCGCAAGCAGAGGTTCGCTTCGACCGAGCGCACTTCAAGTCCTTTGGCCCCTCGTCGCTGGATTTCGAGGCGGTCTACTATGTACTGCAGCCAGACTACACGGTCTACATGGACGTGCAGCAGGCCATCAATCTGCAGTTAGTGCGCACGCTGGCAGCGCGCAATATCGAATTTGCCTTCCCCACACAGACACTGCATGTCAGCGGCGCCATGCAATTGGCGCGCCAAACTACACCTTAAGACAGCCTTAAGCAAGCCCATGACAGCGCGGCTATCATCTGCGCTGTGCAAGTAACACATCGAAACAATTTTTCTCGCTTCCTGGCGGTATCAGGCTTCGCGCTGCTTGCACTGATCGCCTGGGACTGGGGCGGGCTGGACCTGCCGCTCGCCCGCTGGTTTGGCACCCACCAAGGCTTTGCCTTGCAGGACAACTGGTTGCTGACGGCAGTGATGCACAAAAACGCGCATGGACTGTCTTGGGCATTCTTGGGACTGTTGACCGCAGGCATTCGGTGGCCCGTCGGGCCGCTTAGGAAGTTACCCCTGTCAGCACGGGTGCAACTGGTAGTGACAGCCTTGATCGCGGCTCTGGCGATTTCTCTTCTCAAGTCTGTCGACACCACCAGTTGCCCTTGGGATCTGGTGGAATTTGGTGGTTCTGTCCCTTATTTGTCTCACTGGGACCGTATCGCTGACGGCGGACCTGGGCATTGCTTCCCCGCAGGCCATGCGTCGGCAGGGTTTGCCTTTCTGGGTGGCTATTTCGTGTTTCGGCCGGTCGCGCCCGGGCTGGCCCGACGATGGCTATGGGGTGCACTGATGGCTGGGCTGATACTTGGCCTTTCGCAACAAATGCGCGGCGCCCACTTCATGAGCCATACCCTGTGGACTGGCTGGGTTTGCTGGTGCATTGCAGGGGCCCTGGATGGCGCATTTCGCGCAGCCCAGTCGCGCAAAAGTTACTCACTTGCAGTTGGGGCGTAATCCAATCTTATGCACCCCTTATGGACAGTCTTGGGCGCAAGCCTCTGGATGGCCACTGTTGCCAACTTGGCGCTGTGGCAGGAATTGCAGCGCCTGGCGCTATCTGAAAACAGCTCCAGCGGGCTGCTGGGCCTTGGCTTGGGAGTCATCACTCTCGCCGGCACCGCATTGCTGCTGACGGCCTTTGCCTGGCGCTGGACGCTCAAGCCGATGCTCAGCCTGCTGCTGATCACGGCTGGCATAGGTGCGCATTACATGCTGACCTACGGAGTGGTAATCGACAGCACCATGATCACCAATGTGCTGCAAACCGACTTGCGCGAAGCAGCAGATGTATTGAGTTTACGCATGCTGCTCACCGTAGGCCTGCTGGGTCTGCTGCCAGTTGCCCTGGTGTGGAGGCTGCCCGTGCGCTGGCCGCGCTGGCCACGCCTGGTAGTGCAGCAACTGTTGTTCGTAGCGGGCCTGGTGCTGCTGTTCCTCGCGGCGATGGTGCTCAGTTTTCAGCCCCTTGCCTCGACCATGCGCAACCACAAGCAGGTGCGCTACCTGATCAACCCGCTCAATAGTGTGTATGCGGTGGGCTATCTGGCCGCCACCCCTTTGCGGCGCAAGCCTGGTGTGTTGTTGCCCTTGGGTGAAGACGCACACCTGGGCACCAGCTACATCGGTCAAACCGTGCCACCCTTGCTGGTATTGGTGCTGGGTGAAACCGCGCGCAGCGCCAACTTTGGTTTGAACGGCTATGCACGCGACACCACCCCGGCGCTCCAGCGCGAAGACGTGACGAGCTTTCTCAATGCGTGGTCATGCGGCACCAGCACTGCAGCATCTGTGCCCTGCATGTTCTCGCACTTGGGACGAAAGGACTTCGACAGCCGCTCCGCGAACTACGAAACTGTGCTTGACGTTTTGCAACGAGCCGGACTGGCCGTGCTGTGGGTAGACAACCAATCGGGCTGCAAGGGCGTGTGCGACCGTGTGCCGTCTATCAGCACGTCCGAACTGAAAGACCCCGCCCTGTGCAGCGGCGGTGAGTGCCTGGATCCCATCATGCTCAACGGCCTCAACGAACGCATCGCCGCCCTGCCCGCAGAGCGCCGTGCACGGGGTGTGGTGGTGGTCATGCACCAGATGGGCAGCCACGGGCCAGCGTATTACAAGCGCTCCCCCTCCGCCCTCAAACGTTTCATGCCCGAATGCACCAGCAACAACCTGCAGGACTGCAGCCAGCAGGCTCTTGTGAACGCGTATGACAACACCATTGCCACTACCGATGCCTTTCTGGGCGCCACGATCCAGTGGCTGAAAGCCCAGGAAGGCCCGTACGCGCCGGCCATGGTGTATGTGTCAGACCACGGCGAATCGCTGGGCGAGAACAACCTCTACCTGCACGGTCTGCCCTACAGTATTGCCCCTGACGTGCAAAAGCATGTGCCCTGGGTGTCGTGGTTCTCTGGCGCCTATACCCAGCGCACAGGCGTGGGCAGCGCATGCCTCAAGGGCCTTCGAGACCGTGAAGTGACACACGACAACTATTTTCACTCGGTGCTGGGCCTGATGGGAGTGCAAACTGCCGTCTACCAGACCTCACAGGACGCTTACGCTGCCTGCGCCTCGCCGCGCAAACCCTGAGTTCAGATGCGCTCAAAGATGGCGGCAATGCCCTGGCCGCCGCCAATGCACATGGTGACGAGCGCATATCGGCCTTGCACACGTTGCAATTCGTACAGCGCCTTGACCGTGATCAGCGCGCCCGTAGCCCCAATGGGGTGGCCCAATGAAATGCCGGAGCCGTTGGGGTTGACCTTGGCGGGGTCCAGTCCGAGCTCACGTGTCACCGCGCATGCTTGGGCTGCGAAGGCTTCGTTGGCCTCGATCACGTCCAGCTGGTTGACCGTGAGCCCCGTCTTTTTGAGCACGGCCTGGGTGGCCGATATGGGGCCGACCCCCATGATTTTGGGGTCCAGACCGGTGTGCGCGTAACCCACCAAGCGCGCCAGCGGCTTGACGCCACGGGCCTGCGCAGTGGCCGCCTCCATCAACACCACGGCAGAAGCCGCATCGTTGATGCCGGAGGCATTGCCCGCGGTGACCGAGCCGTTTTCTTTGGCAAATACGGGCTTGAGTTTGGCGAAGTCCGCCAGTGTGGCGCCCGCACGGAAATGCTCGTCCGTGGTGTAAGCCACTTCGCCCTTTTTGCTCTTGAGCATCACGGGCACGATTTGGTCATTGAACACACCGGCCGCTGTGGCGCGTTCTGCACGGTTGTGGCTTTCGACGGCCAACGCGTCTTGCATCTCGCGGGTGATGCCATATTTGGCTGCGACATTCTCTGCCGTCACGCCCATGTGGATGTTGTGGAACGGATCGTGCAATGCGCCCGCCATCATGTCGACCATTTTGGCGTCGCCCATGCGGCTGCCCCAGCGCTGGGTCAGGTTGGCATAGGGGCCGCGGCTCATGTTCTCTGCACCGCCGCCGATGGCGATGTCGCAGTCACCCAGCAAAATGGATTGGCTGGCCGAGACAATCGCCTGCAGGCCAGACCCGCACAAGCGGTTGACGTTGAATGCAGGGGTGGCCTCGGCACAACCGCCCTGTATGGCCGCCACGCGCGACAAGTACATGTCCTTGGGCTCGGTGTTGACCACATGGCCAAACACCACATGACCGACATCCTGCCCGTCAGTCTGGGCGCGTGCCAGCGCTTCGCGCACGACCAGCGCTGCCAGCTCGGTGGGTGGCGTGTCCTTCAGGCTGCCGCCATAGGTTCCAATGGCGGTGCGCACACCGCTGACAACAACAACTTCACGACGCATGGCTTATCTCCTGAGTAAATGATTGAGAGGGGTCACTGCCCCAATTATTGACATATTGAGGCTACACCTGACTGACGGGCTGGCGCACGATACGGACAACGCTCTGTCGCGCCCGCAACTGCCCGCAGCCACCCTCCACGTCCTGCGCCGCAGACTGGCGCAGCTTGGTCAGCACGCCGCGCCGGTGTAGCGAGCGTGCCATGGCCACGGCGCGCTCGGCATCGGGGCGCTGGTAGGGCAAATCTGGCACAGTGTTGTAGGGGATCATGTTGAGCACGGCAAACTTGCCTTTGAGCAGGCGTACAAGGCCTTCGACTTCATCATCCCCGTCATTGATGCCGGCCATCAGCGTCCATTGGTACTGTATGGGGTAGCCCGTGGCGCGGGCATAGATCTCGCCCAAGGCTACCAACTCTGCAGGCGAGATGCGCGGCGCTCGCGGCAGCAGTTGCGCGCGCAAGTCGGGCCGTGTAGTGTGCAGCGACAAGGCCAGCGCAGGCTTGACCCGCCCCTGGGGCAGACGCTCAAACACACGAACATCGCCCACGGTCGAGAACACCAGCTCTTTATGGCCAATATTGCCAATCGTGCCCAGCAGGTCGATGGCTTCGAGCACGTTGTCGAGGTTATGGGCCGGTTCGCCCATGCCCATGAACACCACTTTTTTCACCGGCCGCTTGCGACGGGCCAAGGCCACCTGAGCGACGATTTCGGCGCTGCCCACCTGGCGCAGCAGGCCGCTCTGCCCTGTCATGCAGAACACACAACCCACGGCGCAACCCACCTGGGTCGACACGCACAGCGCATCGCGCGGCAGCAGCACGCTCTCGACCGTCTGCCCATCGGCCAGCCCCACCAGCAGGCGAGCCGAGCCGTCGGCGCCGGGGTGGCTGGAGATCAATTGC
>ERZ724527.1215-NODE-1215-length-12189-cov-2.862865_pt1 | contig 12189 bp, 8 predicted proteins | sample MGYA00376060_ERZ724527 | MGnify/ENA primary metagenome ERZ724527 (study PRJEB28724, sample SAMN07190886) | activated sludge metagenome | isolation source: activated sludge of sewage treatment plant in Hong Hong | place: USA: Christiansburg, Virginia | collected...
TCGTAGAGGCTTTTGCGAAGTTGAACATGCCCCTCAAGATTTTTGGTGAAGGACCAGAACTGAAAAAACTCAAAAAGATGGCCGGCCCCAAAACGGAGTTTCTTGGCCATATCACCGAAGATGCCAAGAAAGAATTGTTTCGCGAAGCGATTGCCTTCTTACATCCACAAATTGAAGATTTTGGCATTACCGCCGTCGAAGCCATGGCCGCCGGACGCCCGGTTATCGCCTTTGGCGAAGGTGGCGCTACTGAAACCGTTTTAGACGGCGTCACTGGCGAATTCTTTGACGTCCAAACGTGGGAGGATATCGGCAATGCCGCGATTCGCTTTGACGCAGGCTCTTATGATCCACGCCGGATTCGCTCTCATGCAGAATTCTTTTCTAAAGAGAACTTCAAATTACGCATGAGTGACTATGTGGATGCTGCCTGGGCGAGCCGTCTTAACCAAAACGAAGTAAACCGCTGATATGAAGCGCCTCCTGATCGACGGACGCTGCCTTCTTGATACCCGCTCAGGCGGCGTGCGCCGTCTGGTATTACCATTCATCGAATCACTGATCGCAAATAAAAACGCTGACACCGAAATCGTCGTCGGATTCACGAGCCACGCTTCGCTCCCCGCTGACCTCGCGCACCTGCCGCACCAACATGTCCGAATCCCAAATAAGTTGGTGATTTTAGCAAGTTTTTTTGGGATCTCATTCGAAAAATATTTTGCCGGTGCCTTTGACGAAGTGCTGTATCCCAATATGGACTTCACCGCCAAAAGCCGCGTACCTACTACCGTCCTTGTTCATGATCTCTCATTTTTAATTGAACCCGCTTGGTATTCAACCAAGTCTCGTCTCTGGCATACGCTTCTTCGTCCAAAACAACTCATCAAAAATGCTACGCGAGTACTGACTGTTTCTTCGTGGACAAAACGTGACTTGATAAAGATTCTAAACGTCGAAGAAGACAAAATAGAGATCATCAAAACCTCGGATTTTCTGATTTCACCCATCCAACAAAGCATCGCGGCACTTGAAGGTAAGCCCTTCTTTCTTTTGCTGGGCGCAAACAATACACGCAAAAATGGCGAATGCGTTCTTGAAGCGTTCAAACAATTTCGCGAACAAGATAAAACGATTTCACTCGCGATTACTGGCAAGCATCTTCAGCAAGAAGGCGTCATTTGTCTTGATTGGCTAAACGACCAAGAACTTGCATGGCTTTACGCAAATGCAAAAGCCCTTCTCTACCCAAGCTGGTATGAAGGGTTCGGGATCCCACTCATTGAAGCGACGCAAACAAAAACGCCGATCATTGCATCGACGTCATCATCACTCCCCGATATCGCTCCCGCTGAAACCATTTTCGTCCCACCTCATCAGCCTCAACTTTGGACCATGGCTATGCAGTCGGTAATTCGTCGCGGATAACTTCGATCGGCAACCATTCTCCTAATAAAAACAAGCGCGCTTCGATTTGCTGCAAGGCATCAAGTGATTCTTCTTGTTCTTTGCCAGTACGTGCGAGCGCCTCTTCTTTTTGACGTTTCAAAAACTGGCGAATCCCGTCTAATTCTGATCGCATCTCATGCATCACGGGCTCAAGCATCTCTTTATGATCTTGGTACAACAATCGATGCGCCTCTTGGCGAACGAGCTCGATTTCTTGGCGATGTTCGGGATACAGTGCGTGCTCGATACCTTCTTGTTGAAGCACCTGATCCAACCCCATCTCATCCGTTTTGCGTTGCAGCAAGAAAAACGCCACTGGGCGCGAGACATGCTTCGTCACCAAATCCCACTCGAGCTCTTGACCCACCGACGTCACAAATTGCTTAAACGCTTGCCGCGCCGGCCACCTCTCAACGCCGGCCTGCAAAGAGAGCTCGAGCAAGCGATCATGCGAGACCGGCTCATCTTCACGTTCTGCCAGATAGACATCTTCAAAAGGCTTGCGCTCTTTGGCAGGTAAATAATCCAAAACCGCCTCCATCGAGTCTAAAAGAGCTTGGCGATCGCGAAGATCTAACATCATACGAGAAGTATAGCATGAACATCGCGCATTCGACCCTCGCGGCCACTCACCCAACCCCGACTTTCGTCGGGGTGTCCCTCTCTGTTGAGAGAGGGCGTTCTGAATCTGAAAACCCTCTCCCCACGGAGAGGGACCGCCCCGTAATAGCAAGCGTAGCGGCGTTACGGGGCAGGGTGAGTGGGGCGAGGCCTGATTTCTTGACGGTTTGGCCATTTTTCGCTACTATCCTGGCCAACTGACACCCTCATTCTTGTATGGACCGGCGGCCTTAACGCACGGCATACACCTCCCCGACGTTCGTCGGGGGCGGTCATAACGACAACTGACAGGTTTTCGTTTCTCGGGCGTCAGGTAAACCTGTCGTTATTTTTTTCTCAATTTTATGTCTGAAATCGCAAAATTACTTGAAGCCCATGCAAACATCGCCTACCCGGCGGTTGGTGGCGTGGTCAAAGGCGCGGTTGTCTCGGTAGGCCGCAACGAAGTTCGTCTTGATATCGGTGGCCTCGCTATCGGTATTATCCGTGGTCCTGAGCTCGATAAGCATGTTGACCTCCGCATCGGCGACGAAGTTGAGGCAACGGTTATCACCCTCGACAACGAATTCGGTGAACTTGAGCTCTCGCTCAAAGGCGCTGGTCGCAAACGTTCATGGGACAAAATTAAAGAACTTCTCACCGCTGGCGCTGTCTTTCAGGCCAAGGTCTTGGACGCCAACAAAGGTGGTCTCATTACCCGCGTTGAAGGCGTTCCTGCTTTTATCCCGGTTTCACAACTCTCCCCTGCCAACTACCCACGCGTAAGCGGCGGTGAAAAAGCAAAGATCCAAGAGAAGTTGAAATCCCTCGTCGGCCAAAGCCTCGAAGTGAAGATTCTCGACGTGAACGAAGAGGACGAAAAAATCGTCGTCTCCGAAAAAGCCGTTTGGGAAACCAAGCAAGAATCCGTTCTCTCGAAGTACAAGGTCGGTGATCACGTTGAAGGCAAGGTAACGGCTGTTACCGACTTCGGCGCCTTCGTCCGCTTTGATGAAAACCTCGAAGGTCTCGTCCACATCTCTGAAATCGCTTGGCAACGTATTGACCACCCACGCGATGTTCTCAAGATCGGCGACCACGTTCGTGCTGAAATCATCAACATCGAAAGTGCAAAGATTTTCTTGTCGATGAAGAAGCTCGTTGAAGATCCTTGGAGAACGGTTGCTGCCAAATACACCCTTGGCCAATCGATCAAAGGCAAGGTTCTCAAGATCAACCCATTCGGTCTCTTCGTTGAACTCGATCCTGAAATCCACGGTCTCGCTCACATCTCTGAACTCGCCAATAAGCCAGTGAAGGATGCCAACGAAATCGCTCGTGTCGGTGACGAATTCGACTTCCGCATCATCTCGATTGATGCTGATAGCCACCGTCTCGGCCTCTCGCTTCGCAAACCTCGCGACGAGAAAAAGGAGGCCTAAACCCCTCCCCCACAATCCATTAGGTTAAAAACACCCCCACGTTTGGGGGTGTTTTTATCGCTACATTTTTTTGTTTTCGTAACCCCTTCCACAAATGTGGGAAGGGGTCGGTAGACCTATACCAAAAAGCCCAATAAATAGGTCTACCGGGGGCAGGGGGCTTGAGGGGTTTTCATTTATGCATTCGTCCGCTAAAGTCCCCTCATCGCTATGAATTCTACTACTCGCAATATCTTGATCATGGTCGGTGCCGTTGTGCTTATTGCCGTCGGCCTGGCTTCGGTATCCCTCAAAGAACAAGCAACTCTCGACATGGCCGGCTTCGCTAATAAGGTCGCCGCCAATGAAGTAAAAGAGGTTTCGGTTGAAGGCACCAAAATGACGGTTACCTTGAACGATGGCTCAAAAGTTACGGTCAATAAAGAATCCGGCTTGGCCGTACCTGAACTTCTTCAGAGCTATGGTGTGGACGCCGAAAAAGCCCGCGCTATCAAAACCGAGGTCAAACAACCTTCAGGCGCCAGCCTTTGGGGCAGCCTTCTTTTGCAGACGCTTTTGCCAGTGCTCTTGATTGGCGTCTTGATGTTCTTTTTCTTTCGCCAAGTCCAAAACCAAAACAATAAAGCCGCAAGCTTTGGCCAATCCACCGCTCGCGAACTCGACCCAACCAAAGACAAAGTTACGTTTAAAGATGTCGCTGGTGTACGCGAAGCAAAACAAGAACTTGAAGAAGTTGTGGAGTTTTTAAAACAGCCAGATAAATTCTCAAAGCTTGGTGCCAAAATCCCTAAAGGCGTCTTGCTTATGGGTGGCCCTGGTACCGGTAAGACCTTACTCGCCCGCGCCGTCGCCGGTGAAGCCGATGTGCCATTCTTGCACATGAGCGGTTCTGAATTTGTTGAAATGTTTGTCGGTGTCGGTGCTTCACGCGTTCGTGATCTTTTCTCGAAGGCAAAAAAGTCTGCACCATGTATCATCTTTATCGATGAAATCGACGCGGTCGGCCGCCAACGCGGTACCGGTCTCGGAGGTTCACATGATGAACGCGAACAAACCTTGAACCAGATTCTCGTTGAGATGGACGGCTTTGAACCAAACCTCGGCGTCATCGTCATCGCTGCCACGAACCGCGCAGACGTACTTGATCCTGCCCTTCTTCGCCCAGGCCGTTTTGACCGTCGCGTCATTCTTGATCCGCCAGACATTCGTGATCGTGAAGAGATTCTTACCATCCATGGCCGCAATAAGCCGCTCGCCAAAGACGTGAACATTCGCCAAATCGCTGAACGTACACCAGGCTTCTCGGGTGCCGACCTCATGAACCTCATGAACGAAGCCGCGATCTTAGCGGCCCGCGGCAACCAAACCGAGATCACCATGATGGACCTCATCAACTCGATTGAAAAAGTCATGCTTGGCCCAGAACGCAAAAGCCATCTGATGAATGAAGAAGAACGCCGCGTCACCGCTTATCACGAAGCTGGCCACGCCCTCGTTGCTCACCTCTCAAAAAATTCTGATCCGGTTCACAAAGTCTCGATCATTAGCCGCGGCCGCGCTGCCGGTTATACGATTAAACTCCCAACCGAAGATCGCGCGATGCGCCGCAAGGCCGACTATATCGATGATATCGCCGTCAGCCTCGGTGGTTATGCCGCTGAAAAACTCATCTGTGGTGATTTGACCACCGGTGCTTCAAGCGACATGCAACGCGTCACCCAAACAGCCCGCAGCATGGTCACCCTCTGGGGCATGTCCGACAAACTTGGCCCACGCACCTATGGTCAAAGCGACGAAATGGTTTTCTTGGGACGTGAAATTCATGAAGCGCGGAACTACTCTGAATCACGTGCTATCACTATTGATGACGAGATCGACCAATTGATCAGCGAAGGCCTCAAAACCGCCGAAAAGATCATTGCCGACAATCGCCCCGCCATGGACCGCATCGCCGAATACCTCGTCAAAAACGAAACCATCGAACGCGAACAATTTGAAGACGTTGTTGGATTGCCACCGGCGAATCCGAATAACAAGAAGAAAGTTTAGCAATCCAAACACCCTGTTATGCAGGGTGTTTGTGTTTTACAATGGCATCATGTTGAAACAAGGCGCTCCTAAAACAGAACCAAGACAAGAGCACGCCGACAAACAAGCTGAATCACTCCCATCGCCCAAACAGCAGATGGATGCCATCGTCGCTGAAAATACGGCTGCTAATGCCATCTTTAATGAAGTAGGCGCGAGTTTACGCGAAGGCAAACTTACCGCCGAAGAAAAGGCCGGGATCGTTGATGTTCTCGTCAAACAAAGCGATGAAAGATCAGCTCTCACCGCGGCGAAAGCAGCAAGCCTTGAACCAGCGCAAATTCGTGGGTTGTTTGCTCATAGCTTTGCCGAAAAGAAATTTAGACAGTGGCTTGATTATGACAAACAACTTGAAAACGAAATACTCCAACCCATCGAAGTCCTTCAACCTGTCTACAATGACCTAGCCAAACGCTTAGCCCAAGCAAAGATTGAGCAACAGCCAAAGACACCCAAATCAAGCCCGCTTGAAGTGAGTGAAGCCAGGGCTTCACAAGCCGCGAGCAAACTCTGGAAGGACGATGAACCAACGATAGGTGACATCATCACAAAATCTGAAGGTCGATTCGGATTCAGCCCCTTACTTCAGCAAATACAGACAGGAGAAAAAGCCAATACAGGCTATTCTTCAGAAAATGCAAAATCTCTTCTAAGACAAAGCTTGCGTGACATAAAAAGAGACCTGAAAAAATATCTTGATACCGTAGATTCGTCAGAAGACAAGACGAGTGAATTAAAAGCTGGTTCAGTGAAAAAACTCATTGATTATCTCAGCACAAACGAGATAGATGATGTCGATCAATCCGAACTAAATAAACTTGCCATAAGCGTTAGCAATCTATTACGTAGCGACGAGCTACGACCTCCCCAGGGGCGATCTTTTAAAAGCCTTGATCTTCCTCGTATCAAAACAATGGGTGGTATTATTGATGGTCTTAAAAAAAATATCCCCGAGTTATTACGGTCACCATTTATCAGTAAAAGAGTAGATGTCTTGAATTATGCCAAGGTTGCCTATGGCGATACCGATGCCGCTGAAAGGATAGCCGGAGTAATGGGCAAGTTCAAATCACCATCAAAGACCGTTGATCAAGCGTTTAATTCAAATCCTTCTTACGAATCAAGCAAAGACTCCGGTGACCCAAAAGAAGAATCTGTAGAAATCGCTACCCTATCAGAGCCGTATTACGGCATGCTCTATAAAAAGAAGTATGGGGACTTCAACGTAGAGACTGGCCTATGGACCGAAAGCGACGACGTAGAAGATCTTCAGTCACGACCTACTGATGAGGGACGTCATATCACCGTCACTATCCCGAACCTATCCAGGTATCAAATCCTACCAAAACCATTGCATGATCCAATCCCTGGCACCCAAGTGTATTTTGAACGCAATGAAAATGATTATGAAGTGAGCTCGGTCGATCCCAAGATTGACTGGATTAACACCCGAAAGGTTGCTTCAACTGAGGCGCCAAAACTTCACTACGATTTCTCCCCCGAAAAACCGCACTCGCTCCCGGCTAAGCTCACGCTCGAAGAATATGCCAAGCAGGTAAAACCACCTTCTCCTGAATTACGTGAGTACGCTACCTCAAGCCTCCCCGAGCATGCGCAACTATTTCTTAAAGGTATTGAAGCCTTGCCCGTTGCTGACCAGATTAAACTCATCGAAGCCTATAGCAAGAAATACGGCTTTTACGATTTTGATAATGGGGACATTCTCGACCAAAAGAACTCGTTAAAATCCTGGAAAGATCAAATCGAGTTCATGCAGAATAGACTTACCGAGCTCAGCCTTACCCAAGAAACCTCAGGCAAACTCTATGCCGGTGTTTGTACGGATTTTCAAACACTGACCTCTGCGATGCTTTTATCAAAGGGTATTAAGACGAGCGTAGGCACCGGCTTTCTTGTCGATGGCACCAGTATCAAGACCACTGACGCACACGCCCTTTCGCTGGTTGAATTTCCAACGCAAAATGGTACTAATCATACATTTGAAGTCGACGGCACCCCGGCAGCAGGCACAGCAGGATCTGAAAAAACCCTCGCCAGCCTCCAAAGAAGCGCGTTTGCCGAGACGCTCGAAAAAACCGAAGAGCTTCTCGAGTCAACGCAAGAGTCAACTGACAATACAGAGTCCTCCGAGTCATCTGATGAGTGGCTGTCGCCAAGCCATGCCGAAAACATGATCAACCTCACGTTTTCACCAGCCGAAAAACAACAGACCCGCGCTGTTTTGGACACGATCCGCTTTTCTGGTTTGCTCTCACTTAGCAATGATCAATTAACCGACCCCGAAACCACGGTCTGGCTCAGCCGGTCTATGGAAGTCGCTGGCGAAACCCCTCATCCGACAATCACAGAAACGAATCCGTCAGACGCAGAACTTGTACGCAACTTCACAAAACTTGAAACGGACATCCAGCAACTAAAGCCAAAACAACGAGACGCGTTAAAGAAGCTATTGCACCCCATTCTCGCGAGTAACCTGCCGCCAAAGATCACCGCTTTGTTCAAAGGTCTATAACCGTGCTTTTTTTGTGTTATAATCCTCTCGTATGATTCGCAAAAAACAGAGCGCCCTGTTTCGCTCCTTCTATCGTGACGTGATCCCTGCCTCGTTTAAGACGGCATGGTTTGAACGTTGGATGTGGCCTTGGGCCATCTTCGCAAGCGCTATTGTCAGCGGTGGGCTCTTCGATGTCGCAGCGAATATCTTTCAATCTGTGCGCGGGACAGGCTCATTGCTCTTTACCCCAGCGATCTTTCAAACGGTTGAAGGCTGGGTGCGTGACTATGCAGCCGCACCAAATAGCGCTTACTTTATCGTTAATATCGCTATCACGGTACTTTTAGTTGTTGGTGTGTTCTTGCTCTCCTGTCTCGCCCAAGGCGTTCTCGTCTATGGTCATGGCGGTCGCGCGGCCGGTAAAGATTCATTGGCAAAAACAGCTGTTCGCTCAGCGAGTACACATCTTTGGCAAATCGTTGGACTCACCTTTATCACTGGGTTCTTTGCCTGGATCATCCGTTTTGCGCTTTTGGTGCCTTATGTTCTGTCGCAGCGCACGCCGAGCGTGGTTCTCACCCTCGTCTCTATTGGTGGCGCGCTGGTCTATTTAGCCCTCACCGTATTATTGATAGCGACCCACATCTTTGCGCTTAATGCCATTGTTCAACAAGGCGCGCGCTTAGCTGAAAGTCTCGTGCGTGCCTGGACCATGGCTCGCCAAGAATGGCTACACTTGATCGAACTTGGCTTTGCCCTCTGGCTTATCAATGCCCTTGCCCTCTCGGCGGCAGCGCTCGGGTTCGTTGTAATGGGCGTACCGATTTTCTTGGTCATGGTCGCGGCAGCCCTGTTGAATAATCCGACAGTTCTCTATGCAGCCTACCTCTTTGGTGGCGCTCTCTTTATCGGCATTATGTTTGTCACGGCGGCGATCACGGTCTCGTTTCAATATGGCGTCTGGCATCACCTCTATCTACGTCTCGGCGAAGGTGGTCTTGCCCCAAAAATACATCGCCTCGTGCGTTGGTTCATGAAGAAGGCTTAGGCCTTCTTTTTTGTGCTAGAATAGCCTCATCTATGGCTACCCTTCGCTCTATTGAGGACCTTCTCAAAAAACCAAGCGGCTCCGGCACCGGCTCGGACGATTCTTCGGCAAAAGCCGCGACGGTTAAAGCCGCCGGAGGACTCAAACCACCGACCAGCAAACCATCAGACAAAAAAGCCAAAACCCTGACCGATAATCAGGGCACCCAAAATGCCCTACAAGAAAAGATCGGCGAGATCGCGCTTCAAGACCAAGAAAAACTCACCGCCAGCAAAGCTTCCCAGCTCGGATTGCCTTATATCTCGCTTGAAGGATTCCCCATCGCTCCTGAAGCCTTGATGTTGATCTCGCGAGATACGGCACAAACGCTGCACGTGGTGCCATTCTTTTTGGTGGGAGATGAAGTGCGCTTAGGCGTCACTCAACCAAGCAAAGACGTTGATGCTCTCGCGGCCGAAATCACCAAAGATCGTCGCGCGAACGTGAAAATCTATATCGTAAGTGAGCATTCACTCGAAAAAGCCCTCAAGCTCTACGAAAAACTCCCGACCCCAAAAGAGATTGTCTATGGCTACCGCATTAACGAAGATGATTTGGTGAAGTATGAAAAGGAGATAAGTAATTTCGCCGACCTTCAAGCCAAGATCAAAGAAGTGAGCACGAGTGATGTCATTACTCTGATGTTTGGTGCCGCGTTAAAAGTGAGCGCTTCAGATATTCACGTTGAGGCCGAAGAAGAAGATGTTAAAATCCGCTTTCGTATGGACGGCCGTTTGCGTGAAGGCGCCACTCTCCCCAAAACGGCATGGAAGCAAATGATCACGCGCTTAAAGCTCTTGGCCGGCGTAAAAATCAATATCGAAGACGTGCCTCAAGATGGTCGTATCACCATTTATCTCACCAGCGAAAAAGTCGATATTCGTGTGAGTTTTTTGCCAACGGCTTTTGGCGAGTCCGTGGTCATGCGTCTTTTGCGTCCTAAATCTATTGCTCTTGAATTTGATAACCTCGGTATTCGTGGTCATGCCTTTGAGGTACTTAAAGCTGAGATCGAAAAACCTCTTGGCATGATTATCACCACCGGTCCTACCGGTTCGGGTAAAACGACCACGCTCTATGCGATTTTGAAACGTCTCAATCAACCAGAAGACAAAATCATCACACTCGAAGATCCGATCGAATACAAATTACAGGGCATCAACCAAAGCCAAATCGAACACGGTAAAAACTACGGCTTCGCCGATGGTTTGCGCTCTATTCTTCGCCAAGACCCTGATATCGTCATGGTTGGTGAAATCCGCGATACTGAAACCGCTGATATCGCCGTTCAAGCCGCGCTCACCGGTCACTTAGTGGTCTCAACCATCCATACCAATTCTGCTGCGGGGGCGATTCCACGTTTTCTCTCGATGGGCGTGAAGCCGTTTTTATTGGCGCCGGCTTTGAATGCCGTGATTGGCCAGCGTCTCTTGCGCCGACTTTGTGTTGATTGCAAAGTCCCAACCAAACTCAGCGCCCCTCAACTCAAACAAACGCAACAATTATTAAAAGCCATCCCGGCAGCGAGCGGCGAAACCGTCCCTCCAGAAGCTGAATGGAAATTCATGGGTCCAGGCGACAATAAAACCTGCCCGACCTGTGGCGGAATGGGTTATAAAGGCCGTGTTGGTATCTACGAAATCCTCACCATCACCAATGACGTCGAAGAAGCGATCCTCCGCCCTGACAGCGACGCCTCAGAATCTGAAATTCAAGGACTCGCAATGAAGCACGGTATGATCACCATGGCTCAAGACGGCCTCTTAAAGGCCTTGGACGGCATCACCAGCGTCGAAGAGGTCTATGCCATCGCTAACGTTGATTCCGAGCTCCTAGAGCCAGGGACGGGCAAAGCCACGTAGCTCGCGAGCGACGTGGCAAAGAAGCTTAATTCTGCTCAAGGGTCGCGATCCTCGTCTCGCCTTTCTGCACAATCGAGAACATGAGAACGTGCTTCTCATGTTTTTTGATCCAACCATCGACACGCTCTGGCCATTCAAGGGCGAGTACCGCGTCACCACTCGCGAGCTCTTCGTCCAAATCTAACACACGAAAGTCTTCGTCGGTTTCAATGCGATACGCGTCAACATGAATCAAGCGCTTAATGCCAGACGCTGTTTTAACACCATAAGTACGCATTAACGAAAACGTTGGACTCTTAGGCGTGCTTTTTGAACCCATGGCTTCAGCGAGCGCTTGTACAAAAGTGGTTTTGCCAGCACCTAGATCGCCCTTCAGCGCAAAAATGTGGCCAGGTATCAAAATCTTCGCAAGATCTTTTGCGAGCGTTCTCCAATCTTCGAGAGTGGTGATGGTAAATTCTTGCTTCATACATTCCATTCAGGTTTTGCATCCATGGTCTTCCAGTTATGGGATTCGCCGAGTTGATGGCGCCAATAACCGGCGGCGGCAATCATCGCCGCATTGTCAGTAATATAGCGTTTATCGGATGGGAAATAGCGTACGCCAGCTAATTGCGTTTCAATCGCGGTACCGAGCTCTTCACGCAAAAGCGCATTCGCCGAAACACCGCCAACAAGCAAAATCGCTTTTACTTTGTACTTCTTTGCCGCCTTCATCGTTTTAAAAACGAGTACATCAACAATCGCACGCTGTACCGAAGCCGAAAGATTTTTCTTTGCCGTCTCGCGTGCCACACCTTCTTCACCGGCGACACTTAACCACGCTAAACGTACCGCCGTTTTTAATCCGCTAAAACTCATATCGAGTGATTTGTCTTTCAACATCGGGCGCGGCAAATCAAATGCCTTATCATCACCTTCAAGCGCGAGCTTCGAAATTTGTGGACCGCCAGGGTACGGCAATCCCATCAACTTTGCGGACTTATCAAACGCTTCACCAGCAGCATCATCACGCGTTTGTCCAACAATCTTATACTTGCCGGGCGCTTTCATCAGCACGAGCTCGGTGTGACCACCTGAAACAATCAGCGCGAGCATCGGGTACTCCCAGTGTTCACGAGCCTTTTCATCAAGCCATGCCGACGCTAA
>ERZ724527.1218-NODE-1218-length-12133-cov-4.000580_pt1 | contig 12133 bp, 11 predicted proteins | sample MGYA00376060_ERZ724527 | MGnify/ENA primary metagenome ERZ724527 (study PRJEB28724, sample SAMN07190886) | activated sludge metagenome | isolation source: activated sludge of sewage treatment plant in Hong Hong | place: USA: Christiansburg, Virginia | collected...
ATCGGTGCCTGGGTGATCCGCGAAGCCTGCCGGCAACTGCGGGCCTGGCGGGATGCCGGCATCGCCGTGCCGCGGGTCGCGGTCAACGTGTCGTATCGCCAGTTCCTGAGCGACAACCTGCCGGAAGTGGTCGCCTCGGCCTTGCACGACCACGGCCTCGACGGCGATGCGCTGGAACTCGAAATGACCGAGCGCGTGCTGGTCGAGGATGTGCCGGACACGCTCGACATCTTCAACGCGATCAAGGCGCTCGGCGTATCGCTGGTCATCGATGACTTCGGCGAAGGCTATTCGGCGCTGAACTACCTGCGCCGGCTGCCGTTCGACGGACTCAAGATCAGCCACCATTTCATGCAGGGCATCCCGGCCACGCCCACCGACACCGCGATCTGCGAAGCCATCATCCGCATTGCCCAGAGTCTCGGCATGCTGGTGGTGGCCGAAGGCGTCGAGACGGAGACCCAGCGCCAGTTCCTCGTGCGCCAGGGCACGACCCTGGCGCAGGGCTATTTGTTCTCGCGCCCGATTTCACCCGAGGAACTGGTCGATTTCGTGCGGTTGCACGGCAGCGCCGGCTGACCGCAGTTGCCCAATCGCCCCGGATTGGGCACGCTCGGCGGATGAGCCACCTCATTCGCCCGATCGAACCGGCCGACAATGCCGCCGTCGCCGCCATCATCCGCTCGGTCATGCCCGAATTCGGTGCCGACGGCCCGGGCTTCGCGATCCACGATGCCGAAGTCGATCACATGGCCGAAGCCTATGCGATCCCGCGCGCGGCGTATTTCGTGGTCGAACGCGACGGCCTCGTGATGGGCGGAGGCGGCATCGCCCCGCTGATCGGCGGAAATGGTGATACCTGCGAACTGCGCAAGATGTACTTCCTGCCGTCACTGCGCGGACTCGGTGCCGGCAATGCGCTGATGCAAACTTGCATCGCCAAGGCCAGGGAACTGGGCTTCGAACAGATCTACCTCGAAACCCTGACCGGCATGGATGCGGCCAAGAAGCTGTATCGGATGTCGGGCTTCGAGCCGATCAAGAACCCGCTCGGCCGAACCGGTCATTTCAGCTGCGACAGCTTTTTCATCCGAAAGCTCTAGGTCACTCCGCCGAGACGGCCCATGAATTGCCGGTAATAGCGCAGTTCGGCGACCGATTCGCGGATGTCGCTGAGTGCGGTGTGCGTGCCTTCCTTCCTGAATCCGTCAAGGAGTGCGGGATTCCAGCGGCGCACCAGTTCCTTGAGCGTCGACACATCCAGATTGCGGTAGTGGAAATGGTCCTCGAGCTGCGGCATGCAGCGCACGAGGAAACGGCGGTCCTGGCAGATCGAATTGCCGCAGATCGGCGACTTCCCTTTCGGCACCCAGGCTTCAAGGAAACGGAGGGTGTCGGCCTCGGCTTCGGCCATCGTCACCGACGATTCGAGCACGCGCTGCCACAGGCCGGTCTTCGCATGGGTGGTGCGGTTCCACTCGTCCATCGCTTCGAGCCGTGGCAACGGGTGCGAGATCGCGAACTCGGGCCCCTCGGCGAGGACATTCAGGTCGCTGTCGGTCACCAGCGTGGCGATCTCGAGGATCGAATCGCTGTCCGGATCCAGCCCGGTCATTTCCAGGTCGATCCAGATCAGGTGTTGGTCATTGGCCATGGTCATGCGCGATTCCAGTAGCTCAGGACGCGGATTAGAGCTCAGCCTTGCCGCGTTTGCGACGGAAATAATTCGTCAGCATTCGGCTGGATTCGTCGGCCAGTACGCCCTCGCTCACCTCGACGCGATGGTTGTGCACCGGCGACGCCAGCAGGTCGAACACGCTGCCGGCAGCACCAGTCTTGGGATCACGCGCCGCAAAGACGACGCGATGCACGCGCGCATGCACCATCGCCATCGCGCACATCGCGCAAGGCTCCAGCGTCACGTACATGGTCGTGCCGGGCAATCGATAGTTGCCTTCGTGCCGACCGGCCATGCGCAACGCGACAATTTCGGCATGCGCACTCGGATCGCAGTCGCTGATCACGCGGTTCGAACCTTCGGCGATCGCCTGCCCACGTTGATCGACGATCACCGCGCCCACCGGAATCTCGCCATCCCGGGTGTCGGCGAGCTCGGCCAGATGCAGTGCGTGCTGCATCCAGTGCGCGTCGATCGCGGATTGCGTTGCGGTCATTCCCACTCGATCGTCGCCGGCGGCTTGCCGGAGATGTCGTAGACGACGCGGGAGATGCCGCGGACTTCGTTGACGATGCGGCGCGCGACATGGTCGAGCAGCTCATACGGAAGATGCGCCCAGTGCGCGGTCATGAAGTCGATGGTTTCTACCGCGCGCAACGCGACCACGGGTTCGTAGGCGCGCGCATCGCCGACGACGCCGACCGAACGCACCGGCAACCAGACCGCGAAAGCCTGGCTGACACGGTCGTACCAGTCGTGCTTGCGCAGTTCCTCGATGAAGATGGCATCGGCACGGGCCAGCGTATCGGCGGCTTCGCGCGTCACTTCGCCGAGGATGCGTACGCCGAGGCCCGGTCCCGGGAACGGATGCCGATACACCATCTCGCGCGGCAGGCCGAGTTCGACACCAATGCGCCGCACCTCGTCCTTGAACAGTTCGCGTAGCGGCTCGACCAGCTTGAGGTGCATGCGCTCGGGCAGGCCACCGACGTTATGGTGCGACTTGATGACATGCGCCTTGCCGGTCGCGGAACCAGCGGATTCGATCACGTCCGGATAGATCGTGCCCTGAGCCAGAAAGGCGACGCCCTCGAGCTTGTTCGATTCCTCTTCGAAGATCTCCACGAACAGACGACCGATGATCTTGCGCTTGGCCTCCGGATCGTCAACGCCCTTGAGTTCGGCGAAGTAGCGATCCGCGGCATTGACGCGGATGACGTTGACGCCCATGTGCTCCGCCATGGTCGCCATGACCTGGTCGCCCTCGCGATGACGCAGCAGGCCGGTGTCGACGAAGACGCAAACAAGTTGATCACCGATCGCGCGTTCCAGCAGGGCCGCGACGACCGAGGAATCGACACCGCCCGACAGACCCAGCAACACCTTATGCGAACCGACCTGGGCGCGCACGCGCTCGATCGCGTCCTCGATGATGTTGGCGCTGGTCCATTGCGTGTCGCAGCCGCATAGGTCGACCACGAAGCGACGCAACAACTCGGTGCCGAACTGGGTATGCGTGACTTCGGGATGAAACTGCACCGCATAGAAGCGCCGCGCCGCATCCATCATGGCCGCGATCGGCAGATCGTCGGTCGCACCGACCGTGCTGAAGCCTTCGGGAATGCGTACGACACGATCGCCGTGCGACATCCACGCAGTGAATGCGTCACCGTCGGCCTGCAACAGCGGATTCGCATGATTGATGCGGAATCTCGCAAGTCCGAACTCGCGGTTGTGACCGCTCTCGACCTTGCCGCCGAGCTGTTCGGCCATGGTCTGCATGCCGTAGCAGATGCCGAGCACCGGCACGCCGAGCGCGAACACTTCGTCCGGCGCACGCGGCGAATTCGCCTCGGTCACCGATTCCGGACCGCCGCTCAGAATGATGCCGGCGGGCTTGAAGTCGGTGATGCGTCCAGCCGCACGATCCCAGGCCCAGATCTCGCAATACACGCCGATTTCGCGCACGCGCCGTGCGATCAACTGCGTGTACTGCGCACCGAAGTCGAGAATCAGGATCTTGTCGTGATGGATATCGGTCATGGTCCCTACTGCATCCGGTAATTCGGCGGTTCCTTGGTGATCGTCACGTCGTGCACGTGCGACTCGCGCATCCCGGCCGCGCTGACGCGGACGAACATCGGCTTCGTGCGCATCTCGGCGATCGAGGCGCAACCGACATAGCCCATCGACGCACGCAAGCCACCGGCCAACTGGTGCACGATGTTGCGCAGCGGACCGCGATACGGCACACGGCCCTCGATCCCTTCGGGCACCAGCTTGTCGGCGTCGGACGCGTCCTGGAAATAGCGATCCTTGCTGCCCTGCTGCATCGCGCCGAGCGAACCCATGCCGCGATAACTCTTGTAGGACCGTCCCTGGAACAGTTCGACCTCGCCCGGCGCCTCTTCGGTGCCGGCGAACAGGCCGCCAATCATCACCGCGCTTGCACCAGCGGCAATCGCCTTGCCGATGTCGCCGGAATAACGAATCCCACCGTCGGCAATCAGCGGGATGCGATCCTTCAATGCGGTCGCGACCAGGTCGATCGCGGTGATCTGCGGCACGCCGACACCGGCCACGATGCGCGTGGTGCAGATCGAACCCGGGCCGATGCCGACCTTGACTGCATCGGCGCCATGATCGGCCAGCGCGATCGCCGCTTCGCCGGTGACGATGTTCCCGCCGATCACGCACAGGTTCGGAAACTGCTTCTTGACCCAGGCGACGCGCTCGAGCACGCCCTGCGAATGGCCATGTGCAGTGTCGACGACGATCACGTCGACGCCAGCTTCGACCAGCGCAGACACACGCTGCTCGGTATCGCCGCCGGTACCGACCGCGGCGCCGACCGCCAGACGCTCGGCCGAATCCTTGGCCGCGTTCGGATTGTCGCGCGCCTTCTGGATGTCTTTCACGGTGATCAGGCCACGCAGCTTGAACTGCTCGTTCACGACCAGCACTTTCTCGATGCGGTGCGTGTGCATCAACTGCAGCACCTCGTCGTCGCTGGCGCCTTCGCGCACGGTGACCAGGCGATCCTGCTTGGTCATGATGCGGCTGACCGGTTCATCCAGTTGCGTCTCGAAGCGCAGATCGCGGCTGGTGACGATACCGACCAGATGCCCGCCCTCGACCACCGGCACCCCGGAGATATTGCGTGCCCGGGTCAGGCTCAGCACATCGCGGATGCTGGTTTCCGGCGCGACCGTGATCGGGTCGCGGATGACGCCGGCCTCGAACTTCTTGACCAGGGCGACTTCGGTCGCCTGCTGCTCGACCGTCATGTTCTTGTGGATGATGCCGAGACCGCCGAGCTGGGCCATCGCGATCGCGAGTCGCGATTCGGTCACGGTGTCCATCGCCGCAGCAACGATCGGCAGGTTCAGCAGCAGGTTTGGCCCCAGGCGTGTCGCCAGATTCACGTCGCGCGGCAAGACGATGGAATGGGCGGGGACAAGGGAAACGTCGTCGAAGGTCATTGCTTCGGCCAGGATGCGCATGGTCACTCCCGAAAAAGATCGCGCATTTTAGCCGCTGGCGCCGGCTCGCGCCGGAGCCCCGGCGCGCTGCCCACGAATTGCCACGACGGCTGGTTTCAGTCGATCCAGACCAGCGACAGCGACGGGAAATAGGTGATGACCAGCACGCAACCCAGCAGCAGCCAGAAGAACGGCAGGCAGGAACGGGCCAGGGTCAGCACCGGCTTGTCGAAACGGTAGCTGGCGATGAAGAGATTCATGCCCATCGGCGGCATGAAGTAACCGATTTCCATGTTGGCCAGGAACATGATGCCGAGATGCACCGGGTGCACGCCGTAGTGCATCGCGATCGGCAGCAGGATCGGCACCATGATGACGGTGGCCGAGAACACATCGAGCATCATCCCGAGCAGGAGCAGGAACAGGTTCAGCAGCAGCAGGAAAGCCAGCTTGCTGTCGACGTGCGCGCTCACCCATTCGATCAGCCGCGCCGGAATCTCGGCATCGATGATCACGTTGGTCAGCGCCAGCGATACGCCCAGGATGAGCAGGATCGCACCCACCAGCATCATCGAATCGCGCAGGACCGACGGCAATCGCACCAGCGAGATCTCGCGCCGCACCACGACGGTGACGAACAACACGTACAGCGCAACCACGGCGGCGGCTTCGGAGGTCGCGAACACGCCGCCGTAGACGCCACCAATCAGGATGACCGGCAAGGGCAATTCCCAGCGCGCGTCCCATACCGCGGCACGCGCTTCGGCCAACGAAAACGGAATATCGTGCGAGCGCTTTGGCGCACGCCACATGCTGTAGGCCGACACGACGGCAATCATCATCAGCCCCGGCAACACGCCGGCTGCGAACATGTCGTTGATGCTGACGCTGGGCGTGGTGCTGAGCTGTTGCGCGACAATGCCGTACAGGATCAGCGGTACCGAAGGCGCGAACAGCATGCCGAGGCTGGGTGCCGTGGTGACCACGCCATAGGAAAAACGCTCGGGATAGCCCGCCTGGCGCAAGGCCGGCAGCAGCAACGCACCGAAGGCGATGATGGTGACGCCGGAGGCACCGGTGAAGGCGGTGAAGAATGCGCAGACGAGCAGCGCAACGATCGCCAAGCCCCCATGCAACCAACCGAGCAAAGCCTCGGACAGACGCAACAATCGCTGTGGCGCCTTGCTCTCGCTGAGCAGGTACCCGGCCAGCGTGAACAGCGGAATCGCGATCAGCACCGGCATCTCGGTGAGACTCCAGAACTGTGCCGCGAGCAGGGTTTCGTCATAACCGGCCGAGTGCAGGCCGAGCCAGGCGACAGCAGCGACCAAGGCAAACAAGGGCGCACCCAGCGCTGCCAGAAGCAGGATCAGCAACGCAATCAGCAGCGTCGTCATGGCGCCATCACCGATCGTTCAGGTACCGCGAACGCACGCAACGCGAAGCGCAGCGTCAGCATTCCGAACGCGAACGGGAGGATCAGTTCGGCCCACCAGGTCGGCACCGTGCCGAACAAAATCGTGGCCGATTCGCGGTCGATCTCGATCAGGCCGAGCGAGGCGCGCAACAGCGCGAACGACATCAACGAGGCGAAGCCGAACGCGAACACGCGCGCGACACGCAGGGCCTTGCCGTGCAGCAACTTGCCGACCACGTCCAGACTGATGTGCTTGTCGCTGCGCGCCGCCGCGACGGCACCGAGCAAGGCGACCCAGATCACCAGCACGCGCAGCAGCGGGTCGAGCCAGATCAACCCGTGGTCGAGCAGACGCAACACGATCTGCAGCCCGGACAGCACGATCAGCGCCAAGGCCAGCGCGGCGATCAACACGTTCTCGACGGTGTTGATGAGCCTGAGCGCACCGCCGATGCCGGATTTCACGGCTTCGCACCTGCCGCCGGCGCCGTTTTGGCCCGATACTCGGCGCGCGCCTGCAGGATGGCGTCGAGCAACTCCTTCGAAATCTCGTTGTTCGCGAGCATCTGCTTCAAGGTCTGCTCGCCGATGCCGTGCCAATAGCCGATCTCGTCGGCACTCGGCACCTTGAACACGATGCCCAGCTTGGTCAGCGCGGCGCGAGCGGATTCGTTGTCGCGCTTGCCTGCGGCGTCGAGTTCGGCAAACGCCTTCGCGAATTCCTCGCGCACGATCGGCTGGTCGGCCGCGGTGACGCGATTGAACGCTTTCTGATCGATCGCAAGCACGCCGATCACGTAGGTCAGCGGCAAGTCGACCGCATGCTTCACCTTGGTGTGCCACTGGAACGCGATCGCGCCGCTGGTGGTGATGCCGACGGTTTCCAGCAGACCCGTCTGCAACGAGGTGTTGACGTCGCCCAGCGGCAACGCGATCGGATTGACCCCGGCCTTTTCGAACGCGACCTGGGCGATGCGGTCGTTCTGCGGCACCCACACCTTTGTCGCGCGCAGATCGTCCTTGTTCGCGATCGGCTTGGTGCTCATCAGATAGGCAAAGCCGCCGCCGGACAGGCCGACCGCGACCAGGCCGGACTTCTCGAAGCCGGCACGCAGCAGCGGATCGATCTTGCCGCGCACGTAGTCGACTTCGGCGAGATCGTTGAAGATAAACGGCAAGCTGTAGATGCTGGCGTCGCGATAGATCGGCGACAGCTCGGCCCCGGACAGCGCCCCGCCCTGCAATTGGCCGAGCTTGATCTTTCGCAACACCGCAGTGTCGTTGCCCATCACGCCACCAGGGAAGAATTTCACCTCGACCCGGCCCGCGGTCCGGGACTTGATGCTCGCGCCGGCCGCGCGCATTTCCTTCATCCACACCGTGCCTTCCGGCGCCAGCGTGGCGATTTTCAGGGTTTGCGCTTCGGCCGCGGTGGCGGCCAATGCGACGATCGCGATCATGAGACGCTTCAGCATCGGGAGTTCCTCAGAAATAATCCTTGCCGGATTCGACCAGTTCGGCCGCACGGCGTTTTGCAATGGTGTTCGACAAGGTCAGGCCGGGAACGTTCGCGTCCGCCGCCAGCACTTCCGCGAGCATGCGGTCATGGGCCTCCTGATCGAACAGGAGACGCGCGCAGTATTCCGAATTCAGCACCTTCGGTAGCAGATTCTTGCCCGCATCGACGGCATCGGCCGCGGCGAGGCGCTGCTGGCCGCGCGCCGGACGACCACCCAGCGATTCAGGACGCAGGCAGTCGAGCACGCCGAGGTAGGCCAGCACATTGCCGTGATCGTGGGCCGGCGACAGCGCGTCGACCCGATTCAGCAGCGCCTCGATCCGCGGCAGATCGGCGACGCGATCGAAATCGGCGCTGTCGGCGCGAAGCCAGCCGACCCAGCTGGTCGCCAGGATGTAGACGGCATCGATGTCGTCCGGGCCGATATGTTCGACGACGAAGGCATTGAAACGATCGAAATCCTTGTCGTCGAACTGGCGGCAAAAAGCGTCGTCACGGGCGCAGATGCCGCGCTTGGCATAGGCGAAGCTGCGATCGGACAAGCGCTTCACCCGGTCGCCATCGACCACGAAGCCGCCGGCATAGGTGCCATAGAGTTTCGCCGCCGAGAGCAGCAGCGACGCATTCTGCGGATCGCCTTCGATGAGTCCATCCAGCAGCAGCAGGTAGGCCGGCAGGCCATCGGCAACGGTCTCGATGTCGTCATGGTTGCTGACGCCTTGCGTGAGACCGGCACTCAGGCCATCGGCGGCGCGCTGGACCAGGGCCGCACAACCGGACAGCGCCACCAGTGCGGCCGCCAGGATCGGTAGTCGGGGATTCACGGGCATGCACGAACCGTTGATCGGGAGCGTGGATTGTAGGCGAGCGAGGATGACAATGGCTCAATCGCCCCGCATCTCGGTGGCTTCGAGGGTGTTCTGCATCAGCATCGCCACCGTCATCGGCCCTACCCCCCCCGGCACCGGGGTGATCCACGACGCTCGTGCCGCGGCGGCCGCGTACTCGACATCGCCGGTCAAGGAGCCGTCCGCGAGCCGGTTGATGCCGACGTCGATGACCACCGCCCCCGGTTTCACCCACTCGCCCTTCACCAGGCCGGGTTTCCCCACGGCCACGGTCAGCAGGTCGGCCTGGGCGACCTGTTCCGCCAGGTCACGGGTAAAGCGGTGGCAGGCCGTGACCGTGGCGCCCGCCAGCAGGTATTCGAGCAGCAAGGGCCGACCGACATGATTCGACACGCCGACAATCACGGCATGGCGTCCGCGGACGGGTTTGTCGGTGTGCGCGAGCAGGGTCATGATGCCCTTCGGCGTACACGGGCGCAGTCCTGGCTGACGCAGCGCCAGGCGACCGACATTCTCGGCGTGAAAGCCGTCGACATCCTTGTCCGGGCGGATGCGCTGGATCAGGTCGGTGGCGTCGACGTGGGCAGGCAGCGGCAGTTGCACGAGGATGCCATCCACTTCGGGGTCGGCATTGAGGCGGTCGATCAGCGCATAAAGTTCGGCACTGTCGATCGTTGCCGGCAAGTCGAAGTCCTTGGTCACGAAACCGACGCGCTCACAGGCGCGGCGCTTGTTGCGGACGTAAACGGACGAAGCCGGATCCTGGCCGACCAGCACAACCGCCAGACCCGGCCGACGCTGCCCGCGCGTCACCCGCGCCCGCACGCGCCCGGCGATGCCGTTCAGCACCTCGTCCGCGATCCGCTTTCCATCGAGAACCCGCGCCGCCATCGGACCTCCAGCAAAGGTCGCCATTATCCCCGAGCCCGGCTTGCAAAGTGCAGGCGGTTTGCTGGCGCTGCCGGACGCAGCGTCATGGTGGCGATCCCGGGGCGAACGCGTGGTTCGCCCCAGTGACCTGACTCAGATCGTCGGACTCATTGCACCGCCGGCACGTAGGGATACGGCACGCGCGGCAAAACCGTCTCGAAGCCGTCGATAAACAGGCTGTCCGGACCAACCTCGTCCAAGGTCGTATCGGTGTTGTTGCCCGGCAAACTGTCGACATAAGGCGTCGTGACCGAAATCGTGGCAGTCGTGGCGATGTCGTCACCCTCCAGCGCCGACCCCGGCACATCCGCGCTGATCAGATAGGCCAAGCCCGTACCGCCGTTCAGGCTGACGCCATGCGACGGCGCACCATTGCCTCCCGGCGGGCACGACGCGCCCACATCAGCGACGCAGATCCACGAGACATTGGTCAAGCTGGGCGGCAAGCTGAACACGAATTGGGCAGTGGCAACGTCGGCCCCCACCGTCAGGTTGTCGACCAAGACCTCGTAGGTGCTGCGCTGTCCGGGTCCGATCTGGCCGGTGATCAAGGCGCTGGTGATTGCCAGATCGACGCTCAGCGAGTCGTTGTCGGTGATGTTCGCCGTGACATTGGCAATGCTGACGCCGGTGTAGCCGCCGCCACTCGCACTATGCGTGATCGCGTCGTTCATGGCGGTCACGGTCTGCGCGACATTCCAGTCCGGAAAAAAGAAGGGCCATTGAGCGGAACCCAATGACCCTTCTCGATTTTTACTGGCGCGCCCGGAGGGACTCGAACCCCCGACCACCGGGTTCGAAGCCCGGTGCTCTATCCAGCTGAGCTACGGACGCACTGAAACCCGACTACTTGCGCTCGCCGTGCGCGAGGATGCTGCGCGAGCGGGCGTAGGCAAAATACACGATCAGACCAATCACTGCCCAGATCAGGAACAGCTTGATCGTGTACCAGCCGAGGCTCACGAACAGCAACGCGCAACCCGCCATGGCCAATGGGCCGACGATCCAGACCAGCGGCGTCTTGAACGGACGGTTTCGGCCAGGTTCGCGCAGGCGCAGTAGCATCACGCCGGCGGCCACGACAAAGAAGGCGAACAAGGTGCCCGAGTTCGAGATGTCGGCCAACGCATCAACCGGAAACATGGCGGCAAACAGGGACACCGCGATGCCAGTGACGATCGTGACCTTGTGCGGCGTGAAGAAACGCGGATGCACGTCCGAGAACATCTTCGGCATCAGGCCATCACGCGACATCGTGAACAGGATGCGTGTCTGACCATAGATCATCATCAGGATGACCGAAGGCAGCGCAACGATCGCGGCGATGCCGACCCAGTTGCCAAGACTCGGCCAGCCGAGGTTGCGCAGGACAAAGGCCAAGGGCTCCTTGGACTGCGAGAGCGCCCCGCCCGGCTGTGCGCCGGTGGTGCCGATGGCCGCGTAGGACACCAGCAGGTAGAAGACCGTGCAGATCGCCAGGGAACCAATCAGCCCGATCGGGATATTGCGGTTCGGATCCTTGGTTTCTTCCGCAGCGGTCGAAACGGCATCGAAACCGACGTAGGCGAAGAAGATCGACGCCGCGGCACCGAGCACACCGGTACCGGACAGCGGCGTACCCCAGCCATTCGGCAGCATCGGTTCGAAATTCGCGCCATCGACGGCCGGCAGGGCCACGGCCACGAACGCGATCAGTGCAGCGATCTTGACCAGCACCAGCACCGCAGTGACTTTCGCGCTCTTCGACGTACCGATGACCAGCAACCAGGTGATCAGCAACGAAATCAGGCAGGCGATCAGGTTGAACGCGCCGTTCGCGGTCGTGCCATCGGCCAGCGTGATGGTGTCCCCCGGACCGGCCGTCAATGCCACGGGCAAACCGAAACCGATCTCCCGCAGGAAGCCGTTCGCATACCCGGACCAGCCCACAGCCACGGCACCGGCGGCCACCGCGTATTCGAGAATCAGCGCCCAACCGACCATCCACGCGATCAACTCGCCGAGCACTGCATAGGAATAGGTGTATGCGGAGCCTGCGACAGGCACCATCGCAGCAATTTCGGCGTAGATCAGTGCGGTCAAGGCACATACGATGCCTGCGATGACGAACGAATACATCATGCCCGGCCCCGCCTTGTTGGCGGCCACTGCAGTGAGCACGAAGATACCGGTGCCAATGATGGCGCCGATGCCGAGCATCGTGAGGTCAAATGCACCGAGCTGGCGCTTGAGGCCTTTCTTTTCGGCCGCTTCGAGGAT
>ERZ724527.1219-NODE-1219-length-12122-cov-6.751388_pt1 | contig 12122 bp, 9 predicted proteins | sample MGYA00376060_ERZ724527 | MGnify/ENA primary metagenome ERZ724527 (study PRJEB28724, sample SAMN07190886) | activated sludge metagenome | isolation source: activated sludge of sewage treatment plant in Hong Hong | place: USA: Christiansburg, Virginia | collected...
CTGGCTCTGGCTCTGGCTCTGGCTCTGGCTCTGGCTCTGGCTCTGGCTCTGGCTCTGGCTCCGGCTCCGGCTCCGGCTCCGGCTCGACAAGCGTTGCATATGCCTCAGCCACTTCCCTTGGTTCATCCAAAGTTTCAGGAATCTCGACTGGAAACTCCTGGAGCACAGGTTCCACAGAAGTTTCGTCGGCAATCAGGGTATCAAACGCGTTGAAAACAAACTGGCACTGTCCACACCGAACCTTGCCCAGCTTTATCCGCAACTGCTCGGGCGTGACACGAAAAACCGTGCCACAGTCCGGGCAGCGTGTCCGCATCAGGGTTTGATGCCGCTCAGACACACCCAGTCCTCGCGCATATCTGCTACGGTCAACGGCATCCATGCCGCGTAAATTTGTATAATTTCCTCGGCCTGTTCACGCAGGATGCCGGAGAGTGCTAGCTGGCCACCACTGCGAACATGGGCACAGATCGCCGGAGCAAGGACTCGTAGTGGATTGGAAAGAATATTGGCGACGACCAAATCATACTCACCGGCTACCGGCAATGCCGAATCAGCGAACAATGCGGTTACACCATTGCGTTCAGCATTGGCATAAGCCGCCTCGACCGCCTGCGGATCGATATCGACACCAGAAATACGCGCAGCACCTAGACGCCCAGCGGCAATTGCCAGAATGCCTGAGCCACAACCGTAATCGAGAATCGAACAGTCAGCGGTAACAGTACGCTCCAGCCACTCCAGACACAGGCGCGTCGTCGGGTGCGACCCGGTACCGAAAGCCATACCCGGATCAAGGATAAGATTAATTGCTGCCGGGTCAGGAGTTACATGCCATGAAGGCACGATCCACAAACGTTCGGAGACGCGAATTGGATCAAACTGGGATTGCGTCAATTGAACCCAGTTTTGCTCGGCAATTTCTTCAATCGAGAAAGCTGGGGTTTCGCTCAAACCCACTTCTGCAGCAGCTGCCGCCATCATGCTGTCGACAGCGGCATCCGGCTCGAACAGGGCAAGCACTCTCGAGTGCGTCCAGCCCGGTGAATTGACTGAGCCCGGCTCACCGAACTGCGGCTGCTCATCCGGCGTACCTGCATCGGCATCTTCAATACTGGCCGACAGCGCACCCGCCTCTATAAGCGCGTCACAGAGCGGCTCCGCGTGTGACGCATCCGTCAGGAAACTGACACTTTGCCAGCCCATAGCCTACTTCTTGACTTCGCCCTTGTCGGCGAGCTTTTGTTCCAGATAGTGAATGCTGGTACCGCCTTCGACAAAGCGGGCGTCCTGCATCAATTCCTGGTGAAGTGGAATGTTGGTTTTGATACCTTCAATGCTCATTTCGGACAGCGCAATACGCATCCGGCGAATGGCTTGTTCGCGGGTATCCCCGTAGGAAATCACTTTGGCCACCATGGAGTCGTAATGCGACGGCACGGTATAGCCCTGATAAATGTGCGAATCAACCCGGATACCGGGGCCACCTGGTGGATGATAGAAGCTGATCTTGCCGGGAGATGGCACGAACGTGAAGGGATCTTCGGCATTAATACGACATTCAATGGCGTGACCACGGAAGACGATATCTTTCTGGCGATAGCGCAACTTCTCGCCGGCAGCAACACGAATCTGCTCCTGAACGATATCGACACCAGTAATCATTTCGCTGACCGGATGCTCGACCTGAACTCGCGTGTTCATTTCAATGAAATAAAATTCATTGTTTTCGTAGAGGAATTCAAATGTTCCTGCACCGCGATAGCCAATCTTGCGGCAGGCATCAGCACAACGCTCACCGATACGGCTGATCAGACGGGCCGGGATGTGCGGTGCAGGCGCCTCTTCGATCACTTTTTGATGGCGGCGCTGCATCGAGCAATCACGCTCACCAAGGTAAATCGCGTTCTTGTATTCGTCAGCCATGACCTGAATTTCCACGTGACGTGGATTTTCCAAGTATTTTTCCATGTAGACCGCAGGATTATTGAAAAAGCTGCCTGCCTCCTGGCGGGTCATCTGCACTGCGTTAAGCAAGGCCGCTTCGGTATGCACCACACGCATACCGCGACCACCACCGCCGCCGGCCGCTTTGATAATCACAGGGTAGCCCACAGCGCGGCCAATACGTATGATTTCCTTGGGATCTTCCGGCAATTCACCTTCTGAGCCTGGAACACAAGGCACACCAGCAACCTTCATCGCCGCCTTGGCTGAAACCTTATCACCCATCAGGCGTATGGTTTCGGCGCGCGGGCCGATAAAGACGAATCCGGACGTTTCTACCCGTTCGGCAAAATCTGCATTCTCGGAAAGAAAACCGTAACCTGGATGAATCGCCTCCGAATCCGTCACCTCAGCGGCCGAGATGATTGCCGGGACGTTCAAGTAACTATCTTTAGAGGAGGCCGGTCCGATACAAACCGACTCGTCAGCCAATTTTACGTACTTGGCTTCGCGATCAGCCTCGGAGTGAACCACCACCGTCTTGACACCAAGTTCACGACAGGCACGCTGAATACGAAGCGCAATTTCGCCCCGGTTCGCGATCAGAATTTTCCCAAACATGGCGCGATCAGCCGATGATGAACAGCGGTTCACCGAATTCCACCGGCTCGCCGTTGTCGAGCAGAATGGCCTTGACGACGCCAGAGGCGTCCGACTCGATTTCGTTCAGCAACTTCATGGCTTCGATAATACAGAGCGTCTCACCTTCCTTGACGGTTTGGCCAACCTGGACGAAGGCATCGGCACCCGGCGAAGGAGAGCGATAGAAGGTGCCAACCATAGGCGATTTCACAGCATGACCTTCCGGCAGATCATCATCAAGATCAACAGAACTGACCACAGGGACACTCCCGACAGCCTGCATCACCGGCGCGTATTGCTGCATCGGCATCTGGCCAACCGGGCCGTAATTCTTGGCGATACGAACTTTTTCTTCACCCTCGGTAACTTCCAGTTCGGTAATACCCGATTCCTGAACGAGATCGATGAGTTTTTTGAGTTTACGTAGATCCATGGAGACTCCCTTCGTGATGGCACAATGATAGCGAAGGCTACCGACTGCGCTTATTCAACGTTAAGTTTATTAAGCAGGTACTCAAGGGCCAAAAGATAGCCCTCATGACCCAGACCGCTAATAACACCAACGGCCAGATCGGAGAAATAGGAGTGATGCCGGAAAGGCTCACGGGCATGCACATTCGACAGATGCACTTCAACGAACGGAATAGCCACCGCCGCCAGCGCATCGCGCAAACCAACACTGGTATGAGTGTAAGCCGCTGGATTAATAATAATGGCGCGTACGCCCTGTTCACGGGCAGCGTGGATGCGCTCAATGAGCGCCCCTTCGTGATTGCTCTGAAAACTCTCCAGCTCAACCCCGGCACTCTCGGCCAAGCGAACCAAAGCCAGATTGATGTCGGAAAGCGTCACCCGACCATAATGTTCGGGTTCGCGAGTACCAAGAAGGTTGAGATTCGGCCCGTGCATAACTAGGATGATGGGCTTTTCCACCGACTTGGAGGCGGTTTTTTGCTTCTTCATAGCTGCAAGTTTGCCGCAATTGACAGCAATTTGTCCAGTCTACTCCGCAAGAAGAAGGCGTAACGCCTCGGCTTTGATCCGCTCACGCGCTCTGCCATCACGGTGTTTCAGGCTGACGCGCTCAAGACGTGGCGGGTAAATGACCAAATTGGCGTCAGCCGTATCGGTTTCGAGCACCAGAACTGCATCAGCTCTTTCGTTGCGCGGCTCGACATGCTCAAAAACCATCCCGCGATTCAGCAGGAAAATCTCGATTTCCTTGGCACTGTCAGCAAATATCTGGATGTCGATACTCGAATGCTCTCCAGCCGTCCCGTCAAGCACAGAACCTGTCAGATAGGGATGAAAATCAGCCAACAAATCCAGGAGCTCAAGCGCCGTATGGCGCATGGCGAACAAGCGCTCATGCTGCTCTTCATCCTGATAAATATTGCGATAAGCGCGTAACTCCGCCTCAACCTCAGCATTATCGGGATAAGTCGTATGCTCCGGCAATCCCAATTGCCGGGCCGCCTTGCGCTTGGCGTGGTGATAATCGGTGATGCCATCTTCGGCCATCAAACGGGCGGCAGCGCTGGCAATGCTGGCCCTGGCGCCGGTCAGTTGGCGCGTTTTTTCGTGACGGGGCATGTCGGCTCGATCAGGGTAAAATCGCCCCCATTCTAACGGGTCTATGTGACATGCACATTCATATTCTGGGTATCTGCGGCACTTTCATGGGTGGCGTCGCCCAACTGGCGGTCGCTTCCGGCCATCGCGTCACGGGTTGCGACGCCAACGTTTATCCACCGATGAGCGACCAATTGCGCGGTGCCGGGGTTGATTTGATCGAAGGTTTCGACCTCAATCAACTGGCTCTGAAGCCTGACGTTTTTGTAATTGGCAACGCCATTTCGCGTGGCAATCCCCTGCTTGAGGCCATACTCGACCAAGGGTTGAATTACGTATCAGGCCCGCAATGGCTAGCCGAAAACGTGTTGCAGGGACGCTGGGTACTAGGTGTCGCCGGTACGCACGGCAAAACGACAACCAGTTCGATGCTGGCCTGGATACTGGAAGATGCCAACATGGAGCCTGGCTTTCTGATTGGCGGCGTCCCCTTGAATTTTGGTGTTTCAGCACGCCTCGGCGGCACACCATTTTTCGTGATAGAGGCGGACGAGTACGACACTGCCTTCTGCGACAAGCGTTCAAAGTTCGTACATTACCGGCCGCGCACCGCTGTTCTTAATAACTTGGAATTCGATCACGCAGATATTTTCGCCGATCTTGCTGCCATCGAGACACAGTTTCACCATCTCGTACGCACCTTACCTACTAGCGGACTGATCGTCAGCAATGCTGCCGAAGCCAGCCTTGAACGTGTTCTGGCACGCGGTTGCTGGACGCCTATTGAGCGCTTTAATGGACAAACAGGCTATCGGATCACCGGCGATGACGCCAGCGGTGAACTGGTTTTGAACGGCCCAGACGGCGAAATCGGCCGTAGTTCATGGCAACTATCGGGCGAACACAATCGTGCCAACGCCTGTGCCGCCCTGCTTGCCGCTCGCCATGTCGGCGTCCCCTTCGACAAGGGACTGGAAGCACTGTCGCGCTTCGTCAACGTCAAGCGCCGGATGGAACTACGCGGCGAAGTGCGGGGCATTTCCGTCTATGATGATTTCGCACATCACCCAACGGCCATTGCCACGACCGTCGCTGGTCTGCGCCGCAAGATTGGCAAGGCGCGAATTCTCGCCGTCCTTGAACCGCGCTCCAACACCATGAAGCTCGGCACCATGAAGAGCCAATTACCAGCCAGCCTGAGCGAAACCGATGCCGCTTTCTGCTATGCCGGGAATCTTGGCTGGGATGCCCGCGAAGCACTGGCACCGATGGGCGAACGGGCCATTGTTGAAGACAACCTCGACGAACTGACACGCAAAATCGTCGCTGCCGCAAAACCCGGAGACCATATCCTGGTGATGAGCAACGGTGGATTTGGCGGGATACACGGCAAATTGCTGGAAGCCCTGGCCCACTGATGTTTACGGTCAACTGAAAAAACAGGCGAAAAAAATTGCGGGTAGCCGACGCCACCCGCAATTTTATTGAACCAGCTTTCGCTTAACGTTCCATCGACTCAACCACCGCCAAAGCGGTCATATTGATCAAACGGCGCACCGTTGCCGTTGAGGTCAGCACATGGACCGGACGATCTACGCCGAGCAGGATGGGACCAATCGTCACCCCCTCACCAGCTGTCATCTTGAGCAGGTTGTAGGTGATATTGGCAGCATCAATATTGGGCATGATCAACAGATTAGCCTCACCGTTCAGAGGCGATTCCGGATTGGCCGCACGGCGCACTTCTTCGGACAGTGCCGAATCGCCATGCATCTCGCCATCAATCTCAAGTTCACCATTGGTCATGGTCGCAAGCAGAGCGTAAGCACGGCTCATTTTTCTTGATGACTCCGAGTTCCCTGAGCCGAAGTTGGAGTGCGAGAGCAAGGCAACCTTGGGGTGGATACCAAAACGTTTGACTTGCTCGGCTGCCATCAAGGTCATCTCGGCAATTTGTTCGGCACTCGGGATTTCGTTGATGTGGGTATCGCAGATAAATAGCGAACGGCCCGGCAGCATCAAATAATTCATTGCGGCCAGCGTATTGATACCCTCGCGTTTGCCAATCACCTGATCAATGACGCCCATGTGGTGGCTAAACTGACCTGTCGTCCCACAGATCATGCCATCAGCGTAGCCAAGCTTGAGCAGCATCGCGCCAATCAGGGTTGGCTTGCGGCGCAGCGCTTCCTTGGCAATCGCCGGTGTGACACCACGGCGCGCCATCAACTGAAGGTAACCGGTCCAGCATTCACGATAGCGTTCGTCAGACTCGGGGTTGACGATGTCGAAATCGACTCCGGGCTTGATGCGTAGCTTGGCCTTTTCCAGACGATGCTCAATGACTTCCGGGCGACCAATAAGAATCGGGCGCGCGAACTTCTCTTCAATCACCACCTGCGCCGCACGCATTACGCGCTCGTCTTCGCCCTCGGCAAAAATGATGCGCTTGCCTTTGGCCTGACGCGCTGCCTGAAAGATGGCGCGCATACCAACGCCAGTGTGATAAACGAACTCGGAGAGCTTGGCACGATAAGCATCCCAGTCGCTAATCGGGCGTGTTGCAACACCGGAATCCATCGCCGCCTTGGCGACGGCCGGCGCAATTTTGACAATCAGACGCGGGTCGAACGGTTTGGGGATGAGGTATTCAGGACCAAACGATAGTTCGTGGCCGGGGAAAGCTCGTGCCACTTCGTCGGTCACTTCAGCCTCGGCCAGTTCGGCAATGGCCATGACACTAGCCATCTTCATTTCTTCAGTAATGCGGGTCGCACCGACATCAAGCGCGCCACGGAAAATGAAAGGGAAACAAAGAACGTTATTGACCTGGTTCACATAGTCGGAACGGCCAGTCGCGATGATGGCATCCGGGCGCACGGCCTGAACCAGTTCCGGCATGATTTCCGGCGTCGGGTTGGCCAGGGCGAAAACCATAGGCTTGTCGGCCATGCCGACGACCATTTCCTGCTTGACGACGCCGGCCGCCGAGAGACCGAGAAAAACATCGGCCCCGAGCATGGCATCGGCCAGGGTGCGATTGCTTGTTTCGCGAGCATAGCGCGCCTTGGTTTCGTCCATGCCACCCGGACGGCCAATGTAAATAACCCCCTTGGAATCACAAACAGTGACGTTCTCGCGCTTGACGCCAAGCTGACACCACAGGTTGAGACACGAAATAGCGGCCGCACCAGCACCGGAGCAGACGACCTTGATTTCCTCGATCTTCTTGCCGACTACTTTCAGGCCATTGAGCATGGCGGCAGCAGAAATAATGGCCGTACCGTGCTGGTCGTCATGGAAGACGGGGATGTTCATCCGCTCCTTGAGCTTTTCTTCAATATAAAAGCACTCAGGCGCCTTGATGTCTTCCAGATTGACCCCACCGAGCGTCGGCTCCATGGCGGCGATCATGTCGATCAGCTTGTCGGGGTCGTTCTCAGCCAGTTCAATGTCGAAGACATCAATACCAGCGAATTTTTTGAACAGGCAACCCTTGCCTTCCATGACCGGCTTGGCGGCCAACGGGCCAATATTGCCCAGACCGAGCACTGCCGTTCCGTTGGTAATGACACCAACCAGGTTGGCGCGCGAGGTGTACCAAGCCGCGGTAGCGGGGTCTTCAACGATGGCATCACAGGCTGCTGCGACACCTGGCGAATAGGCCAGGGCGAGGTCGCGCTGATTGGTCAGCCCTTTGGTCGGCTGGACAGAAATTTTGCCCGGTGTGGGCCAACGATGGTATTCAAGTGCGGCTTCGCGCAAGTCCTTTTCCACTGGATCTCCTCGGATTTTTGATGTTGGGGAAAACGTCGTAGGGTACTCCAAAGGCTCCTTGGCAGCAAACCGTAATTATGAATTATGGCGTTCAGAATCGTTGGTTAATGCTTAATCTGAATGTTCGAGGTTCTGTTGGGTGGATATGACGGTCCGCAAGCGGCGCGGTTTCGCCGGCCAATTGGGACTCGTACCAATATTCGATATCATTTACCTGGCGGTCAAAGAGGTTATATACATCAAGCGCGACTTGCGTCTGCTTGCCCACCCGATAACCCAGACGCAAATTGGTCAGCGCGGACCCCGAGGAACGCACCGAATTGTCCTCAATGACTGGGCGCTGGCCAAAATAGCGGAAACGCAGCGCCCCGAACCAGGGGCCGATGTGATCGACGGTCATGCCGAGATTGGCCGTCGCATTGACCGCCCCCGGAATGTAACTGCCTGCCGGGTCGGCATCGTTAAAGCGTGCGTGCGACCAGGCCAGGTCAGCATCGAAAGCCAGCCAGTCAGTTGCCACGTAGAGGTTGGTCCACTCGAGGCCATAGCGCCGGGATGGGCGCGAGGCTTCAGTTGTTCCGGCATCACCGACAAACAACAACTCGGACCCCACATCTAGTTGCCAAAGTGCTACGGTCGACTGCCAACCGGGCACAATTTCCGAACGCAGCCCGATCTCATAGCCTTTGGTTCGCACTAATGGTTTGACTTTGTCGACGGCATTGCCGGTACCTGGCTCCTGGGTAATGGTCGTGCCGCGTGCGTCGTTGGAATGGAAGCCATGGCCATAGTTTAGATAGAGCTCAGTCTTCTGCCACGGGCCAAATATCAGCGCCAGTTTTGGCGTCACCATCTGCTCATTGGCCTTACCGGAATTGGCACTCAAATTGGAGTCGACCGTGAAATCGTAAGCATCGCCACGTGCGCCAGCGATAGTCCGGAACCATGAGTTCCAGCGCCACTCGTTTTGCACCCACAGCGCAAGGCTACGCTGGGTAACCTTGTCTTCACGCACCGTATTCCAGGTATTGCGCGCGCTGGTATTGTAGAGGCCGACCGGATGCAGACGATCGATACGTCCCTGCACCCCGAAGGCGTTGCTGACATCAAAACCACCCCAATTGTCGTAGCGTGTATGCGAGGCGGCAAAACCACCCGCCTGGCGACGTTCGCCCTGTTTGAACTGGTCGCCGGTATCGCACGTGCCGGTTGCCGCCAGATCGTTCAGGCAATACTGAAAGTTGGACCATAAATCGAGGCCGGAGCGCAGCCACCAGACATTGGCCTTGCTTTGACTGTTTTCACCACGCTTTGCCCATTCGCCGGAAAGGCTGTAGCGATAGGTTTCGCCGCCGGTCGTTGAATCCAGCGACCCAAAGCGATCGACCAAACCACTATCAATGGCACGTTTGGCGATCTGGTCGGTAGACGTCCAGCGCCCCCGATAGGCCATGCCCGTAACGGAAAATCCGTCGTAACGCGACCCTTCGCTGTAGCGCAGCAGACCATTCAGCTTGCGATAGTTTTCATGGACCTGCCACGGGCCATCGTTATGAAACAGTTCGAGAGCGTAAAGCAGATTGCCATTGCCAACGACAGGCGAACCGGCCAGCAGGCTGCGCGCGTAACCATGTTGCCCCACGGTCACCTGCCCCAACGTGCCATCAATTTTACGAAAATAGTCGATATGCGCCGCGCCGGCCGATGAAAAATCGCCTTCTTCGGCGTAATACGGCCCTTTGCGGTAACTGATGCGGTCAACCAGCTCGGGGATCAGAAAATTCAGATCGGTATAACCCTGGCCGTGGGCATGGGTCGGCATATTGACGGGCATGCCCCCGACATAGGTGGCAAAGTCGGTACCGTGATCGAGATTGAAACCGCGCAGGAAATACTGGTTGGCCTTGCCGTCACCCGCATGCTGGGTAACGATCAGGCCGGGCACCATTTCCAGCGCCTCGCCGGGACGGAGAATAGGCACGCTGGCCAGGCGCTGACTGGAGACCACGCCCTGACTACCCGCTGCCGCAACCCCTTCCAGATTCTCCGCCTTGGCCCTGACCTCGACGGCTGACAGTTCAATAGATTCATCGGCCAGCGCGCTGCTCATGGCCGCCGCAAAATAGGAATAAATAATTTTTTGTCTTACTTTCATGGCTTAAAAAAACCGGTTGCCCGGCCCCTCCCTCCTTAAGTTGTTCGTTTATTCCAAAACCGGCCGGCGCGTCAGCCTGAGCGCCGCCACAAAGCTGAGGGCGATGATCAGGATCAGCGAAAATCCAAAAATCAGTTCTTTACCCTCGCTCCAGGCATCGACTGCCGGCGACAGCATCTTGGCCGCGCCAAAAGCCGCAACCAGCAGGCTGACGCCGGAGACCACCAGCCCCATGACGCGCGACGCGACCAAGGCCACCTGGTCAGCCCGGGCGATCAGGCGAGCGATCCACAGGCCGTTGATGCCGTCAGTCAGCAACATGCCGAGCATGAAGAGCAGCGCCAGCAGGAGTGCGTGCTGCCAACCGCCGAACTGGGTCGCGGTCAGTGCAAAAAAGGCGGCTTGCGAGAGGGTGTCAAAAGAGAGCGCGAACAGCGCACCAACCAGCGCCACCAAAGCCGGGTGCGAGACCTGCCGCAGATTGCCCAGCAGGCGCCCCTTGAGCCCCACCGGCTGAACCACCTGATCCGGCTCGGCGCGTAAAACGGCAGCGAGATTGAGGCTACCGAGAGCAACTAGGAAGGCAATCGAGATCAGCGAACCCAGGGTGGCGAACCAAGCCGGCACCTCCCAGTGCCCGGCAATGGCCGACACCGAAAGCGCAATCGCCATCACGATGGCACCATGCCCGAGGGAAAACAAAGTTCCGCAATAACGTGCCATGGTCGGCCGGGTGCGGGCGTTGTAGCGGGTCAGGCCATCAATGGTGGCCAGATGGTCGGCGTCGAATCCATGCTTCATGCCAAGCACGAAAGTCAGGATCAGTAGCGACAACCAGTCAGTAGGCAGCGGTTCCATAGGGCACGTATGAAGTAGTTGGCAATCTTCATACAAATAGCGTGCCAGTGCAATAAGTCATTGTTCGTATTGATTCTTGGCACAATCTGCACCAGGAAACTGGTCAGTGCCTTTCCATGGGAAGTGCAAGGGTGAATTCCGCCCCACCCGCCGGCAGATTGGCCGCACTCAGTTTGCCGCCATGCCGCTCAACAATGCCGTAGCTGATCGACAAACCCAAGCCCGTACCTTGCCCGACCGGCTTGGTGGTGAAAAATGGTTCAAACAGCCGTCCAAGGTGCGCTTCGGCAATACCCGGGCCATTGTCGGCGAAGCACAAGCAGATCGTACCGTTTTCGACCTTGCCGGTAATTTTCAGCGCGGCGTCCGGTTTGGTCGCGGTAGCGTCGCAGGCGTTTTGCACCAGATTCATCACCACCTGCTGCAACTGGCCCGATGAGCCGGAGCAGTGCAAGTCTGCCGGCAAATCGACGTCGACCGCAAACTTTGCCGCGGTACTTTGCACTACCCAGCGCACTGAGCGTTCGACCACTTCATTCAGATTGACCTGCTCCGGAACCATCTTGTCCACGGCCGAAAATCGTTTCAGGGCATCGACAATGTCGCGGGTACGCTCGGCCCCCTCAATCATGCCGTCAATCAAATGCGGCATATCGGCCAGAATGCGGTCGATGCGTAACTCCTGGCGCATCGTTTTCAGCGCTTCGTCATCGGCAAAAGCCGTGGCATGCACGACACTCAGATAGCGATCAAGACGCTGACTGTAGCGTTGCAGGGAAAGCACGTTGCCGAGCACGAAGCTGATCGGATTATTCAACTCATGCGCGACACCCGCCACCAGACGACCCAGCGAGACCATTTTTTCAGCGTGCAGCAATTGTCCCTGAGTGCGCTTGAGATCTTCATGCGCCTGGCGCAACGCCTGATAGGCCCGGCGTAATTCACCGACCGGCCGCCCGGTCACCACCATGCCCATCAATTTGCCGGTTTGCGACACGCGCGGTGTGCAGTTCATTGAAACTGGTACGGTCGACCCGTCCCCGGCGCGCAAAAATAGTTCGCAATCGTGCACCCCGTCGCGCCCGAAACGCGTGAATACCTCGCGCGCCTTGGCACGCTCGACATCATCGGCAAACAGGTCGAACAGCGGGTGATGAACCAACTCCTCCGC
>ERZ724527.1220-NODE-1220-length-12116-cov-4.629384_pt1 | contig 12116 bp, 11 predicted proteins | sample MGYA00376060_ERZ724527 | MGnify/ENA primary metagenome ERZ724527 (study PRJEB28724, sample SAMN07190886) | activated sludge metagenome | isolation source: activated sludge of sewage treatment plant in Hong Hong | place: USA: Christiansburg, Virginia | collected...
GCTGAGTTACGCCACTCAAATCCCCACATGGCAGCAGCTTGGGTATCGGGTTGATCTTTGCGATTACAAACCTTAGCAGCTTAGTAGTAATAGCTGTGTTACTGTATTTGGGCATAGGCGTGTTGGCGTTACCCTGGGCCCTGGTCTTTCGGGGCGCGGGTCTGAGTTTGGGCAATGCAGCCTACATGCTCTGGCGTTTGAGAACAGAGCCTATGCAATTCCGGGTATCCTTTCAAGGTCTCAGGGAACTGGTAGCCATGTTGTCGTACACTTTTTGGGGCAAGGCTATGGATGGTATTGCCGGCAACATGGACGCCCTGCTCATTGCCCGCTTCCTCGGCCCAGAAGTAGTGCCGATCTTGTCGCTTACCCGAAAAGCGCCGGATCTCAGCCGTACTTTCCTAGAGCGACCCGCCATGGCGTTCATGCCCGCGATATCGCACCTTTTCGGCTCAGGTGATGTAAAGCGAACCCAAGAAATTCTTCTTCGATTGTTGCGGATGATCATCTGGCTCATGGGACTCGCAGTTGTTGGTTTTCTCCTGCTAAATGAGCCATTTGTACGTTTGTGGGTTGGTGCCAAGTTGTATGCTGGCTCAACGATCAATATGTTGATTGTTTTGGGATTGGTCGTTACCGTTGTGGTATCTGTGCTTTCCAACCTGTGTTACTCGCTTGGTAACATCAAGGGTAACAGCCTTACTTTAATGGCGCAGAGTTTTGTGAGTATTTTTCTGATGTACTTTGGTGGGCAGATTTTTGGTATGGCGGGGGTTGTATTGGCTCCAACTATTGCGATGGTAGTTGTATCCGGTTGGTACTATCCACGTGCATTTATAAGATTACTTAATCTTACCTGGGGAGAGGTTAAGACTCTCCTATACGAGTTCACGCGTGTTGCAGCAGCGGCTTTGTTGGTCGGTGTAAGTTTCACTTTGGTAAATCCCCTCACATGGCTCGAATTCATTTCAGTGAGTGTTGCACTTGTTGCGAGTTACGTAGTGACACTTACGTTTATATCCACTTCGCTAAGAAGAGAACTAGTCACATTATGGACTCGGATCAAATAAAATTGACTCTGAAGGACCTCTAACTTGATCTCTAATAGCGACAGCCAATATATACCTGAATCCGTGATACAGAACTCACCATTCAATATCTCAGCCTAAATCGCTTTATGATTCTGTAATATCCAGTGAGTCTGCACCCCAATATCTCTGCGAATTTAAAGAACGCGCATTCGTCCGCATTTTCGACGGGGATTTCTGCGTCCCAAGTAAATTTTGCGCGCATCTACTCCGGCCCGGCACTTGCAGGCGCGGGAGATTTCAAACAGGGAGATGTTTTTGATGGAGCGTCTACGGTACGCCGTGTTGAGCTGAGCGCAATGTCGGTCAAACACTGCAAAGGCCAGGTCACTGTCGCCCAAGGCCAGGACCCAACGCCCTGCGTGATGGATCATGCGGGCGGTCTTGAACATCACATGCTGCATCACTGTCTTGATGCGGCGACGATTGGCCTTGTAGCGTACCGATGCATCGGGCTGGTTCGAGGTGTTTTGTCCAGTCAGGCGCAACAAGTTCATCGCCACTGCCGCCGGCTGGCGCACCAGATAGTTGGTATCGAATTTGTCAGAGGGCAGCCGTTCCAAATCCAGTGCTTCTTGCAACAGACATTCGCGCTTACCTGCACGTGCGCGCACCCACTGCGAAGCCGTAGCGGAAACACGCCTGGCGTCGATGGCGTCCGCGGGCGAGGTGCGAGGGTTCTACTTGATGTGGAAAGCGCTCTTACGCGTATTGAGATTGGCTTGCGCGGCAACGGTTTGCATCAGTTTCAACGAATAAAAGTCCGAGTTTGCACTCACCACCAAAAGCGGGGACACCAAAATGGCGGCCATTGGCAAGGCGCGTTCAAAGTTGTATTCAGTCTCGGCGGCAGTGTGCTGTACGGCGGGTCGCAGTATCAATTCCAGACTATAGCCCTAGCTGCCCAGATACAAGGAAAACGGGCAATAACCGTCGACCCCGGTATAAGTGCGTCCCACGAGTTATTGCCTGTTGCCGTCTTTGTCCATTGCGAAGGTATTGAAATCGACGGAGGCGTAGCCGCACTCCATGGTACCGAAGTCTATGGGCTGCCCATCGATACGGCTGCTCAGCAGCAGCTGACTCGTTCGGGGTGCCTGCCCAAACCAGGAGGCCGCATGGGTGTCCATGCGCTGGCGCAAGGTCGTGCTCAATGGCGCAGCGCCAAGACGCAATGCACGTTTGAAAAAGCGTCGTTCCGAAAACTCGCAATGGCGCCTAAGGCGCTCTTACCCATTCACAGCAGAGCAAGGAAGGACTTGCGGATTGCGCTATTGGCTACGCCAGAGCGCACAGGAAATTTAGGATCAATCAGGACGTTGACGTTGACGCGCTTGAGGCATTTGCTGATAGAAACCAGACCGGCGTGGTAGCTGAAGTCGCTGGGCAGTTTTTTGATAATAATGTCGGTCATGTTCGTGTTCACTGTTGGGTGAGTCGGAAATGTGGGCTAAGTCGTTGATTTCAATAGGGAAATCAGCATATTTCAATAGCAAGGTCATGGATTCAGGTTTAGGCAAAGAAGCAGTGGCACTCAATGCATGCAATGCTTTTTCTTCGTTTAGCATAGCGCGCTGAACAGTTGTAGTTCAATTGCGGCTTCAATAGATTTCTGTATTGATCACCTCATCGAAACCAGAAGAGTTCGAAATGTATGACTCATCGCTACTAAATCAACAGTTAAAACCCCTACAATCTTGGCCTATATATTTTAATTAAGAATCCAAATAGTATCGCCCATTAAAGGCAAGAACCAAATGAAAAAGAAAGTAATTACCCGCATCAAAGGGGGGCTCGGTAACCAACTGTTTTGCTATGCCGCTGCTCGTCATTTGGCATTAATTAACAACGCCGAGCTCGTAATCGATCACATATCTGGATTTTCCCGTGATAAAACCTATCGTCGGCAATATGCATTAAATAGGTTCAATATCCACGGGCGCAATGCCACTGCTTGGGAGCGATTGGAACCGTTCGAACGTTATCGGCGGGGGTTTTCAAAGCTATTGTCGAGCAAATTACCATATGAACAACGGCAGTATATTGAGGAGGATAAACTTGGTTATGACGAGACAATTTTGAAACTAAGATTGAATAATGAAATAACCTATCTAGATGGTCTTTGGCAAAGTGAATTGTATTTCAAAGAAATTGAGAGCATTATTCGGGAGGATTGTCGTATAAAGATACCTTGCGATGCAGTTAATCAAGAAATGGCAAAAAGAATAGTTTCATGTAATTCAATTGCTCTGCATGTCAGATGGTTTGACACATCCGGCACGAGTAGCCAAAATGTGGGAATTGATTACTACAGAAAAGCAATTGATTTGATTCGCAGGAAGGTAAATGCGCCGCATTTCTTCGTGTTTTCCGATAATCCAAATGCGGCAATGAAAAAACTCGATTTAGACAAAAGTGAATTTACTATAGTTCAGCACAACAAAGGTGAAGAATCGGCCTTTGCCGATATGTGGCTCATGCAACAATGTAGGCACTTCATTGTTGCAAATAGTACCTTTAGCTGGTGGGGTGCATGGCTAGGGGAGTCCGCAAGTCAGAGTCTTGTACTGGCACCATCTATGGACCGTTATGCGTCGTCTTCTTGGGATTACTCATCCCTCGTGCCTTCTCGTTGGGAGCTGATTTGATAAAACATGGATTAAGTATTTCGCCTCCTTTTCCAAGGAGTTTCGGTCCTGATTTTCTTTTTTTGGGCGTGGCATGCCTGACAACGTCTTATGTAGTGGCACCAGATGATTGGGCTGCCATAGTTATTTATGCCGTCTTAGGACTGCTTCTTGCAATATATCGTATTTACCAAATATCCCGTGACAAACCCGATGAAGTTATAAATAATGTATTTCTAACGTTTACAATTGCATTTGTATTGTATTTCCTGATCGGCCCACTGATGCAGGTCTTTGGTAATATTGATGATCTTGAATTTTCTAGGAATTTTTTCGAAGTAACGGCGCCAAAAGCTACTATCGTAATGGGTGCCAACATCGTTGGTTTTGGTATAACTTTAATAGTTGGCAGGAGTTTACAGTATCGATCGTTCGCCAACTACGCAATTAGATTTTCTAGTCAAAATACCATCCATAAAATTCCGCGAATTGAATTAATTATCATTTCCGTAGGTCTTTTATTCAAGTTATTTGTTCTCTACAATGATTTATTCGTTGGTGAAGTTATATCCGGGATTTATCGGATTGCGCAAATGCTATGTCCGATGGGTATCTTTCTCTATTTTAGAGGTAGTACTTTCAATCTAAAGCCAAAAAGTATACTTGTCGTGACCGCAGTAGGAATCTATTCGTTATGTGGATTATTGGAGTTCAATAAAACAGAGATTTTTTTGCCGTTTATTGCAATAATCGGTGGGGTATTCGTTCGTGATTTGCGATTTAAAAGATTGACAATTAGTTTAGTGATGCTTGTTATTGCCCTGGAAATAATTCAGCCCTTCAATCTAGATGCCCGGAATGAAGCAATTTCTCGCACTCGTCCTACTGTGGCGGATCGGCTCGATATCTACCAAAATGCATTCAATGGAGACTATATAACGACGAGTGCTCGGCGTGCTGGCATATGGGCTCGACTGGATTATACTGCGCCTAATATAGCAGCCATGTGGCTGTACGATAATGGCAATGGTGGGGATAGTTATAAGTTGATACCTTGGCTTTTTGTCCCACGACTTTTGTACCCCGATAAACCGGAAACAACCACTGCCGGCACAGTTTTTACCGATAAACTTCATGGATATAATTCATCATCCACAGGGGTAGGCCTTTTTATTAGCGGGTACTACGACTTAGGTTGGTTCGGTCTAGTTTTGGCTTCTGTGTTGTCCGGCATTGTACTTGCTTGGTATCGCGCGGTCCTTGTGGCTGCCCAGGTGTCAAAATCAACAATGCTATTAGTCTTGGGATCGTTGGGTCATTGGACGGCATTTTTTGTAAATGGCGATTATGTTGCGAGTTACGTTGGTACATGGGTTATTTCTTTCTATCTTCTTGTAATGATATTTATAGCCCAGAAAGTTATTTACGGTCGCAAAATTGGTATATAGATGAATCATGAGAGTGTTGTATATTGGGCAGTTGAAGCTGGGCGGCACTTGCTACGATAGAATGCAAGCCCTCAAGCGTCTTGGCCATGAGGTAGTCCCGTTTGATGTTTCGGCTTTTGAGTCAAAATTCCGACTTATACGGTCTGCGCAATGCCGATTGAACTTGGGTTTTCTGTTGACTGATTTGAACGAAGCGCTGGTGAAATTTGCGCCGAATGTTCGTCCTTTGGATTTAATTTGGATCGACAAAGGTGTTTGGATTTTCCCAGCCACCTTGGTTCAATTGCGACTGTTGACAGGTTCTAAAATTGTGCACTACACACCAGATGCACAGTTATTGGACAATAGATCTAAGCATTTTATAGGTGGAGTAAAGGTATACGATTTCTTGGTGACAACAAAAAGCTTTGAAGTTGCGAAATATAGGGAATATGGAGCGCCAAACGTTATATTAGTATCGCAAAGTTTTTGCCCGGTCCGGTTTCACAACCCAGAGCATGTTGCGAATTTTGCTTGCAATGTTGGTTTGATAAGTGATTACAAATTTGCTTACGGCGAAATTATTAATGCATTATCTTCCCGCGTTGATGGTGTTCGCGTTTGGGGGCCAAAGTGGTCGGAGGCAGCCGCCCGCGGGGTATTAGGTAGAGACGTCATAGCAGGTGGTGGACTGTGGGGGCCAGATTACGTAAATGGACTAGCGTCTTTTGATATTGGTTTGGGGCTGCTGTCTAAGTACATTCCTGAATTGCATACCACTCGTAGCGTCGAGGTTCCTGCAGCAGGCACCTTTCTTTTGGCTGAGCGAACTTCGGAGCATCAAGCCATGTTCGAAGAGGGCACTGAGGCTGATTTTTTCGACTCAAAAGATGAACTTGTTTCAAAAGCAAAGTTTTATTTATCAAACGCAGATTCAAGAAAAAGGATTGCTGCGAAGGGTCGCGAGAGATGTTATAGAAGCGGGTATGACATTGACTCCACATTTGCTAACATTTTTAGGAAACTGTTGAAATGAAACTTATCTCGTGGTCGGTAAATGTGGTGTCAGGGTGGGAACTGCTCTCTGAGTTTGTTCGTCGGAAACTATGGAAATTGTTGTTTGCACCGCATCAGAAACTGCTTGGACCTTTTTTTCTTGATGCACAAGATCATATTGGAGCGGAGAGAATTATTACGGGTAAATCATATGAAGAAAGAACTCTGACTGTCTTAGCAACAGTCGTTAAGCGATTGAAACTTGGTGATGGTATCGCTTTAGACGTTGGTGCAAATATCGGAAACCATTCTTGTTGGTTTGCGAAGCATTTTCAGGCGGTACATTCTTTTGAACCCGGTACTGTCGCCGCACTGCTGTTGCGGGCGAACGTCATATCTTCTGGCAGGCATAACATTGTGGTGCATCAGTGTGCCCTTGGCAGTCGTAAGTATGGTGGTGTTCTAAATCAAATAAGCGCAACAAACCTCGGATCGAGCACCGTGACAGAGTCACTTGAAACGGCTGATTTTATGATCTATCGCGGAGACGATTATTGGAACGATCTTAATATTGACGACAGGGTTGAGTTAATAAAAATTGACGTTGAAGGTTTTGAATCGGAAGTAGTCAGTGGTTTTTCTAGTTTGCTTCGACAACAATTGCCATTGCTTTGTGTTGAGGTGTTGAAGGAGCAAAAATGGCAAGACCTCAAAAAATCTCTCCTTGAAATCGGTTACTCATCTTGGTGGGTGGTAACCCACAGTGGAGGTGGAAGCGGGTTGGTAAAAAAGTGTTGGGAGTTGATTCGAGGTCGACAATATTGTTTATCACCGCTACCTACCATGTTCCCGGCAAGTGGATTCGACATGATTATTTGCACGTCCGCATTCCATGAAAAAAAACTCCATGACGATTAAAAAAGTCAGGCCATTGGTCGCGATGGTCGTGCCCTCCTTGGAAGAAGGGGGCGGCGTCCCCGCTGTGGCGGAGTTCGTTTACCAAGTGATCCGGCGCACGGGGAGGTTTGATGTGATACTTGTGTCACTCTCAACAACAGCTCTCGACGATGTTGGTATTTCCCTCACGCTGCCTGGCACTTGGCTACGCAGCAAAAAAGTAGAGAGCGGGCTTTGGCGCAATCGTCCGTATGTACGCGTGGGTGTGTTGGGTTCGGAGTTGGAGTTCCAGCGTTATAAGCCTCGGAAAGCATTGACTGATTTGCTAGCAGGTTGTGATTTGATTCAGGTGGTGTGCGGCGCGCCCGCTTGGGCTAACGCGGTAACCGGGTTGGGTATACCAGTATCGCTGCAGGTGGCTACACGCGCCAAAATTGAGCGCCGGCGGCGCGATGCCAACCCTAAAACAATATTAGGTTTGTGGCGCAAACTCATGACAGAAATCACGAACCGAATGGACGACCGCGCGCTACGTTCCGTCGACGCGATTCAAGCAGAAAACCCTTGGATGTTGGAATACTCAAAACAAATCAATGCGGGGCGAAGCGGGGTCGACATTCGATATGCCCCGCCCGGTGTTGATGTAACGCTGTTTTACCCAATGGCTGAGCGCGACATCTCTGCTCCATACATACTTTGTGTCGGACGTTTGGATGATCCCCGTAAGAATATTAGTTTGCTCCTTTCGGCATTTAGTTTGTTGCCATCGTGTTTGTCGAACGTTAGTTTGATTACCGCTGGTGCTGGCGATCCGCCAAAAGACTATTGGGGACAGGTTGTAGCCCTTGGTTTGCAAAGTAGGGTGCGCCATATTCATAGGCCTAAGACCGCTGAACTTGTGCAGCTATATCAGAAGGCCACTGTATTTGCGTTGGCGTCAGATGAAGAAGGCTTAGGGGTAGTGATCCTGGAAGCAATGTCCTGTGCTGTGCCAGTCGTCGCGACGCGGTGTGGCGGTCCGGAAGGGATCATTTCCGATGGTAAAGATGGTTTTTTAGTTCCGTTAGATGATGCAGAAGTGATGGCTGAGCGATTGACAATTCTTTGCACGGACAGCACACTGAATTTTGAGATGGGGTACCAGGCACGCTTGACTATCGAAGCGAAATTTGCGAACGAAGTGGCTGGCCAGGCGTTTGTTGATGTGTGGGATAAGCTCCTGCATAAGGCCGGGAAGCTCTGATGTGTGGGTTTGTCGCGCTCCTCGGCACATCGAGCACCAGCTTTTCAGTTGAAGCACTCCGGCCCGCGCTAAACCACATGCAACGCCGTGGCCCAGATGCCGAAGGCGTATGGAACGAGCCAGGCGTGTGGTTGGGTCACCGTCGATTGGCCATTCAAGATTTGGATGTGCGATCAAACCAACCACTCCACTCACACTGTGGCCGCTACGTCATTGTTTACAACGGCGAAATTTACAACTTTCATGCGTTGCGTGACGAGTTGGCTATTAAAGGTGTGCAGTTCCACACCACCTCTGACACGGAAGTTTTGCTGGTCCTTTTTGCATTGGATGGCGAAGCTATGTTGCAGCGTCTACGCGGCATGTTCGCCTTTGTAATATGGGACCGCACTACGCGGTGCGCCTTTGCAGCGCGCGACCCCTATGGAATTAAGCCTTTGTATTGGGCGCAAACTGCTGCCGGGGTGTTGCTTGCATCTCAAGTGAAGGCGTTGTTGGCTACCGACCAGATCTCACGGGCTCCTTGTGCGCGGGGGCAAGCAGGCTACTGGCTGTTGGGTAGCGTGCCAGAGCCTGACACTTGGTACCAAGATATCAAGGCTTTGCCCCCTGGGCACAGCGCGTGGATTGCCGACGGTCGCATCTGCACCCCAAAGTGTTGGTGGGACGTTGCAGCAGCCTGGCGCGAGGCGCCCACTCGATTTCCACCATCTGCAGAAATTGAGGAACGCACGCGCACCGCTTTACGCGCATGCGTGGCAGCCCATTTGGTTGCGGATGTGCCCGTGGGGGTGTTCTTGTCAGGCGGCATTGACTCTGGTGCACTTGCAGGGCTGATGGTCGAAGCTGGTGCTAAGCGCTTGCAAGGCATTACGCTTGCATATGACGAGTTTACGGGCACAAATCATGACGAGGCACCTATTGCTGCAAGGTTGGCTGCGCACTACGGCATTGAACACCATGTGCGGCGGGTATCACATGATGAGTTTGCAGCGGACTTGCCGCGCATTTTGGCGGCAATGGATCAACCCAGTGTAGATGGTATCAACACCTGGTACGCCACTAAGGCAGTGGCCGAACTCGGTCTCAAAGTTGTCGTTTCTGGTGTGGGTGGTGATGAATTGTTTCAGGGCTATGCCAGCTTTTCTCAGCTGCCGCGTTTGGTGGCGGCTTGGGCACCGACATCGAGGATCCCCGGGGCAATGCCGTTGGCTCGTTCATTGATGAGTTTGCAAGCGCGTGTCAGTGACAATAAACGCTGGTGCTATATGCCCGATTGGGCTCGCACCATGCCCGGGGCATGGTGGTTGCGACGCGGTTTATACAGCCCAGCTGATTTACCTGGGTTGATGGGTGAAGGCCTTGCAGCTGAAGGGCTGCAAGGGTTTAGCCCCGATGTTTGGGTTGAGCAAATGAGTGGTGCAATAGCAGGCGATTCAAAGTTGGCTGTGGGCCAAATTGAATCTACTACGTATATGCGCAACCAGTTGCTACGCGACAGTGATTGGGCCAGTATGGACCACAGTGTAGAGTTGCGCACACCCTTGGTGGATGCATGGCTATTGCGGGACTTGCAGCCCTTCCTTGGCGCATTCAAGCAGTTTCCCAACAAACGGTTGTTGGCTGAAGCACCTGCGATTCCGTTGCCCGAAGATTTAATTACTCGGCCTAAGACTGGCTTTGGCATTCCGGTGCAAAAATGGCTTCGACAGCTCGGTCATGCCGAAGTGAGTGGTGGGCCTAGCCATGGGTGGGCGCGCATGGTGGCGCAAATGTACGAGAGTGGTGGCATATGAAACTGGTGCATGTAATTCCTCATATGGATGAGGAGGCTGCTGGCCCTACACAGTCAGTGGTTCGGTTGTGCGAGGCGTTGGCAAGATGCGGACAGCGTGTCACTATGCACACAATGGCCACGGGCCGCCCAATAGTGAATGTTGATGTCGTTGTTCACAAGCAGTGGCGGATATTAGGACAGTTTGGCTTCTCACTTGAACTCGTAAAGTCGCTTTATATCGAAACTACCAGGGTTGACGTTATTCATAACCATAGCCTTTGGTCGTTCCCCAATATCGCTGCAGGATTGGTGTCGAAACGCGGTCGAGGGATACTGCTCACTTCGCCACGCGGGACACTTGCGCCAGCAGCAAGGGCGCGATCAAAGTGGAAAAAACTCATATTTTCACCGCTTCAGCAACCAGTAATTGACCGTGCATCGTGTTTGCATGCAACAAGCGCAATGGAGTACAGCGATATAAGGGCATTGGGCTTAAAACATCCTATTGCAGTAATCCCAAATGGGATCGATATTCCGGTTCTAAACCTTCAAATCTCGCAGCCAAATACAAACCGCTTTAGAAGATTACTTTTCCTGGGTCGTCTGCACCCAATCAAGGGCATTGAAATATTGCTCAGGGCTTGGCTGGTGTTACAAAATATTCATCCTGAATGGGAGTTGGTTATTGCTGGGAAGGGTGAGACAACCTATGTTGATTCATTAATCAATCTAGCTCGTCAACTGCACTTAAAACGTGTTAGTTTTCCGGGTCCAGTTTATGGCGATGCCAAGAGTAAGCTATATTTTTCATCTCACTTATTCATCTTGCCAACAGAAACTGAGAATTTTGGCATGGCAATTGCTGAGGCCCAAGCGCACGGTCTGCCTGTAATCACAACACAAGGTGCGCCGTGGTCAGGATTGGAAGAAAAGAAAAGTGGATGGTGGGTTGAGCGGTCTCAAGAGAACATTGAGAGTACTTTGTCGAAAGCGCTTAATTGCGACGCCACCACACTCGATGATATGGGTAAGCGTGGTCGGGAATGGATGATTTCTGATTTTGACTGGCATTCAATTTCAAAGCAAATGCTCAGCGTATATGAATGGCTCCACAAAGGTGGTACGCCACCATCATACGTAGCTCTTAATTAACCTTTGGTGCAACTTATGACGACAAAAGATAAAAAGGTATGTGTTTATATTCTTGCAAAGAACGAAGCGCAGAATATTGGTCGTAGTTTAGAGGCATTAAGCCCAACTGGATGGGATGTTGTTGTGTTGGATTCAGGATCAACTGACGACACCGAAAGAATTGCAAAAAGTTTTAGTTTTGTATCTTTTCAAGAATACCAATACATTGATCACTGCAAAGCGTATAACGATGTAACTGCTCAATTGGCTGTAGGATATGATTATTCTGTAATATTGGATGCGGATATGTTGGTAACTGACATGCTGCAAAAAGAAATCAATGAAAAAATTAAATCACCGAACTTAATTGAAGCTATGGATGCAGAAATTCTCATGTATACAGGTGGGTTGCCATTAAAATACGGGTCCCTTTGTCCACCCAAGGCCTTTGTTTTTGCGACTGGTAAAAGTTATTTTGTTAACTCCGGGCATGGAGAAAAAATAAAACCCGGTATTGCAGTGACTCATGCGAACGAAAAGCTGCTTCATGATGATCGAAAGAGCTATGCAAGCTATCTGCTGTCTCAATTGCGGTATTCAAAGAATTTGGTTGTCCGCACTGCAGCAAATCAGATGTCGGTTAGGGACTGGTTGCGAACCAAAACACCACTGCTTATTTTTGTGGTGCCACTCGTTTCTTATGTCGTGAAGATGGGTTTTTTGAGTGGACGTGCCGGTGGGTTGTATGCGCTTGATCGGCTAATTGCTGAGGCAATCATGTATCGCCAGGCGCTTAGTAAGAAAATGAGTGATATGTAAATCCAGTAGGTAATCCCCCGGTCTGGCCGGGGTGACAGTAGGAGTTTGACATTTCCGTCGGTACGGGTGTCCATCGCAGAAACTACCAAACGTGAGCCCAAGCAAACGAAA